>JADMIO011197749.1_pt1 | contig 49116 bp, 34 predicted proteins | sample 8958161 | NCBI WGS metagenome assembly JADMIO01 (sample SAMN16585339, study PRJNA669376) | soil metagenome | isolation source: Crop rotation soil | place: USA: Cullars Rotation, Alabama | collected 2011
GCCGCGACTTCAAGTCACGTGAATTCCAAGCTTCGGATCCCACTGTGCTGGAAAGAGGAGGGGCGCGGATCGTCGGTGCCCAACCCGCCGCCGTCGGCACCGCACTCTTCGCGGGGAGCAAGGCCCTGAAGTCGGCGGCGCGCTCGCTGGTCACAGGTGGGCGCGCAGAACGGCAGGAGGGCATGACGCGGCCGGGGAAACCCGGTACGGCTCCGCGGAGAGGGACAATCCCCTGAAGGGCAAACCCTGGACGTGGCAGCGGGACGAAACAAGCCCGCGAAGGCAGGTGGCGGAGCAAACCGTCGAGGACGTGGGAAACGTCGAGGACGGAACGTGACCGCGGGGTCGGGATTCCCCGCGGAGTGGTGGACGCCGCCTGTCGATGTCGCGATGAGGGACGTGGACCCCAGGGGAGGCGCTCTTCGGCCGGTCGGTTGGCTCGCAAGACTCAACCAGGCACGAAGGGCAGCGCGCAGGCCGTAGAACTCTGGAGAAGGCGTAGGAAGCTCGCGGGAGGATGAAACCTCATCGAAAGATGGGGCGGACGGCGAACGAAGAGAGACCGCGAGGGCCCGGGCGAAATCCCGAGGCCGTGGCGGGAGCGGGGAAGCCCAACGACCCCGCAATTCGCTCGCAGACAAGACTCCGGGGAGCAGCGAACCTTCACGAGAGGGAGCACGGCGCGGGGCAACCCGGGCTGGGCAGCGGCAGGCGATGCTGGAACCTCCGTAGGGGAAGTGCGGAGCAGGCGAACTTTCAGGACGCCGGGCACTCTTGTTTTCGCCCGCATGGATCGGGGGCTCGCGAACTTGCGCTCACGGGGGGCGCGGTCGCGTGCGGGTGCGAGTGCGCGGCGGCGTGCGAGGCTTGAGGTCCCGGTCAGCGGTCATTCCCCCCAAACCGTTCCCGGGACCCCAGGTCCCGCACGCAAAACCAGAACGCAAATCCGAAATCCTGAACCCGAACCACGAGGCCGCGAGAGCGGCCGAGCCCTGACCCTTACCTGGCCTCCATCTCCGCTGGGCGGGAGCAGTCCTCCCACTCCCCATGCAGGCATGACGAGACGTTCTCCGGCGCCGACGAGGGCACCGGCTCCAGCTTCAAATTCATCGCGTGGATCTCCGGCTCGAGCTGGCCGAGCTCCGCCTCCACGTCGCGGAGCTCGTGGCGAAGGGCGTCGGTGCGCTCGAGCAGGTACTTCGCTGGCTTGCCCTCCCAGGAGAGCAGCGCCGAGTAGAGATGGTCGGTGTGCTCGCGGATGCGCTCCTCGCCGGTGATCGCGCCGCCCTCCTTGGTGGCGACGATCTTCTTCTTCAGCGTCTCGAGCTTGCCGGCGAGCTGCGAGAGCGCCTTGTCCTGCGGCTGCGTCTTCGCGCGCTTCGCGGTAGCGGCGAGCGCGGAGTCGATGCGGTCGACGGTGTCGCTCATCTCGCCGAAGAGCGCGTGCGCCTGCATCGCCGCGTCGAAGTGCTGGCGGCGGTCGGCCAGGTTCCACGGCGCGCGCCGGTCGAGGCCGATGACGAGCTTCGTCTCCAGGACCTCCGCGCCCTTGGTGAGCCGCACCGTGTACGTTCCCGGAACCACCCGCGGCCCCTGCGATCCGGCAAACGCGATGCTCGCGGCGCGGGGCACGCGCGGCGGCTTCACCTGCATGGTCCAGGAGACGCGGTTGATGCCCCGGCGCTTCGAGGGCGGGACCGTGTCGACCAGCTTGCCCTGCGCGTCGAGGATCTCGAGCTTGATGGGCCCGAACAGGTGCCGGGTCCGCTGGTACCAGGTGATCACCGCGCCCGAGGAGGGATTCTGGCCGGTGAAGGTGGCGTCGCCCTCCGCCCATCCGCCCTGGGTGAGCAGGCGCTGCTGCGCGGGCCGCCCCGGCAAGAAAGCGGCGTCCTTGGCGAGGACGTCCGCCGACAGCGCGCGCAGCGGCGTGAGATCGTCGATGATCCAGATGCCCCGCCCGTGCGTCGCGATGACCAGATCGCCGTCGCGGGGCTGGACCTGGAAGTCGCGCACGGCCACGGAGGGGAAGTCTCCGCCCTTGAACTCCGCCCAGTCCTTGCCGCCGTCGACCGAGATCCAGAGGCCGAACTCGGTGCCGACGAAGAGCAGATCCTTGCGGACGGTGTCCTCCTTCACCACGTGGGCATAGCCGCGCACGCCCTGCGCGGGCGAGACGATCCGCGTCCAGGTCTTGCCGAAGTCGGTGGTGCGGTACACCCACGGCGTCATGTCGCCGAAGGTGTGGCGGTCGAAGGCCGCATAGGCGGTGCCGGGCGCGAAGCGGCTGGCCTCCACCCAGCTCACCCAGGAGGATGGCGGCAGGCCGCGCACGTTCTTGACCAGGTTCGTCCAGCTCTTGCCCGCGTTGCGGGTGAGCTGCAGGTTGCCGTCGTCGGTGCCCACCCAGATGGTGTTCGGGTCGAGCGGCGACTCGCTGATGGAGTAGATGGTGGTGTGCTCCTCGGCCGAGGAGTTGTCGAGCGTGACGCCGCCGGACCCCTCGTAGGGATCCTTCTCCTTGTCGTTGGTGGTCAGGTCGGGCGAGATGCGCTCCCAGCTGTCGCCGCGGTCGCGCGAGCGGAAGAGGAACTGCGCGCCGATGTAGATGGTGCCCTTCTGCGTGGAGCTCGCCACGATGGGCGTGTTCCAGTTGTAGCGCAGCCGCTCCTGGTACCTGGCCTTGGGCTGGATGTCGCGCGCGATCTGCAGCTGCCGATCGACGCGGCCGATGAAGCCGCCCTGCGACTCGGCGTAGACCGCCTCGGGATCGGTGGGGTCGGGAACCGTCCAGAAGCCGTCGCCGCCGTAGAGGTTCTCCCAGACGTTGTTGGAGATGCCGCCGCCGTACGCGGTGGGCGCGGTCCAGCTCGAGTTGTCCTGGAGCCCGCCGTAGACGCGGTACGGGTCACGGTCGTCGATGGCCACGTGGTAGAACTGCGAGACCGGCAGGTTGTTGTTCTTCCACCACCGGTTGCCGCCGTCGAAGGAGATGAAGAGGCCGCCGTCGTTGCCGCCGACGATGTGCTTGGGGTTGGAGGGATCCATCCACAGGTCGTGCCAGTCGCCGTGGGTGGCGCCGAAGCCGCCCACCTGGGTGAAGCTCTTGCCGCCGTCGTCGCTGGCGATGAGCGCGCCGTCGGTCTTGAAGACGCGGTCGGGGTTCTGCGGGTCGATCACCAGCCGGGCGAAGTAGAAGGGCCGCCAGATCATCCACTGGCTGTCGTCGCGCCGATCCCAGGTGTTGCCGCCGTCGGCCGAGCGCCAGAGCGCCGAGGCGGTGGACTCGACGAAGGCATAGACGACGCTGGAATTCGAGGGCGCGATGGCCACCTCGACGCGGCCCCAGGGCTTCTTGCCGCCCACGCCCTTCACCTCGGTCCAGTGGGCGCCGGCGTCGGTCGACTTGAAGATGGCGCTCGCGCTCGGCGACTCCGGAGTCTCGCCCCCGGAGCGGAACACCCAGCCCTTGCGGCGGAAGTCCCAGAGTCCGGCGAAGAGCACGTCGGGATTCTTCGGGTCCATGGCCAAGGTGCTGCAGCCGGTGGAGAGGTTCGGGCCGGTGAGGATCAGGTCCCAGCTCTTGCCGCCGTCGGTGGTCTTGTAGAGGCCGCGGTCGGGGCTGTCGCTCCAGAGCTTGCCGGGGGCGCAGGCGTAGACCACGTCGCTGTTGCGCGGATCCACGGTGATGCGCGTGATCCGCTCGCTGTTCTTCAGGCCCATGTTCGTCCAGCTCTCGCCGCCGTCCACCGACTTGTAGATGCCGTCGCCCACCGAGACCGAGTTGCGCACCCAGGTCTCGCCGGTGCCCACCCAGACGATCTGCGGGTTCCTCGGGTCGATCTCGACGGCGCCGATGGACTGCACCGGCTGCTTGTCGAAGACCGGCTTGAAGGTGGTGCCGCCGTCCAGGCTCTTCCAGACGCCGCCGCTCGCCGCGCCCACGTAGAGGAGCGACTTGCCGTCGAGGTTGCGGCCGGCGATGGCGGAGATGCGCCCGCTCATGGTGGCGGAGCCGATGTTGCGCGCGTTGAGGCCGGAGATGACGCCCTTGTCGACGACGGGCGGCGCGGTGGCGCCCTTGAGCTGCGGCGCCTGCGCCGAAAGCGGCGCGGGGTGCTCGGGCGCCAGCAGCATGCGCGTGCCGGGGCCGGCGGGGAAGTGGAAGACCGCGTCGAAGTCGGAGGTGTTGGCCTCCACCGTCTCCAAGGTGAACCGCTGCGAGCGCGGCTGGCCCTTGCGCCCCGACTCGATCGAGGTGGGGACCCAGACGCCGTTCACCAGCACGTAGCTGCCGAAGTCGGTCTCGGTGACGCGCTCCGCGCCGCGGATGTGCCGCTCGCTCACCCGGCGGATCTCGAGGAAGTAGTCGGGGTCGAGGTAGACGTACTGCACGTCTCCGCCCTTGAGCGCGATGCGCAGCTTGTAGGCGGGCGTTCCGTCCACGTCTTCGGTGCCCAGGTAGCTGACCTGGTAGCCCTTCTCGCGCCAGCCGATGAGCGCCCCGTCGATGTCCGCGTCCTCGGCCAGGCCGCGCGCCTCGTCGGCGGTGGTGCGGAAGGGGTCGCGCCGGCCCTGGAAGGGATCGACGCTCCAGCTTTCCTTGCCGTCGTAGGCGTCGATGGCGGTGAGGCCCTGCAGCGTGGCCTCGGTGCGGATCTGGTCCGGCCGCTTGCGCAGCGAGGCGAAGTCGGCCGTGATGGCGAAGTCCTCGCCGCCGAAGACCACCTTGCCGGTGACTTTGAGCGAGCGCAGGGCGGCGAGGTTCCTGGCGCCGCCGCGCGCCTCCACGTGCCGGGCGACGATCTGATCCAGCGTGAGCGGGGTTGCGGCGGAGAGCGCGAGGGCGAGCAGGACCGCACAGTGCATGTCGGCTCCAGTTTTCTGGGGACACCATGCACGCTGCGCGTGGCGATGGTGTCCCCTACAAGGTTCACGGGACACCATGCACGCGGCGCGTGGCGATGGTGTCCCCTACGAGGGGCGCGGGACACCATGCCTGCTGCGCGCGGCGATGGTGTCCGCCAACGAAAGGCGCACATCCTACGTCACGGGACGGCCTGCATTTCAAGGGTGTAAGCTTCCGTCACCGGAGAACAAGGAGACCTGCATGGACGGCCTGATGATGGATCTCCCGCTCACGCTCCTGCACGCCTTCGACCGCGCCGGAAGGTACTTCGGCAAGACGGAGATCGTCTGGCGCCGCCCGGACAAGACGGTGCAGCGGAGCACCTATGCGGACTTCCACCGCCGCGCGCAAAAATTCGCCAACGCGCTCTCCCGCCTGGGCATCAAGCCGGGCGACCGCGTGGCCACGCTCGGCTGGAACCACGGCCGCCACCTCGAGGCGTACTTCGGCATTCCCCTCACCGGCGCGGTGCTGCACACGCTCAACCCGCGGCTCTCCGTCCAGGACCTCGCCTACATCATCAACCACGCCGACGACACGGCGGTGCTGGTGGACGACGTGCTCTGGCCGCTCTGGGAGCGCATCCGCCCGGAGGTGAAGCCGCGCCACGTGATTGTCTGGGGCCACGGCCAGCCGGCGCCCGACGGCGCCCTCGACTACGAGCAACTGATCGAGCCCGAGCTCTCCGAGTTCTCGCCGCCGCGCATCGAGGAGAGCCAGGCCGCGGGCCTCTGCTACACCTCCGGCACCACCGGCAAGCCCAAGGGCGTCCTCTACAGCCACCGGTCGATGATGCTGCACTCGCTCGCCTCGGCGCTGCCCGACGCGGTGGGACTCTCCAAGCACGACACGGTGCTGCCGGTCGTGCCCATGTTCCACGTCAACGCCTGGGGGCTGCCCTTCTCCTGCACGCTGGTGGGAGCGAAGCAGGTCTTTCCCGGGCCGCACCTCGACGCCGTGAGCGTCCTCGGCCTGCTCGCGGAGGAGAAGGTGACGCTGACCGCCGGGGTGCCCACGGTCTGGCTCGGGATGCTGGAAGCGCTCGACAAGAACCCAGGGCAGTGGGACCTCAAGGCGCTGCGGGCGATGATCGTGGGCGGGTCGGCCGCGCCCCAGTCCATGATCGAGGGCTACGAGAAGCGGCACGGGCTGCGCGTCATCCACGCCTGGGGCATGACCGAGATGTCGCCGGTCGGCACGGTGTGCAGGCCGCACGAAGAGGGACTGTCCGAGGCGGAGAAGTTCCGCATCCGCGCGCTCCAGGGCACCGCGGTTCCCTTGGTGGACGTGCGCGCTGTGGGCGAGAACGGCGAGGTGCCCTGGGATGGCAAGTCGATGGGAGAGCTGCACGTGCGCGGGCCCTTCATCGCCAGGAGCTACTTCGGGAACGCCGGCGAAGCGGACAAGTTCACCATGGACGGCTGGTTCCGCACCGGCGACGTGGTGACCATCGATCCGGACGGGTACGTGCGCATCGCCGACCGGTCCAAGGACCTGATCAAGAGCGGCGGCGAATGGATCAGCTCGGTGGATCTGGAGAACGCGCTGATGGGCCACCCCGCGGTCAAGGAAGCGGCCGTGATCGCGGTCGCGCACCCGCGCTGGGGCGAGAGGCCGGTGGCCTGCATCGTGCTCAAGGATTCCGCCAAGGCCACCGACGACGAGCTGCGCAAGTGGCTCGAGCCGCGCTTCGCCAAGTACCAGCTCCCCGACGCCTACGTGCGGCTGCAGCAGATTCCGCGCACCGCGACGGGGAAGTTCCTCAAGGCGGCGCTGCGGGAGCAGCTCAAGGACTTCCGGCTGTCCTGACCGCGGCGGCGTCGCCTCATCCGAGAGCGGAGGCGAGCGCGGAGCGTTGCTCTGCCGAGAGCTCGACGAGCGGCGGCCGCACCGCGCGCCAGGCGTCGTTGCCGGTGCGGCGGGCGAGCGTTTCCTTCAGCGCCGGGATCATCGGGAACTTCTCGTAGGCGGAGCGGACGCGATCGATCTCGCGCTGGCGGTCTTCGGTGCGCTCGCGGCAGGCGCGGGCGATGGCCGCGGCGTTGACGTTGGCGGTGGCGGTGATGCAGCCGGCGCCGCCTTCCTCGAGGTTCTTGCCGAGGAACTTCTCGCTGCCGACGAAGACCTCGAATCCGGGGAAGGCGCGGAGCATGGCGCGGGTGTTCTCGAAATCGCCGCCGCTGTCCTTGATCCCCACCACCGTGCGCGGGTACTTCGAGAGGAGCCGCTCGATCACGCGCAGCGGGATACCCACCTGGGACACCGGCGGGATGTGGTAGAGGTACACGCGCAGGCGCCCCTCGCCCACGCGATCGATGGCGCCGGCGAAGCTGCGATAGAGCCCCTCCTCGCTCACGTTCTTGTAATAGAAGGGCGGCAGCATGAGCACGCCCGCGCAGCCGGCGCGCACCGCCGCGCGGGTGAGCCGCACCGTGTCGGAAAGCGCGGAGCAGCCGGTTCCAGGAACGAGCCTCGCCGCCGGAACGCCGCCCTCGACCAGGGCGGCGAGCAGCGCTTCCCGCTCTTCCACCGAGAGCGAGTTCGCCTCGCTGGTGGTCCCGAATGGCGAGAGCGCCGTCAAACCTTCCTCGAGGAGCGAGCGGCAGTGGCGCAGGAGCAGCGCCGGGTCGGGGTTCAGCTCGGAGTCGAACGGGGTCAGGACCGGCGCGAGGACACCTTGCATGGGCTTTCGACTCTAGCCTCGCCGCACGCTCGCGGGTAGTCCGGTCAGGGCTTCGACTTCCAGCCGCGGAAGAGGCGCAGCAGATCCTCGCGCGCCGCGGGGGCGAGGTCCTCTTCGCGCGCGGCGCCCACCGCGGCGATGGTCTGCCGGATCTGCTCGAGATAGGTGCGGCAGCCGCCGCAGATGGCGAGATGCTGCTCGAAGCGCGCGCGCTCCTCGAGCGGCATGCGGCCTTCGAGGTAATCGGTGACCAGCTCCACGATTTCGCGGCAGGCCAGGTCGGTGGGGACGTCCGCGGTCATCGGGGCTTCTCCAAGACATGTGACTCCAACGCGGCGCGCACGGCCGCCCTTGCGCGGTGCAGGAGCACGCGCTGGTTTCCGTCGGAGAGGCCGAGCGCCTCGCAGACCTCTTCCGGGCTGCACCCTTCTACGTCTCGCAAGACGATGACTTGTTTCTGCCTCGCAGGAAGCGCGTCGATGGCGCGCTGCGCCAGCGCCAGTGTCTCCGCCGCCATGAGCCGCGCGTCCGCCCAGGGCGCAGGCGGAGCCGACCAGTGTCCCGGCCATTGCGAATGATCCTCGGGCAAAAAGCGCGCCGGATCCACCGTGGGCCCGTCCTCGTCCTCCAACGACGAGAACGGCTGCGTGCGGGCCTCGCGCTGCGCGCGCGTGCGAGCGCGGTTGGCGAGGATGCGGAAGATCCACGAGCGCAGCGCCGAGCGGCCCTCGAAGCGCGAGATGCCCTCGAGGACGGCGAGCCAGGTCTCCTGCGCCACCTCCTCCGCGACCGCCGCGCTGTGCACGAAGACCTGCGCGACGCGGAGCATGGACGCATGGTAGCGGCCCACCAGCGCGAGAAAGGCCGCCTCGTCGCCCTCGCGCAGCGCGGTGACGAGCGACAGCTCCTCGGGCTCGACTGCGGCCTCTCCCATCTGCGGGCACCCTACACCTTGCCAAGGGAAGCGGCATGGTCCGACCGGAGCCGGAAGCGTGACGCGCTCCATCTTTCCGCATACTCACCGGAGCCGATGCCCACCCGCGAAGAGCAGAGGCTGCTCGAAGCCGCCCGCCGCACCGCGAACTGGAAGCGCTGGGGACCGTACGTCTCCGAGCGCTCCTGGGGCACCGTGCGCGAGGACTACAGCCCCGACGGCGCCGCCTGGAGATACTTCCCCCACGATCATGCCCGCTCGCGCGCCTACCGCTTCTGCGAGGACGGCATCGCCGGCATCTGCGACCGCCACCAGATCCTCTGCTTCGCGCTGGCGCTCTGGAACGGGCGCGATCCCATCGTCAAGGAGCGGCTCTTCGGCCTGAGCGGCAAGGAAGGCAACCACGGCGAGGACGTGAAGGAGGTCTACTACTACCTCGACTCCACCCCGACGCATTCGTACATGAAGTTCCTCTACAAGTACCCGCAGGCGGAGTTTCCCTACGCGGAGCTCGCCGCCGAGAGCCTGCGCCGCGGACGCGGCGGCAAGGAGCCGGAGCTGATCGACACCGGCATCTTCGACCAGGGCCGCTATTTCGACGTCTTCGTCGAGTACGCCAAGGCGGGGGTGGAGGACATCTGCATCCGCATCGAGGTGGCCAACCGCGGGCCGGAAGAGGCAACGCTGGAGCTGCTCCCCACGCTCTGGTTTCGCAACACCTGGAGCTGGGACTTGCGGCAGCTGCGGCCCGTCATCCGCGTCGAGGGCGGAGGCGCGGTGGCCGAGCATCCGCGCGAGGGCCGCTACCATCTCGCCTGCGAAGGCGCGCCCGAGCTGCTCTTCTGCGAGAACGAGAGCAACCTCGAGCGACTCTGGAACGTGCCCGGCCCCCTCCATCCCAAGGACGGCATCAACGACCACCTCGTCCACGGCAAGGACAGCGTCAACCCCGACCGCGCCGGCACCCGCATGTCCGCCCGCTACAGCCTGCGCATCCCGGCGCGCGGCACGCAGATGGTTCGGCTGCGCCTCTGCCGCGGCGCGCTCCAGCCGGTGGACGAAGGCGACGCCATCCTTTCCGCGCGCAAGCAGGAGGCGGACGAGTTCTACGCGACGGTGATTCCCGCCTCGCTCTCTTCCGACGCGAAGAGCGTCATGCGGCAGGCGCTCGCGGGAATGCTCTGGTCGAAGCAGTTCTATCATTACGTCGTGCGCGACTGGCTGCGCGGAGATCCCGCCCAGCCCCCGCCGCCCGAGCAGCGCAAGCACGGCCGCAACGCGGACTGGACGCACTTCTACGGTTCGGACGTCCTTTCCATGCCCGACAAATGGGAATACCCCTGGTTCGCGGCCTGGGACCTGGCCTTCCACTGCATCCCGCTCGCGCTGGTGGACGCCGACTTCGCCAAGGAGCAGCTCGTGCTCCTGCTCCGCGAATGGTACATGCACCCGAACGGGCAGATCCCCGCCTACGAATGGGCGTTCGGCGACGTGAACCCGCCGGTCTTCGCCTGGGCAGCGTGGCGCGTCTACAAGATCGAGCGCAAGCGGCGCGGCAAAGGCGATCGCAAGTTCCTCAAGCGCGTCTTCCTCAAGCTGATGCTCAACTTCACCTGGTGGGTGAACCGCAAGGACGCGGGAGGGCGCAACGTCTTCCAGGGCGGCTTCCTCGGCCTCGACAACATCGGCGTCTTCGACCGCAGCCGGCCCTCGTTCGGCGGCAGGCTGGAGCAGAGCGACGGCACCAGCTGGATGGCGATGTACTGTCTCAACATGCTCACCATCGCGCTGGAGCTGGCGCGCGAGGAGGAGGAGTTCGAGGACGTCGCCTCCAAGTTCTGGGAGCACTTCGTCCACATCGCGCGGGCGATGAACACGCTCGGGCTCTGGAACGCGGAGGACCAGTTCTTCTACGACCTGCTGCAGCGCGAGGGGCGGGAGCCGATCTGCCTGCGCATCCGTTCGATGGTCGGGCTGATCCCGCTCTTCGCGGTGGAGCCGATCGCGGCGGAGATCATCGCCAGCTTCCCCTCCTTCTCCCGCAGGCTGGAATGGTTCATCGACAACCGGCCCGATCTCACCGAGGGCGTGGCGAGCATGCGCACGCGAGGTCCAAATGGTCACCGCCTCTTCTCGGTGGTGGGCCCGGAAAAGCTCCGCGCCATCCTTCGCCGCGTCCTCGACGAGAAGGAGTTCCTCTCGCCCTACGGAATCCGCAGCCTCTCACGGGTGCATTTGGAGGAGCCGTACATGCTGCGCCTCGACGGGCAGGAATACGGAGTGCGGTACGAGCCGGCCGAGTCGTCCAGCGGGCTCTTCGGCGGCAACTCCAACTGGCGCGGCCCCGTTTGGTTTCCCCTCAACTACCTGCTCATCGAATCGCTGCAGAAGTTCCACCATTACCTGGGCGACGGCTACACCGTGGAGTTCCCCACCGGCTCGGGGAAGCGGCTCACGCTTTCGCAGGTGGCGGTGGAGCTCTCCAGGCGCCTCTCCTCGCTCTTCCTGCTCGACGAGAACGGCCGCCGCCCCGCGTTCGGAAAAGTGAAGCTCCTCCAGGAAGACCCGCACTTCGCGGGCGCGCTCTTCTTCCACGAATACTTCGACGGCGACGACGGCACCGGCCTCGGCGCCTGCCACCAGACCGGCTGGACCGGCCTCGTCGCCAAGCTCCTCCAGCAGAGCGGCGAATGACGCCGGCTAGCGGTGGAGGTCGTCGACCCACTTCACTTCTTCGGGCGGCTCCTTGGGGGCGATGTCGAGGTTGACCACCACCGGCTCCTGGCCGCTGCGCACCAGCACGCAGGACAGCTCCTCGTCGCGGCTCGCGTTGATCTCCTGGTGCGGCACGAACGGAGGCACGTAGATGAAGTCGCCGGGGCCGGCCTCCGCGGTGTACTCGAGCTTCTCTCCCCAGCGCATGCGCGCCCGGCCGCTGACCACGTAGATCACCGACTCGACCGCGCCGTGGTGGTGCGCGCCTGTCTTGGCGTTGGGGTGGATGACCACCGTGCCGGCCCAGAGCTTCTCGGCGCCGGCGCGGGCGTGGGTGATGGCCGCGGCGCGCGACATGCCCGCCGTCTGCGCCGTGTTCGGGTCCAGCTCGCCGCCCTTCACCACCCGCACGCCGTGCTCGCGCCAGATTACCGCCGCCACCTCGAGGAGCGAGGAAACGCGGAAGTCCGGCGCGAGGCCCGGCGGCGGCGTGCCGCGATCGATCCACGCGACCGAAAGGCCGTTGCGCTTCGCTCCTTCGGCATCCCAGCCGTTGCCGCTGACGAAGAGCGTGCTCTCCTTCGGCACCAGGGCATAGACGCGCGGATCGGTCTTGTAGGCCCGCACCTCGTCGGCGCTGTGGACCTCGTCGACCTCGAGGCCCGCGGACTGGAGCGCGGCGCGGATCATCGGCAGCGTGCCGTTGGAGAGCACCGCCGTCCGCATGCGCGCCTTGCGCAGCGACTCCAGCGCCTGCCGCGCGTCGGGATGCGGAGGAAGCGACAGCCAGGTCGCGCACATCTTCTCGCGGGTCCCGGCGTCCAGCTCCGGCGCCACGTCCAGGAGCGCGCGGGCGGTGACCACGTCCCACGGCTCGTACACGGGCTCGCGCCAGCTCCGCTCGAGCTGCGCCTTGCGCCAGCGGGCGAGGATGTCGGCGGCTTTCGCCCCGGCAAACGGTTCGAGCTGGCTCGAAAGGCCGCCCACGTCGAGGAGCGTTCCGTAGAGATCGAAAGCGACCCGTTCCCAGCGCATGGCTCATTTCAGCACGAAGAAGGCCGCCATCGCGAGCCCCAGCGCGGCGGCCACGATGCGCAGAGCGAGCGCGGGCAGCCGCATCGCGAGCCGTACGCCGAGGACGCCGCCGATCAGCGCCCCGAGCGCCAGCACCGGAACCGCCCTCCAGACCACCACGCCGGTGGGATGCACCAGCTCCAGCGCGACGAAGGTGAGCGCGCCGACGCCGTTGGAGGCGGGCAGCGCCAAGACCTTGAGGCCGTTGAGCTGATCGAAGGGCCGCGGCAACAGCAGCGCCAGCGCGGCGAGGAAGAGGATGCCGCCGCCGGCGCCGAAATAGCCGCCGTACACCGCGAGCACGAACGTCGCCAGGGTGAAGGTGAGCCGGTGCTCCTGCAGCGCGAGGTGCTTCTCCAAAAACCGCGAGGCCGCCGGCTGCACGAGCAGGAGCAGCGCGCCGAGCGCGAGCAGCGCCGGGACCACCGCGGCGAACACCTTCGCGCCGAGGGCGAGCGCGAGCACCGCGCCGAGCGCGCCGCCGGCGATGCAGGGTGGGAGAAGCCGGCGCACGTCGGCGCGCATCTCCAAGAGCGGCCCGCGGTAGGCCCAGGCCGAGGTCACGAGGCCTGCCTGCAGCGCGACCGTGGAGGTGGCATTGGCGTGGAGCGGGGCAAGGCCCGCCGCGAGCAGCGCGGGAAAGCTGATCAAGGTGCCGCCGCCCGCCGCCGCGTTGAAGACGCTCGCGGCGATTCCGGCGACGAAGAGCCAGACGTGCGTCACACCACGTCCAGCACGCCGCCTTGCAGGAGGATCCGCGTCTTGATCACGTCGAGCGGGGGGCTGAAGAAGAAACCCTGCGCGTAGGCGCAGCCCACCTCGCGCACGAGCTGCGCCTGCTCGCGGGTCTCCACGCCTTCGGCGATGACCGTCTTTCCCAGGTCGCGCGCGATGGAGACGATGCGGCCCAGCACCTGGCGGTCGCGCTCGGCGCCGCCGCTGATGAAGGAGCGGTCGAGCTTGACCGTGTCCACCTCCGCCTTGTGCAGGTGCCGCAGCCACGACTGCCCGGTGCCGAAGTCGTCCATGTGCAGCTTGAGCCCGCGCCGGTGCAACTCGCTGAGCAGGTTGCCGCCGTTGTCCGGGGGCAAGGTCCCCTCGTTGATGTCCATGTTCAGGTCGGCGGGGGAGAGCTTCCACTCGCGGAGCACCCGCTCGATCTGCGCCCCCAGATCGGACTGCTCGAGCAGCTTCTGGGAGAAATTCACCGAGAGCGACAGACGCGACGCCGAGGCGATGTCGCGGCGCCAGTCGTGCATCTGGTGCGAGGCGTTCTGCAGCACCCACTGGTCGATGGAGACGATGAGGCCGGTCTCCACCGCCATGGCGAGGAACTTGGCGGGCTGCACCAGCCCGAGCCGCGGGTGCTGCCAGCGCGCGAGCGCCTCCAGCGCGCGCACCTTGCCGGTCTGCACGTCCACGATGGGCATGTAGTGGATGAGCAGCTCGTTGCGCAAAATGGCGCTGCGCAGGTCGGTCTCCAGCTGCACGTGGGCGGGAGAGCCTTCGCCGGTGTCGCGCTGGAAGACGGCGGTGCGCGCCTTGCCCAGCGCCTTGGCCCGGTACATGGCCACGTCGGCATCGCGAAGCACGTCCTCGGCCTTCTGGTAGAGCGAAGAGCCCACCGCGACGCCGATGCTGGCGCTGGAGTGCACCCGCTCGCCGCTCGCCACCTCGAACGGCTCGCGCATCACCTCGTGCACGCGGTCGGCCACGCGCATGGCGTCGCCGGAGCCGCGCACGTCGTCCAGCCACATGGTGAACTCGTCGCCGCCGTGCCGCGCGAGCGTGTCGCCCTGGCGCAGGCACGACTCCAGCCTGCGGGTGATCTGCTGGAGCAACTGGTCGCCCGCCTCGTGGCCGAAGGCGTCGTTCACCATCTTGAAGTGGTCGATGTCGATGAAGAGGACGGCGAAGCGATAGTCCTCGTGCCGCCGCGTCCGGTAGAACGAGTGTCGCAAGAGGTCGAGGAAGAGCGTCCGGTTGGGCAGTCCGGTGAGCGCGTCGTGGCGCGCGTCGTGCGCCATCCGCTCCACCATCGAGCGGTGGCGGGTGACGTCGCTCATCAGTCCCGCGATGCGCACCGCGGCGCCGGCGGGGTCGCGCTGCGCCGCGCCCCGGGCGTGCAGCCAGCGCCATTCGCCGTCGCCGTGGCGGATCCGGTACTCGTGGTCGAAAACCGGCGCGCGGCCTTCCAGGTGGGACGAGAGCGCGGCGCGCAGCGGCGCCATGTCTTCCGGATGCACCCGCTCCAGCCAGTCGGAGGGCAGATTCTGCAGCGGCGCCTCGAGAGCGAGCAGCGTCCGCCAGGCCGGCGAGAGGTAGAGCTGGTTCTTGCGCAGGTCCCAGTCCCAGACCACGTCGAGGCTGGCGGCGACGGCGAGCGAGAGCCGCTCCTCCCGCTCGCGAATCTGCACGTCCTCCTCGACCGTCCCGGTCTGGTCGCGGACCACCGCGGTCACGCGCGCCACCGACCCGTCGCGCCGGTGCCGGGGCAGGAGCACGAAGTCGCAGGCCAGCGCGCGCCCGCCATCGGCCGAGCAGGCCAGCGTGCGCGCCACCGGCTCGCCGCGCTGGAGCTTCCGCTTCCACACCGGGACGAGCTTGTCCTTCTCCAGCGGCTGCAGGAGCTCGAACACCCCCTTGCCCAGAAGCGCCGACGGCTCGACGCCGCAGAGCTTCGCCGCCGCCGGGTTGGCGCCGTGCACGGTCAGCTCGGGCGTCAGGTCGAACACCGCCATCGCGCTCTTCTCCAGGAGTCGCGCAAGACGCCTGCGCGCGCGCTCTGCCCTGGCGTGCCGCTCGGCCTTGCGCCGCCGCGCGAGCGCAGCCTTCTCCTGCCCGCGGTGGAGCAGCGCGGCGATGGAGCCGATCGAGTCCTCGAGCTGTTCACGCTCGCGGTCCGCCTCGCGATAGGCCGCGTCCACCGCGCTGAGCAGCTGCCGAAACCCGGGCGGCAACTCCTCGCCCACGGCGGCGAGCTGGCGCCGCAGGCGCGGGTGCATGATCAGCTCCTCACCGCGGGGAAAAGCGCTCCCGTCCCCTGGATCGCGTCGGGGAGCCGCCGGAGCAGCGCGCGAGCGAGGGTGGGTGCGGGCTCTGGCGGCGCCGAGACGGTTTTCCGGCTCAAGATCTGGAATGTCTAGCCGAGTTCCTGAACATGCGTCAAGCGAGGTGGGCAATTGCCCACAGGGAAGAATTCGGTCATTCACGCCATTCCCATTGCAACTTCGCGCCGCTGTGTTGATTTGCGCACAATTGCGACATGTTGTCGCGGCGGCCGGTTGCCGGGGTCCAGGCGGGCAGGAAAGTTACGATATCAGCGCGCGGCCCGTCACGGCGCGGCGCGCCATCAGCGCGGGTCGGCCGCCGTGGACTGCGGCATCCCGATGACGTAGAGGCATCTGCATGCGCCGCTGGCTTTTGCTCTTCATCCTCGCCGCCTGCACCACCGTCCCCAAGGTTTCGCAGGAGCGCCTCGCCGCCATGCACCAGGCCGACGACGAGGACTTGCTGAAAGGCTGCAAGCGGCTGGGCCGGTTCTCTGGGTCGTCCACGCAGGTTGGCGATCCGGGCCTCGAACAGGCGCGGACCGAGGCGCGCGCCAAGTGCGCGCAGGCGGGCGCCACCGATTTCGCCTACGTCAACGAATCGGTCACGCCCGACGCGACCACCGTGGCCGCCACCGCCTGGGATTGCAGGGAACGAAAATGACCTGCTGGCACTATTACGCCCCGCGCGAGCCGGGCGAAACCGCCTTCTCCATCGACGCCTCGCGCATCGTCTTCGGCCGCGGCGCCCTGGTCGAGGTGGGCGACCACGCGCGCGCTCTCGGTTGCAGGAGGGCTGCGCTCTTCACCGACCCGCGGCTCGCGCAAAGCGAGCACGTGGCCACCGTGCGCAAGTCGCTGCAGGCCGCGGGCGTCGACTGCGCGGTCTATTCCGAGGTGAAGGTCGAGCCGACCGACGTCTCCTTCCAGGCGGCCGCCGCCTTCGCGCGCGAGGGCAGGTTCGACGGCTACGTGAGCGTCGGCGGCGGATCGGTCATCGACACCTGCAAGGCCGCCGCGCTCTACGCCACGCACCCGGCTGCCTTCCTCACCTACGTGAACAAACCCGTCGGAGGGGGCGCGCCGGTCCCGGGTCCCTTGCCGCCGCACCTCGCCTGCCCCACGACCTGTGGAACGGGGAGCGAGACCACCGGCATTGCCGTCTGTGACGTGCTCTCCCTGCGCGCGAAGACGGGCATCGCCTCGGCGCGGCTGCGGCCCGCGCTCGCGGTGGTGGATCCCACCTGCACCCGGACGCTGCCCGCCGAGGTGGTGGCGGCGAGCGGTTTCGACGTGCTCTGCCACGCGCTGGAGTCGTACACGGCGCGCCCCTACAGCGGCAGGCAGAAGCCCGTGCCCTACTCGGCGCGGCCGATGAGCCAGGGCGCGAACCCCTGGAGCGATTCGGGCAGCCGCGAGGCGATGCGACTCACCGCGCGAAACCTGGTTCCCGCCGTGCGCGGCGACTCCGCTGCCCGCGAGCAACTGGCCTGGGCGGCAACCCTCGCGGGCATCGCCTTCGGCAACGCCGGCGTCCACCTGCCGCACGCGATGGCCTATGCGGTGGCCGGGCTGGTCCGCGACTTCCGCATGCGCGGATATCCGCAGGAGGAGCCGATGGTGCCGCACGGCATCTCGGTGGTGGTGAACGCGCCCAGCGTCTTCCGCTTCACCGCCGAGGCCTGTCCCGAGCGGCACCTGGAAGCGGCCGAGTGCCTGGGCGCCGAGGTGCGGGGAGCGACGCCCGGCGATGCAGGCGAGATCGTCGCGCGCAGGCTGGAGTCGTTCATGCGCGAGACCTCGGTACCCAACGGGCTTTCCGCCGTGGGCTACGGGGACGACGATCTGAACGCGCTCACCGCCGGCACCATCGTGCAGCAGCGGCTGCTCGGCAATGCGCCGCGCGAGACCAGGGAGCCGGAGCTGGACGGGCTCTTCCGCTCCGCCCTGAGGTACTGGTGACGCTCGCGGAGTATCCGCACCAGATCGACATCCAGACCCGCTGGAACGACAACGACCTCTACGGGCACGTCAACAACGTCGTCTACTACGCGTACTTCGACACGGTCATCAACCGCTACCTGATCGACGCCGGGCTCGACCTCGAGCGCTCCGCGGCCATCGGCGTCTGCGTCGAGTCGCAGTGCACCTACAAGGCGCCGGCGGCGTTTCCCGATGCGCTCCGCGCCGGGCTGCGGGTGGCGAAGATCGGCAGCAGCAGCGTCCGTTACGAGCTCGGCATCTTCCAGGGCGACCGCCTCTGCGCGCAGGGCTCTTTCGTCCACGTCTTCGTCGACCGCGAGACGCGCAAGCCGGTTCCCATTCCCGATCCGCTGCGCAGGGCGCTCGCGCGCATCGCCAGAGGCGACGCCGCCGGTCAGTGAATTCCGCGGAAGATCGGCTCCACCACGGCGAGCAGGGCGCGCGCCACTTCCGGGAACTGGGCGGCGAGCAGGCTGAGCAGCGGCAGACCGCCGAAGACGGCCAGCTTCTCGACGAAGTCGAAGTTCCAGTTGACCACGTTCGGGTCGGTTCCGGAGATGGTGCTGAGCACCTCGTTGCGGTTCATCTGGACGAAGATCCAGATGGTCACTCCAACCATGGCCGCCACCAGCGCCCAGCAGAGGGTGAGAAGCTCCTTGTGCGGATAGAGTGGATAGGAGGCGACCGCTGCCACGAAGCACATCGCGGCGATGGCGATCCGCATCCAGATGGAGCGCAGCCGGAACACCGCAAAGGCGATCTGGTAGGCGGCGCGCAGGGCGACGAAGTCGCGCAGGGCGGAAGCGGGCTCGGGGGTGCGCTGGAACGTGCGCAGCGCCGTCTCGAGGGACTCCTCCCGTTGCCCGGTGCCCGCCCCCTTGCCGTCCAGGTCCCGATCCGAGGGGTTCGATCCCACCGCCGCGGCGAACCGCTGCCGCAATAGCCGGAGGGAAACCTCGTCGGGCAGGCGCATGCGCGAGCCCTGGCCCAGGTGAGCGGCAATCCGGCCGCGCACCGCGGCGAGAGCTTCGCGGAGCGGAGAGTCGGCCACCTTGGCCAGCCACCGCTGCAACTCGCGCCACAGCGCGATCATGTGCACGATCATCAGCAAGCAGACGACGATGGCGAGAGCGCAGGAGATGCGAAGGGCCATCTCCAGGGCTCCCGGGTCGAGCGAGCTGCGCACGCTTCGGAAAGCCCATCCCGCGGGGACCAGGGCAACGAGGACCGTGACGCCATAGAACATCGCCCTGCGCCCGATGTCCTTCGCGGTGGAGCGCGGCTCTCCGACGATGAATGCGCAGCAGAGTGCGGTCGGGTTGAGCAGAGAATCCGTGGGCAGTTTCGATCTCCAGCCGAGGAGCGGCTCGCGGTCGAGGATGTCGTCGAGCGCGAGGAGCCGCAACGTGGCGGCCAGCGCGAAGAGGAGGATGACGGCGAGGGCGAGGAGCGGCGTGATCGGGCTCAGGAAGCTCGCGGGGTGGACCGCCCGCCAATGGGAGAAGACGCCGGAGATGGGACCGGTCGCGCCCGCGTGCCCCTCGGCCAGGAATGCGGAGGAAACGATGGCGGCGACGAGAGAGTGGAGGGCGAGGACGAGGACGATCCACAGCGCGACCGCGAGCAGGGCTCCCCAGCGGGGGAGAGGCGATTTGAGATCGCGGAGGCGGAGCAGAAGCAGAGTCACGGCGAGCGCGCAGGTCGCGGCTGCGAGGCCGCTTGCCCACTCGCGCCAGGGCCCCAACGAATCGAATCCGCCGTCTGCCGGCGACCACTGGAGCGCGGCCGCGACCTGCTCGCGGAAGACGCGCGGCGCAGCCGCGTAGGCGCCGAGCCACACCGTCATCGCGAACAGGATGCCGAAGAAGGCGAGCGAGACGAGGAGGGCACCGCGCTCACGGAGCCGTCGCCTGCGCGCAAGCTCGACGTCCCTGTCGGCCGCCGGTTCCGGCGGGCAAATCCCGACGACGGCAAGGTGCGCGAACAAGGCGGAGGTCCTTTTCGCAACCGGCCGGCCTGCGCATTCGAGCGCGCAGATTCCGGCGTAGACGACGACGAAGACGCAGAACAGGATGTAGAGCAGGGAGAGGCCGTCGAGAATCCCGTACGGCGGCGCTTGCGGACGTGCGCCGCCCGCTGGCGCGGTCGCGCTCTCGACATGCATGTAGGCCTGGTCGGTCGGTCCTGCCGAGGGACCCTGGCAGGGAGCGGCCGGGAGCGGCGAAGGCGCCGCGGCCGGCGCCGACGATCCGACGACGCCTGCGGTCAGGTACTGCTCGGCGGAGGGGCGCGCCGAAGGCACCGGTCGGGTATCGTGCGGAAGCACCGCCACCGGCCAGAAGGCATTGCCCCCCACCGCCGTGATCCAGAGCGGCGGCCGACCCTCCTTTTCGATCAGCTCCCTCGGCACGCCCGCCAGCGCGGGGAACCCGTATTCGGCCAGCGCGTTCTGAATCGCGCCGCCGGCGTCCGCCTGCCATCGACGGTCGGCGGCCAACTGCACGAGCACCGCGTTGTACGTGCCTTCGGCGCCGTTCTTGCCGAATTGCCTGTGCGTCTCGGTCTCGCTTGGCAGCGAGCGGCTGGACCACGACGTGTTCGCGTCGAACAATGGATAGGTGGTGACGATCATCGTCCCGCGCATCACGTCCGCGTATTCGGGATGGGTGAGCAGCCTGTCGCTCTCGAAGACGAAGAGCCGCGCGTCCGGAGCGCTGCGGTGCACTGCCTGCGCGAGGAAAAGCTTGTCGCGAGTGTCGGTCGCGTGGATGCCGACGACGTCGACGTTCTTCTCCCGGAAAAGAGCGAGCGCCGAGGTCAGCGCGCGCTCGTCGTACGCGGCGGTATCGCCGGAGAAGTTGGGGATGGTGTCGCGGGTGACGCCGCTGCGATCGTCGGGATCGAGTGGCACGATCTCGGTCGGCAGCCTGAGGACCGAAGAGGAGGGATCGCTTTGAGGCGAATGGCGCTCCAGCACGTTGCGGACGAGCCCCACGTGCAGCGGGAACAACACCTGGTATCGGGGCCGCACCTTGAAGAAGTCGACGGTGCCGGCGCAAGCGCGATCGTGCTTGGTGGAGCTCTGCGCATCGCCTTCGGCTTTGGTGAACCCCTGGGTATAGGCGGTGTCGGCCTCGGCGAGGAACGCCACGTTCTGCAGGATGCAGTTCTCGTCGGGGTGGGCGGCGCCGGATTCGTGGAGGTACCGGTAGAAGCCGGCCCAGGCGACGTCGTCGGGAATGATGGTCGCGGAGAAGTGCAATCCGTTGCCGGAGAGGGCTGCCTGGTTTCCCGCCAACGTCGCCGAGCCGGTGACGATCTCGAACCGCCTCCCCCCGCCGGCGAGCGCCTCGAGGTCTTTGCCCATGCGCGAAGAGCTGCCCGAGAAGACCGGGCCGACGATGCGGATGACGGGCCCTTTCGCGTCCGGCGCCGCGTTGCCTTCCGGCTGCCCGAGCAGGTGCCCCGCGAGATCGACGGCGCGGCCCAGCACCGTCGTGTTCACGCCCGTGGTGGGCCCCTCGCCGACGAGGAGCAACGCGGAAGTGAGCTTTCTCTTCCCGTCGGCGAAGACCACCACTCCGGGCCAGTTCCCGTGGCACTTGCTCGCATACGGATGCGTGCGGACTGAGCCCGCCTGCGATGCGGAATACTCGAGACGCAGCCTGGCCTCGCCCTGCTGCGACGCCTGCCGATCCGTCGTCCAGGGCAGCCAATAATCCACCAGGGCGCCCGTGCGCTCCATCGCGAGCACCAGCGCGGCGAGGTAGTCGTCGAACGACTCCGACAGCCGCGACTCGAGCGGATCGGGCAGCGTGGCGACGAGCGCCGCGCCCGTGATCGGAGACGAGCAGAGTTGGTGATCGCGCAGGAACGACTCGAAGGCGTCGTTGCAGGTGTCGGCGGCGGAGGTCTCCGCGTCGCCGCGCAGCTTTTCCACGAGACTACGGCATGCGTCTGCCTTTGCCGCCGGCGTTCGCGCTTGCGCCTCGCCGGGGACCGGCAGCGGTGGGGACGGCGGAGGCGGCTGCTGCGGCGCGCCGACCACCGCGCCTCGCTGCATCGCGAGGAAGACCATCGAAACAAAGCCGAACGAGGCGAGCGCCGTGCTCCGCCGATCCGTATTCATGGGGCCCCCCTGGGCAAACCATCTGGATGCGAGGCCGTCCAAGCCCGCGCAGGATGTCCTGCACGAGGTGTCGTGCCGGGCACGCCGCCGCAACGATGGTTCAGGTTCGCGCGCGGCGGCCGTGCGGCGCGGCCGTCACGCGCATCCCGTCAGCGGGAGGCGAGCTTCGTCGCTGGAACGGGTTTCGTCGCGGGAGCCCTGACCGCAGGACCGGGCCGATCGGAAACGACGCGAGGCGCTCCTGAATGCGCACCACGCCGGCGGTCGGCCCGGCCTTTTGGTCCCCCCGTCAAGACTGAAGAGCCGTCCGCGCCCGAAGACGCGAGCGAGCCCACGCACAGGACCTCCAGATTCACGTTGCAGATGTGCAGCACGTCGTCGGACTGCGTGCACAGGCATGCCGTATACGAAGTGCCTTCGCGCGTGCCCCGGCGGGCCATGCAGGCGCGGAAGGAATTGCCTTGGGCGTGGTCGCGCGCCTGGCTGCAGGCGGAGCCGCTGTCGCCATCGCTGCCCACGCCGAAGTAGCGCTCGGTCCACTGTCCCGCTACGGCGGGATGCGCGGCGCAAAGGGCGACCAGGGCGGCGGCAAGGGTGTGTCTCATCGCACCCCAGCTGGAGCACGGCGCATGCCAAGCTTCCGCCGCTGCGGCGACGGGTCCGGGAAAGGCGTAGCGCTACAGGTCCGCCGCTGTAGCGCCCCCTGTTGCACCCCCCTCCGGCGCTGGCGGATACTCCGCAACGTGCAGGCGCCTTTCAGCCCGGCGTCCGACGTCACCGCCGACGAGCCCGGGCCACTTCTCCTCGACCGCGATCACGCGGCCTGTCTGACGCTGGCCTTCCAGGCGGAGGCGCCGGTCGCATTGCCGCTCTGGGCGCTGCTCGCCGAGGTGGACGCGGTCTGGCTCGGGCGCGGGCGCGGACCGGCGTCCGCCGTCCGCGTCGAAAGCGGCGGTGAACGGCAAGTGCGCATCGAGGTCCCGGACCCGTTCCTCTCCGCCTCGCACGCCTCGCTCCAGCGCGTCTTCGGGCGCTGGCTGCTCGAGGACGCCGGCTCGCGCAACGGCACCTTCGTCGACGGCAGCAGGGTGGAGCGGTCCGAGATCCGCGACGGCGCGGTCTTCGAGATCGGGCACAGCTTCTTCGTCTTTCGTGCCTCGGCCCCCCTCGACCTTCAGCCCGCTCTCGGGCAGGAGGCATGGCCGGGCTCGCTGCAGCCCGCCTATGCGACGCAGCTTCGCGCCCTGGAGCGCGCGGCCGCCACCTCCTTGCCCATCGTCGTGCGCGGCGAGACCGGCACCGGCAAGGAGGTGCTGGCGCGGCTGGTCCATGCGCGCTCGGGCAGGCCGGGCGCCTTCCAGGCGATCAACTGCGCGGCGCTGCCGGCGTCGCTCATCGAATCGGAGCTCTTCGGCTATCGCAAGGGCGCCTTCTCCGGCGCCACCGAGGACCGCCCGGGCCTCGTCCGCGGCGCCGACAAGGGCACGCTCTTCCTCGACGAGGTGGGCGACCTGCCCTTGCCCGCGCAGGGAGCGCTGCTCCGCGTCCTGCAGGAATCGGAGGTGCTTCCGGTGGGCGGCACCCGCGCCGTGCCGGTGGACTTCCGGCTGGTGGTCGCGACCCACCGCGATCTGGAAGGGATGGCCGCGACGGGCCAGTTCCGGCCCGACCTGCTCGCGCGGATGAGCGGCCTTTCGGTCACGCTGCCGCCCCTGCGCGAGCGCAAGGAGGACCTCGGCAGCCTGGTCGCGGCGCTGCTGCGCAAGCTCGCGCCGGATCGCCTGGGCGAGGTGCGCTTCACCATGCCCGCGGCGCGGGCGCTCTTCCGCTACGACTGGCCGCTGAACGTCCGCGAGCTGGAGAAAGCGCTCGCGCTTGCGCTCGCCCTCTCGTCCGATGGCAGCGTCGACCTTGCGCACCTGCCTCCGGCGCTGCGGACGATGTCGCCACAGCCCTCGGCGCAGGCGCCGGTCGCCGCGCTGCCCGAAGAGGAGCTGCAGCGCCGCGAGGAGCTCGTCGCGCTGTTGCGCGAGCACCGGGGCAACGTCACCGCGGTCGCCCGCGTGCTCGGCAAGGCCCGTGTCCAGGTCCAGCGCTGGATGCGCAGGTATCGCATCCAGCCGGCGATCTTCCGGTGAAGGCGAAATCGATCGCTGGCCCGTTCCGGCTTGAATCCTGTACTCTGACCGACGTGGATAGGACGGGAGCCGGCGGTGGATGACGAGCGCGGGAACGACGCGTTTGGTCCTCTGTCGGGCGGCGTGCTCGCCGAGCGGTACGCGCTGGGTGCGCTCCTAGGCAGCGGCGGCGTGGGCCGCGTCTACGCCGCGCGCGATCGGAAGCTCCAGCGCGACGTCGCGGTCAAGGTGCTCGGCTCGGCGGCGCCCGATCCCGACGCCGTCCGTCGCTTCGGCCGCGAGGCGCTGGCGGCGGGCTCGGTGCAGCACCCCAACATCGTCGCGGTGTTCGACGTCGGCGAGCAGGAGGGGCGGCCCTTCATCGTCACCGAGCTGTTGCGGGGAACGACCCTGCGCGAAAAGCTGCGCGAAGGGCCGCTCCCGCTCGCGGAGACGCTGCGCATCGCGCGCCAGGTGGCCGCGGGCCTTGCCGCCGCGCACGAGAAGGGCCTCACCCACCGCGACCTGAAGCCGGAGAACCTGTTCCTCACCGACGAGGGATGGGTGAAGATCCTCGACTTCGGTCTGGTCAAGCTGACCGAGCAGCTTCAAGAGACGCCCCCGCACGCGCCGGAGGACGACGGCGGCGCCGTCTCCACCGCTGCGGGCCGCATGCTGGGGACGGTCGGGTACATGGCGCCGGAGCAGGTGCGAGGCCGCCCGGTGGATCCCCGCGCCGATCTCTTCAACTTCGGCGCCGTGCTCTACGAGATGCTCTCGGGCAAGCGCGCCTTCAGCGCGGCGTCGACGGCGGAGACGGGCTACGCGATCCTCTTCCGCCAGCCGGACCCGCTTCCCGCCTCGGTGCCGCGCCACCTGCGCCAGCTCGTCGAGCGCTGCCTGGCGAAGGATCGGGAGGAGCGGCCGGCGTCCGCCCGCGAGGTGCTGGCTGCGCTGGAAGGAATCGCGGCGCCTGCGCCGTCGTCGGCCCACCCGAAGTCCCGCCTCTGGCGCAGGGCGCTTCTCGCGACGGTCGTGGCAGCCTTCGCCGGCGCCCTCCTCTTCGCCGGGTTGCGCACGCGCAAGGTCCGCCCGGTGCTCGCGCCCTCCGCTCCTCCCTCCGGGACGGTCGCCATCCTGCCCTTCAGCGCCCGGGACGCGCCCCGCTTCAGCTATCTCTCCGAGGGCGCGGTCGATCTGCTCGCGCGCGATCTGGAAGGCGGCCCGCTGCGGGCCGTCGACTCGGCGAGCGTGCTTCGCGCGCTCGGCGGCGACAGCACCTCGGCGGACCTGGACAAGGTGCGCGGCGTGTCCGCGCAGATGGGGGCGAACTACTTCATCCTCGGGCGGGTGGAGGACCGCGGCGGCGATCTGGTCCTGGAGGCGGTGCTCCACAGCAGCGAGGGCCAGCCGGTGAGCCAGGCGGTGGTGGAGGGGAAGCCGGCCGACCTCTTGCGCCTGTTGCGCAAGCTCTCCGACCAGGTCCAGCTGCGGCCGCTGCCGCCCGCCGAATTCGAGACGCGGCTGGCGCGGCTGACGCGCCAGACCAGCCGCTCGCTGGAGGCGCTGCAGGCCTGGCTCGAGGGCGAGCAGCTGCTCCGGCGCGGCCATTGGGACGACGTGATCGGCGCGTTCCAGCGCGCGGTCGCGGCCGATCCCGAGTTCGCCCTCGCCCACTACCGGCTCGGCTCGGTCGCCGACATGGTGGAGCCTGGACTGGCGGAGGATTCGTTCCAGCGCGCGCTGCGCTTCAGCGATCGGTTGGAGCCCAGCGAACGCCTGTTGGTCAGGGGGCGGCTCGCGGTCCAGCACGGCGAATGGCGCGAAGCGGAGCGCCTGCTCACCGACGCGACCCGGCAGTATCCGGACAACGCCGAGGCCTGGCTGCAGCTCGGCGAGCTGTACTTCCACCAGAATCCGCTCCGCGCGCGCTCGCCGCAGGAGGCGGCGGATGCGTTCAAGCAGGTTCTCGTCAACGACCCGCTCAACCTGGAGGCGATGAGACACCTCGCCGACCTGGCGCAGATGCGCGGCGAACGCGCAGTGGTCTCGCGGCTGACCGATCGCATCCTCGCGCTCTCCGACGACCCCACCACGCTTGCGGGATACCGGCTGACGCAGGCGTGGGCGCGCAGCGACCGGGCCGCGGCGGAGGCGGTGCTCGCCAGCCTCCACGCGCAGGGGACGTCGAAGTCGCTGCTCCGGTTCGCGTTCGTCCGCGCCGAATGGCAGATGGACGGATTCGCCGATGCCGACGCGGTCGCCTCCGCGCTCGCCGGCAGCGGAGCGCTGGTCGACCGGGCCTACGAGCACCACATGCGCGCCGCCGTGCTGCTGCTCCGCGGCCGGCCCCAGGCGGCGAAAGAGGAGCTGGAGCGGGCGGCGGACATGGACCCCGCGAGCGATGCCGCCTACCTGCGGCCCTGGGTCGACACGCTCGACTTCGTCCCGGCGACGCCCGAGCAACTGCGCGCCTCGCGCCTCGCGGCAGAGCGGCTCGACCCGAGCCGGTCCGCGCAGCTCGGCCCTGCCCGCGAATATCTGATCGGCGCCCTGGCCTTGCGCGCGGGAGACGGCGCGGCGGCGGAACGCGCCATCCGCACGCTCGAGCGCATGCCTCCGCTCGAGACGTCGAGCATCACCGCCGATCTCGCCCTGGCCCTGCGCGCCCGCAAGCTCGCGGCGAAGGGAGAATTCGCCGCCGCCTTGAGCACCCTCGAGCGCCAGCAGCTCCGGATCCCAGCGCGGCGCGCGATCTTCTACGGGCGCCTCTCCCAACCGTGGCTGCGCGCCACCCTCCTCGAAGCGCTGGGACGCGGCCCGGAGGCGCTCGCCGCCTACGACGCTCTCGTCTTCTACAGCACCGTCGAGCCGATCTTCGTCCCGGCGGCGCACCTGCACAAGGCGCGGATCTTCGCCGCGGCGAAGGATCGCGACCGCGCCATCGCGCACTACTCGCGCTTCCTGGAACTGTGGAAGGACTGCGAGCCCGCGCTCGAGCCCGAGGTGAAGCAGGCGCGCGCGACCCTGGAAGAGCTCCAGCTGCGCGCCGCGCAATAGATGGCCCGCCGTTTGCGTACAAAACTTCGATAACCGAGGGGTGAAGACAATGGCGAAATCCAACAAGTCCGCCAGACGGCGGCCGGCGCGCAAGGCGGCTCCACGCGTTCCCTTGGCAACTTTCTTCCGCAGGCTCTGGAGCAAACCCGCGCTCCTGGAGCGGTTCTCCTCCAGTCCGGAGGGCCGCGCCGAGGTGCTGGACAAGTTCAACCTGCACCCCGACCACAAGGACATGCTGCACAGGGGGTGCGTGAGCGACGTGATCCGGGCGCTCGCCGGCGTGAAGACCAACGCGGGCGCGAAGCGCGAAAGGATGTTGGCGAACAGCACCGTCATCAACTGCACCGACGAGGTGGACTGCGGCCACCCCGAGTGCGGCGCCTTCGCGGTCGCGGTGAGGAACACCCGGTGAAAGGCAAGGGCGTCCTCGCGGTGGTGGGGACCGGCATCGAGTCCATGGGTCAGATGACGCCGGCGGCGCTGCGGGAGATCCGCCGCGCGCAGCGCCTCTTCTACCTGGCGGCCGACCCCATCACCGAACAGACGCTGCGGCGGCTGAACCGGCGCGCGGTCGACCTGCACGCGTTCTATGCCGAGGGCCGGCATCGGATGCGGACCTACGCGCAGATGACCGAGCGCGTGCTCGAGGACGTCCGGCGCGGGCTGCGCGTGTGCCTCGCCCTCTACGGGCACCCCGGGGTGTTCGCCATGCCCGCGCACGCCGCCGTCAGCCTGGCGCGTCGCGAAGGCCACCGCGCGGTGATGCTGCCGGCGGTCTCGGCGGACGCGTGCATGATCGCGGACCTCGGCGTCGATCCCGCCCTCGGCTGGCACAGCTACGAGGCCACCGACTTCCTCTTGCGCAGGCGCCGCGCCGATCCTTCTGTCGGGCTCGTGCTCTGGCAGGTGGGCGTGGTGGGCAGGCTGGACTATCCCTCGGGACCGGTGCATCGCGACAAGCTCTCGGTGCTCACCGAGGTGCTCCTGGAGACGTATCCGCGCCGGCACCTGGCGACGCTCTACGAGGCCGCCACCCTGCCGGGTTTTTCTCCCTCCATCGAGCGCGTCCAGATCGGCTCGTTGCATCGCGCGCCGATCTCTTCGGTCACCACCCTCTACGTGCCTCCCTCGGTCTCCGCCGCCGTCGATCCGCGGATGCTGCAGCGGCTGGGCATCAAGCCGTCGGACCGGGTGCGCTGCCTGCAGTTGAACCGGCGCGCGGCGGGCTGACCCGGTCGCCGGGGCGCAACCGCCCGCGCAGGAGCCAGAGCCCCGCCGGCAGGGCGGTGAAGTCGGCGAGCAGCGCGAGCAGGAACGCGCCGCTCGTCACCAGCCCGAACTGTCGCAGCGGCGGAAAGCTGGAGAACGAGAGCGCGAGAAAGCCCGCGGCGTTGATCAAGGTGGCAAACGCCATCGCCGACCCCGCCACCCGCAGCGCGTGCTCCATGGCCTCGCCGAGCGGCGCGCCGTCGCGCTCGTGCAGGTGGTGGAAGAAATGGATCTGGTCGTTCTCGGTGGTGCCGAGCACGATGGTGGCGATGAGCACGGTGGCGAGGTTGAGCGAGGCGCCGAAGAGCCGCATGCAGAGGAAGGTGACGAGGATGGCGAAGAGCGAGGGGATCATCGCCAGCGCCCGCGCCGTGCCGCTGCGAAAGACGACGAGGAAGACGAGGAAGATGAGCGCGGCGGTGAGGAGGAAGCTCTGCGCGAGCGTGGGGACGAGGCTTGCGCCCACCTTGGTTTCAACGAGGGATCGCCCGACCACCTGCATCCGGGCGCCGGGCAACGAATGCGCTGCCCAGAGCTCGCCGATGCTGCGCGAGAGCTCGGCGTAGCCCTTCGCGTCACCCTGCTGGAAGACGACGGTGAGCTGCAGGTCGGCAAGGCCGTTCGGGTCGATGTAGCCGCGCAGCCCCGACTCGCTGAGCAGGAGCTGCTCGAGGTCGGCCGCGGCGCGCGCGAACTCCGCCGGGTCCGCAGGCAGCCGCGAGTCCTGACCGGCGAAGGCGCGGCGCAGGCGCAGGAACGTGGTGGGGCCGACCACGCTGCGCACGCGCGGCAGCGCCTCGATGGCCGAGGTGAAGGCGTCCACCGCCTGCAGGGTCTTGGGATCGGTGGCGGTTGGCGATGCGAGGTGGATCCAGACGTGGGCAACGTCCAGATCGCCTGCGTGTTCGCGGAACCAGACCAGGTCCTTTCGCAGCGGCAGCGAAGGATCGATGTACGAGAGCGTGTCGGTGCCCACCGACATGGGCGCAAGCCGGCCGGGGATGCCGAATACCGCCGCGGCTCCCGCGACGCAGAGCGCAAGCGCCGAGCCGACCAGGAGCCGGCGATGGCGGAAGGTGAAGCGAGGGACGATGGCGGCGAGTCGGGAGGGCTTTCGTGCGCGGGCGGGCCGCGTGGGCGTTCGCAAGAGCGACTGCAGCGCGGGAAAGAGGGTGAAGGCGACCAGCCAGGAGATGGCAAGTCCCAAAGCCGTCCAGAGTCCGAGCTCGCGGATGGGACGGATGGGCGACACCGCCAATGCGGCAAAGCCCAGCACCGCGGCGAAGGTCGAGGCGCTGACCGGCAGGAGCTTGTTGCGCAGCGCGGAGAGGTGATGCGCCTGCAGCGGCACGTTCTCGGGACGGTCGACGAAGCGCGAGTGGAGGTAGACCAGGTTCGCGAGGGTGGTGACGAGGATGGTGAGCGGCACCAGCACCGAGACGATGGTGAAGGAGAAGCCGCACAGCCCTCCTGCCGCGACGCCGAGCGCCACGGCCGCGCCGAGCGCGAGCATGAGCGCAACCAGCGCGCGCAGCGAGCGGTAGAGGAGCAGCGCGACCCCGACGACGAGGAGGCCGAAGAAGGGCATGTAGCGCGCGGAGGCGGCGCCGGACTGCCGCTCCAGCCACGCGCTGACGTAGGGCGCACCCACCTTGCGCACCTGCGTGGCGGAGGCGCGCTCCAGCGCCGCGTCGATGCCGCGCAGCGCCTCGTCGCGATCGCGCCCGCCCTTCACGTCGAGGTCGGCCATGACCGCGAGGTAGCGGTCGCCCACGAGCCCCTGCTTCCGGAAGAAGGGCGTCGCGGTGGCAAGCTGCCGCAGCGCCTCGCCGCTCGCGCCCGGGCGCGCCCGGCGCAGGGCGTCCAGCGCGGAGAACGCCGATACGTGCGGGACCTTGCCGATCTCGCGCTCGGCCGCCTCGACCCGCGCGAGCGCGGCCGGCGACCAGGGATCGTCCGCCTCGAAGAGGAGCAGCGCGGTGGGCGAGTCCGGAAAGAGGCGCTCGAACGCCCGGGTGGCAACCGCGTCGGGATCGCTCTCGACGATGAGGCGGTCGATGCCGCCCTCGGAGGGAATGCGGGACGCGCGCACCGCCGCGAGCGGCACCAGCACCGCGGCACAGAGCACGACGGGAATCCGGAGTGAGAGGATGCGCGAAAGCGCGCGCGACTGCCAATCCATCGTCGCAAGCTAGCGCGCTTTCGATTAGAAGGGCGGCATGATCGCGCTCGCGTTGACGCTGGTGGTGTGCGCGCCCGGCTATCCGGGCTCCCGGGCGGAGGCGCAGCCCACCATGGACGCGCTCGCGCAGGCGCTCTCCCGCGAGTCGGGGCTGGAGGTGCGCGCCGTCTACGAAGAGACCGAGTCGGCGGGCCTTGCCCGGCTGGCGCGGAAGGATGCGGCGCTCCTGCTCTCGCCCTTGCCCTTCTGGTTCGTCCACCGCCAAGAATTGAAGATGACCGCCCGTCTTGCCGCGGTGCCGCAGGGCGGAGAGGCGCTGGAACGCTGGGCGCTGGTCGGCGGGCGCGCGAACGCAGGTTCGCTGGAAGGCTACGTCCTCCTCTCTACCGCCGGCTATGCCCCACGCTTCGTGCACGCGGTCGTTCCCACGCTGCCCAGGGACGCGAAGATCGAGCAGACCGCGACCGTGCTCTCGGCGCTGCGGCGCGCGGCGAACGGCGAAAAGGTGGTGGTCCTCCTCGACGGTACCCAGGCAGCGTCGCTGCAGAAGCTGCCCTTCGCCGCCCAGCTGCAAACGCTGCACACGTCGCCGCCGGTACCGAACGCGCTGCTCTCGACGGTCGGGGCACGGCTCGACGCGAAGCGGACGCGGACCCTCCTCGATGCCTTCACGCGCCTTTCGAAATCGGACGCCGGCCGCGCCGCCCTCTCGGGGGCGCAGCTTTCCGCCTTCGTGCCGGCGGACGCCGCGGCGCTGGGGGCGCTGCATCCGTGAGGCTTCTCGCCCTGCTCCTCGCCGTGGGCTGCGCGCACGCCCTGCAAAAGCCCCCGCCCATCGAGTCGGTGGCGAAGGCCCCCGAGGCGGACGCCGGACGACTTCTCGCCGCGGCGGACGCGGCCTGGACGGCGCGCCCGCGCGATGCGGCGCGCGCCGAGGAGCTGGATCTGCAGGCGGCGCGGGCAGGAAGCGTGCAGGGCTTTGCCGGCGCCATCCGCGCCAAGGCATTTCTCCTCGGCCGCGAGAAGGATCCGGCGCGCAGGCTGGAGCTCGCGCAATCGGCCGTCGAGGTCGGCCAGCTCTGCGAGGAGCGGCAACCGCGCGCCCCCCTTTGCGACTACTGGCTGGCGGTGGGACTGGGCCTGCTCGCCCGTGAGCGGCATGCGGCCGCCAAGGACGCGCTCTCGCACATGGTGGAGCTGCTCCGGCGCGCAGCCCAGAGCGACGAACGCATCGATTCCGGCGGACCGCACCGCCTGCTCGCCATCGTGCTCTTGCGCGCGCCGGGCTGGCCGGTGGGCCCCGGGGACGCGGAGGCGGCGCTGCCCGAGGCGAAGGCCGCCGCGCGCATCGCGCCCGACTATCCCCCCAACCAGCTCGCGCTCGGCGAGGCGCTGCGCAAGAACGGCCAGGAGGCGAAGAGCGCCTACGAGCGCGCCCTCTCCCTTGCCCAGCGCTCGTCAGACCCCGACGCTCCCGGCTGGATCGACGACGCGCGCGCGGCGCTGCGCTGAATGCAAGCGAGAAGGGCCAGCGTGACCACCGCATACAAGACCCCCAGCGCCACGTCGGTCACGTAATGATGCTGCAGGTAGACGGCGGAAAAGCACATCAGGAGGAAGAATCCCGCCGCGAGCGGCCGCGCCCAGCGGAGCTCGCCGGCGCGAAAGCATGCCCAGGCGGCGATCAGCGGATAGGAGACGTGCAGCGACGGGTAAGCGCCGTAGACGTCCACGCCGCGGCCGTACATCTGGTCGAAGAGGTGGGTGCCAAGGATTTGATCGAATCGGTTGGCCCCGGCGGCAAAGGGCTGGATGTGCATGCGCGCCGGGCCCAGGCCGAAGGCGTTCACGTACCAGGGAGGCGCCGCGGGGTAGAGGAAGTAGGTGGCGAACCCGAGCAGGTTCACGAGCAAGAAAGCGCGCGCCATCAGGTCGACCATGTCGAAGCGGCGGCGGAAGAAGAGCACGAAGGCGAAGAGGAGGTACTCGCCCACGTAGACCAGGTAGGCGAGGCCGCAGAGCAGGTCCAGGACCGCGTTTTGATGCGCCGCGAGCCACTCGTTGGGCGTCTGTCCGCCGATGCCGAACCAGGCGCGCTCGTTGAGGTACGGCTCGGCCACGTGGACGCGGCCGGCGATGCCCTGCCAATAGAAATAGCGCATCGAATCGAAGGCGATGCCGGTGAGGATGAAGGGAAAGAAGTGGCGCAAAAAGCTGCGCGTCTTTTCGTTGTACAGGTCGAGCAGGCCGAGCAGCCCGATGAGCACGTGGTCCGCGCGCAGCCCGCCAAGGAGCGCGATCGCCGCGATGTAGCCGAGACCGAGCAGGACCGGCCAGGCGCGGCGCCGCATTCCCCGCGAGGGCAGGACCCAGGCGGCCACCTGCGCGCGGGCGAGACTGGAAGCGAGCATGGCGGAAAAAGGGCAGATGCCTTGGCGGCGCGCAAGTCGAATCGTGGCCCCGGTCGCGTTTTGGCCGAAGCCTCCCTGCTTCTCGTGCTCCTCCTTCCGCGGGGCGCGGCGGCGCAGGCGCAAGGCGGCTGCGCGAGCGAGCTTGCCACCCGCCTCGTCCCCCTGCCCGTCTATGCGACGCTGCCGAACGAGGGCAATACGTTCGGGCTCATGCCGGTGTTCCTGCGCGTCTGCGAGCACACCGAGCGCACGCAGTCGATCATCGCGCCGAGCTTCACCTGGAACGACGTGATCCACTGGACCGGATCGCTCCGCTATTACGACTACCCCTCCGACACCGAATCGTTCACCCTGGTGGCGTCGGTGAGCACGCGGATCAATTCGGGGCTGCTCGTCGTCTGGCAGGATGTGCCGCCCGAGGGCGGCCGCTTCACCACCGAGATCACCGCGCGCTTCCAGCGCAGCGCCTTCTACCGCTTCTTCGGCTTCGGCCCAGGCACGCGCGCCGACGACGAGAGCAGCTACACGCGCGTGCGCGCGTATCTCGAGGCGCGGCGGGGGATCAACCTCGGCGGGACCTGGAACCTCGGGCTCAGCGCCTCGCTGCGCCGCGACCTGGCGCAGCCGCTCGGGGTTCCCGGGTTGCCCATCAGCACGCGCGCCTTCGCCGGCACGCCGGGCATGGACGGGTCCTCCACCGCTGCGGTCGGGTTGGACGTGCGCTACGACACGCGCCCGCACGGCGACTATTCGGAGACCGGAGTCTTCGCGCAGGCGCTCGCCGGCATGGTGGAGGGCCTCTCCAACTCGCCCGCGTACTTGCAGGGACGGGCCGAGGTGCGCGCGCTCTGGCGGGAAGGAGCGCGCCTGGGCGGCTCTGCTCGCGCCTTCTGGAGCGGCGTCTCCTCTCCGCAGGCGCCCTTCTATCTGCAGTCGTCGCTGGGCGGCTCGTTCTACCTGCGCGGGTTCACCGAGGACCGCTTCATCGACCAGGCCGCGTGGACGGTGGAATTCGAGCAGCGGGTGCAGCTCTTGCAGACGCGCATCTACGGGGTGGTGGCCGACTGGCGCGTCGATCCCTTCGTCGCGGTGGGCCAGGTCTACGGCCACGACCAGCGCGATCCGTTCTCGCATCCACGGATCTCGGGCGGCCTGGGGTTTCGCGCCTTCGTGCATCCCAACGTGCTGGGGCGCGTGGACGTCGCCTACGGCGGCGAAGGGATCAAGGTCTACGTCGAGCTGGGGTACCCCTACTGAACCACCGCTCCCAGGGCAGAGAGCTCGGCGGGCGAAAGCGGCGCGTCCAGCGTGCGCACGAACCACTCCGTCGTCTCCGGCTTGCGGGCGGGGCGCTCGGGGCGGGCGGCGGGCAGGGGCGGCAAGAGCTCGCGGAAGAGCCGCGAGAGGGCGGCGTCGTCCTCCACGATCCCGGCGGTGCGTGCGAGCAGATCGAGCGTCTCGGCACGGCGGCTCTGGGCCGGCGCCCCCTGCTGCGCGAGCGAGGTGGCGCCGAGCATCAGCGACCAGGCGCAGAAGGTACGATAGCCGCGGGCCTTCTGCGGCAGCGCGGTCAGGTACTCGATCGCGCCGCGCGCATCGGCGCGAAGGCTCGCGAGAAGGGCGGTCCGATCGGGCACGAGGAAGCGGCCGGCGGCCTCGTCCTCGTGCTGGTCCTTGAGGATGTTCACCTTCTGCAGATAGAGGCCGAAGCGGTAGGCCGCGAGCATCGAGGGAGGCTGCGCTCCGCCCAGGGCCCACAGTCGGGTGAGCAGCTCGCCGACCACGCCGGCGACGAAGCAGCAGTAGCGGCACACGTCCTCCACGTCGAAGAGCCGCAGCAGCGGACCGCGCCGCGCATAGGCCGCCATGCCCTGCGCCATCCGGTCGAGCGCCCCGAGCAGCACTCCGCGCGCGTCCTCCGCCAGCTCCCAGGCATCGGCGAAGAGCAGGTCGCAGACCTCGAGCAGCGCCGTCTCCGCCTGGGTCAGGCCCTTGGGGAAGGCGCGCGCGAGCTGCGCTGCCCGGCCGCTCGCGGGCCGCTCGCGCAGCAAGCGGCGGAACTCCTCGAACAGGCGCTGCTGCTCCTCGCGATCGGTAAAGGGCGCGTCCTCCACCGTGTCGAGCACGCGGAAGAGCAGGTACGCGAGCGCCACCTGCCCCCGGAACGGCTCCTCGAGCTGCGGGATGCAGAGCGCGAAGCTGCGGCTCACCGCATCGAGATGTCGCTGGTAGAAGCTCGCGTCCTGCACGGAGGCCTCCTGGTCACGCCGGCTGCGCCGCGCGGAACCTGCCGAGCGCGAGCAGCGGAAAGCAGTTTCGGTAGAGGTGGTAGCGGATCATGAAGCCGGCGCACAGCTCGGTGCCCTCGCGGATGCGGGCGCCCCTCTCTTCGCCGGTGCCGTATCCGGGAAAGCCGCAGCCGGTGAACGCTTCCTCGTCCCAGGCGCCGTCGGGCCGCTGCCGCTCGCAGAGGTAAGCCGCGGCGCGCTGCGCGGGAGCCGCGCCGGATCGGCCCGCGGCCACCAGCGCGAGCAGCGCCCAGGCCGTCTGCGAGGCGGTGCTCTGTCCCCGTCCGCGCTGCGCGCGATCCACGTAGGAAGCGCAGCTCTCGCCGAAGCCGCCGTCGGTGTTCTGCCGCTCTTCCAGCCAGCGCAGCGCGCGATGCACGGCGAGCGAGTCGAGATCAGCGGCGGTGGCGGCGAGCGCCGGCAAGACGGCGCCCACTCCGTAGAGGTGGTTCACTCCCCAGCGGCCGAACCAGGAGCCTTCCTTCTCCTGCTGCGCCAAGAGCCAGCGGAGCCCGCGCGATGCGGCCGGAGCGGCCGGCCCTGCCCGCGCCACGCCCAGGGCGCCCAGCGCCTCGAGCACGTGCGCGGTCACGTCGCTGCTCGGCGGATCGATCACCTCGCCGAAGTCGCAGAAGGGAAGGAACGACGGCAGCCGCGAGGTGTTGTCCTTGTCGAACGCCGCCCAGCCGCCGTTCTTGCTCTGCATGGCGAGGAGCCAGCCGATCGCGCGATCGCGCGTAGCCGCGTCCAGCGCGCCCGCCTTGTGCAGCGCGAGCAAGACCACCGCGGTGTCGTCCACGTCGGGATAGAGGTCGTTGTCGAACTCGAACGACCAGCCGCTCGGCTCGACGCCGCGCATGCCGAGCGCCCAATCGCCGGGAACGCGGATCTCCTCGCGCAGGAGCCAGCGCGCGGCGCGCTGCACCGCGTCCTCATCGGGAGCGATGCCGGATTCGAGCAGCGCGAGCAGCGACAGCCCGGTGTCCCACACCGGCGAGAGGCACGCCTGCACCCGCATGCTGCCGTCGGCGCGGCGGATCATCCAGCGGCCGTGCATGCCTTCGAGGCCCCTGCGGATGGCGGGATGTTCGAGCCCGTGCCCGAGGCTGTGCAGGGCCATCAGCGAATAGACCCAGGGAGGCTGGATCCCGCCCCAGCTCCCGTCCGCTTCCTGGTGGGAGAGGATCCATCGCTCCGCCTCCGCGCGCGCGCGCGCCCGCAGCGGATGCACCGGCAGCTTCTCGCAGGCCCGCAGCGCGCGGTCCACGGCGCGGAAGACGAGGTCGATGAGATCGCGCGGCGGCGGCGCATCGCCGAGCCGCAGCTCGTCGAGGCGCGCGCTCTCGGGGATCTCGCGCACCGGCCGGTCGTTCATGAGCAGGAGCAGCGGCACGATGGTGCCGCGCGCCCACGAGGAGAAGCTGTAGATGTTGAGCGGCGCCGAGCGCGGCAGGAGCATCAGCTCGGGCGGCATGATGGGCAGCTGGTCCCAGGGGAACTGGCCGAAGAGCGAGAGCCAGATGCGGGTGAAGGTCCGCGCCCTGCACAGGCCCCCGCGGGAGAGGATGAACGAGCGGGCGCGCCTCATGTGCGGCGCATCCGCCGCATCGCCGGCGAGCTTGAGGGCGAAGTAGCACTCGATGCTGGTGGAGAGGTCGCCCGGCGCGCCGAAATAGAGGGCCCAGCTCCCGTCGTCGCGCTGGTAGCCGCGGATGTCCTGGGCGATGCCGCGCCAGATGGCGTCGTCGCGCGCGCCGAGGAAATGCGTGAGGAGCAAGTACTCGGCGTCCATGGTGGCGTTGGACTCCAATTCCGCCCACCAGTAGCCGTCGGGATGCTCGTCGCGCAGGAACCAGCCTTGCGCGCGCTCGACGGCGAGGTCGAGGGCCTGCGCCGCGAGCGCATTGGCGGAGACGCTCACGAGGCCCTCCGCGCGGCGCGCGACTGGAAGAAGCGCACCGCCTTGGCCAGCGCCTCGCGCACCGGCGTCTGCGGCATGCCCAACTCGCGGACGGCGCGCGAGCAGTCAGCGAACATCACCTCGCGCGCGGTGCGCACACCCTCGAGCGGCACCCGCGGCGTGCGGCGCAAGAGCATGCCCTCGACGAATGCGTCCGCGTGCGCCAGGGCCAGCGCCACTCCGTGCGGCAGCCGGATGCGCGGCGCGCTGCGGCCGGCGATGGCGGCGAGCTCCTGCAAAAGCTCGCGCATGGTCAGGTTGGCGTTGCCGAGCAGGTAGCGCTGTCCGCGCTCTCCGCGGTCGAAGGCGAGAAGGTGCCCCTGCGCCACGTCGTCCACGTCGACGACGTTCATGCCCGTATCCACGTAGGCGGGCATCCGGCCTTCGAGGAAGTCGAGGATGAGCTGGCCGGTGGGCGTCGGCTTCACATCGCCCTCGCCGACCGGGAAGGTGGGGTTCACGATGACCGCGTCGAGGCCGCGCTCCGCCTCCTCGCGGACCAGCGCCTCGGCCATCCACTTGCTTTTCTTGTAGGGGCCGGGCGGCGGTCCCACCGGCGCGTCCGACTCGGTGGCGGGCCGGCCAGAGCGCATGCCGCCGATGGTGGCGATGCTGGAGGTGTAGACCACGCGGCCGACGTTTTCGGCGCGGGCCGCGCCGAGCACGTTGCGGGTGCCGCCCACGTTGACCGCGAGAACGTCGCTCGGCCTGGCGGCAAACGAGTAGAGGGCGCCGGCGTGGAAGATGGCGTCGCAGCCGCGGGCTGCCCCGCGGACGGCCTCGGCGTCGCGCAGGTCGCCGCGGACGATCTCGAGATCTCGCGCATCGGCGACGTTGGGCTCGGTACCGGGCCGCAGCAGCACGCGAACGCGCGCGCCCCTCTGCTGCAGCGCGCGCGTCACCGCGCCGCCGATGAATCCTCCCGCGCCGGTGACGAGCGCGTTCACGGCAGCGCCGCCCCCAGGGCCTGCAGCGCTCCGAAGAGCGACGCAGCGGCCGCGCGCTCGGCCCGGGCGAGCTGCCAGAGCTGCAGGACGGCGCCCGGTCCGTGGAGGGCATGGCGCAGCGCCGGCCAGACGAAGCTCGGATGCGACTCGCGTGCGAATCCGGGCAGGCTCGTGCGCGCATCGTCCACCACGGCCCGCAGCGAAAGCCAGGGCACGCCGGCCGCGGCCGCCGCACGCGCGACCTGCGCCGACTCCAGATCGACCGCGAGCGCGCCGCCGGCGCCGAGCGCACGCTTCTCTTCGGGCGTCGCGAGGACGCGCTCCGCGCAGGCGATCTCGCCGCGCACGGCCCGCGGAAGCGCGATGGGCAGATCCGGCGCCTGCAGCCGCTCTCCGTTTGCTCCGCGGACCGCGGTGGCGAGGACGAGATCTCCTGCGCGCAGCGAAGGCGAGAGCGCTCCGCAAAATCCGCAGCTCACCACCAGCGCCGGCTGTTCCGCCTCGATCGCGGGGCGCGGATCGCCGCCCACCCCAAGGGCCACCGCGGCGACTTCCCGGCCTCCCAGGCGGCCGCGCGCGACCTCGCCGTGCGCTCTCGTTCCCATCGCCTGCGCCACGACGCGGAGCTCGCGGTGGAGCGCCACCACGAAGAGCGCGGGCAGCGTCTCGGCCCAGCCGCCGTGCGCCGGCGTCTCGCGCGGCTCCAGCTTGCCCTTGCGCCGCTCCCACTGCTCCTGCGACCGGGCCGCCGCGTCCTCGCCGGTGAAGCGCAGGTCGGCGATCTCTTCCAGCGGCAGCCGGGTGCGGACCTGCGCGCGCTCGTCGAGGAGATCGACGTGCGTGCGGCTGCGGTCGTAGAGGTACCCGACCAGCTCCGATCCGTCGCTGCGCAGCACGGTGACGTAGCCGCGGTAGTCGAACGCCTTCTCCACCAGATCGGCCACGCGCGCGTCCATCAGAGCCGTCCGGTGAGCATGCTCGCGACGGTTGCGCCCATGGCCGAAGGCGAATCGAAGGCGGCGCGCACCGCGCTCGGCTCGTAGCCACAATGCACCATGCAGTCCTGGCAGCGCGGATTGCCGCTCTTGCGGCCGTAGCGCGACCAGTCGGTCTCTTCGATCAGCTCGCGGTACGTGCGCGCGTACCCGTCCTGCAACAGGTAGCAGGGCTTCTGCCAGCCGAAGATGTTGAAGGTGGGGCTGCCCCAGGGCGTGCACTCGAAGTCGCGCTTGCCCATGAGGAACTGGAGGAAGAGCGGGCTCTGGTTGAAGCTCCAGCTCTTCTTCGCGCCTCCGAGCATGCGGGCAAAGAGCGTGTTCGAGCGCTCGCGGTGGAGGAAGTTGTCCTGGTCGGGCGCCTTCTCGTACGAGTAGCCGGGCGAGATCATCATCCCTTCCACGCCCAGCGCCATCATGTCGTCGAAGAAGTCCCGCATCTTCGCAGGGTCGCTGTCGGCGAAGACGGTGGTGTTGGTGGTGACGCGGAAGCCGCGCTTGACCGCGGCGCGGATGGCCTGCACCGCCAGGTCGTACACGCCTTCGCGGCAGACCGAGCGGTCGTGCTGCTCGCGCGGGCCGTCCATGTGCACCGAAAAGCTGAGGTGCGTGTCGGGCTCGAAGAGATCCAGCTTGCGCTCGAGGAGGAGCGCGTTGGTGCAGAGGTACACGAACCGCTTGCGCTCGGTCAGCGCGCGGGCGATCTGCGCGATGTCGGGATGGAGGAGCGGCTCTCCCCCGGCGATGCTGACCACCGGCGCGCCGCAGTCGTCGGAGGCCTGGACGCACTCTTCGACCGAGAGGTGCTTCTTGAGGATTGGCATCGGGTATTGGATCTTTCCGCACCCGGTGCAGGAGAGATTGCAGCGGAAAAGTGGCTCCAGCATGAGCACCAGCGCGTAGCGGTCGTTGCGCGCGAGGCGCTGCTTGACCAGGTACCGCGCCACCGCTGCCATCTGGGCTGCAGGAATTCCCATTCGCGTCGACCTCGTCGCAAGGGAAGGATGCCTTGCGCGCCGCGCGGGATTCAACATCGCTACAGTCCATTGCGCAATTGCATTTTTCGCGCCGGGCAGCTTCACAGCCGGCGCACGGGCGGGCGGCCCTGCGGCAGGCTACCGTCTCGATTCCGGCACCCCGGCATGATTGCAGCGACATCGCGATGGGTCAGGTGCCGATCCGCAAAAGCTCCAGCAGCGGCTCGTCCTCCGGTCTCGGCTGGGAAAGATCGACCGCGCAGTCGAGCATCCACTCCTCTTGGGGTGGAGCGCCGGCGTTCTCCAGTTCGGCCGCGGTTGCTCCCGCCGCCTGCGCCATCGCCTCGATTGCGCTCCCCTTTCCAGCGGGAGCGAGCAGCTTCTGCTGGGCGCGGAACCGCTTCGGTCCGTCGGGCAGCAGCACGGTGCGATCCGGCCGCCGCGCCCGCGGCGTGACGTCGAGCGCGCCCAACGCGGCAAGACATGGCGCAAGCTCGCGCTCCAGTTCCGGCGCTGTCCAGGCCGGCTTGCCCGGCGTCACGCGGAGCCCTGCCGCCGCGGCCGCGAAGTCGCGCCGGGCCAGCGAGACCAGCAGCCGGTGCAGCTCGGTGCGCACCCGGGCGCCGAGCAGCCGCGGATCGCGCAGGAGCACATCCGTGTCGCGGGGACGGGCGGCGAGCGCCTCGCGGTGCGCCTGCGCGGCGGCGAGCCGGCGGATCTTCTCCTCCGCGGACGCTCCGGGGTCGAGCAGCGCTTCCCATTCGTCGAGCACGCTGGAGTCGGCGCCGCGCACCGTGGCGCGCAGGAACGCCAGCACGTCGTCGAGCGCCTCGTCGCGCACTCCCTCCGGCACCGTCTGCTGCAGCGTCTTGTAGGCGTCGTTCAGGTAGCGCAGGAGCACGCCTTCGCTGCGCTGCAGCCCGTAGTCGCGCACGTAGTCGTCGAACGAGCTGCCGCGCTCGAACATCTCCCGCGCCACGCCCTTGGGGCGCACGTCCTCGGCGCCGACCCAGGGATGCTTCTCGGCGAACGCATTGAAGGTGTCGTAGACGAAGTCGCGCAGGGGCTTGGGCCACTCCACCTTCTCCAGCTCTTCCATGCGCTCGGCGTAGTCCATGCCCTGCGCCTTCAGCTCCGCCACCTTCTCGCCCTTGGCCCGGTCGAGCTGCGCCCAGAGCACCGGCATGGGATTCTCGAGGATGGACTCGACCAAAGTGAGCACGTCGAGCGCGTGTGTCTCGCTCGCAGGGTCCAGCCGCGGCAGCGTGTCGAGCAGCCAGAGCGAGAGCGTGTGGTGGATGGAGAAGTCGGACTGCAGATGCTCTGCCACCTTGAGGTGCGGCGCGAGGTACGCGTTGCCGCGCACGAGCTGCACGAGTCCCGCCGCGCGGAGCCTTCGGCAGGCGGCCGCGGCGGCGCGAAGGTGCATGCGCCGGTTGCCCTCGTTGCCGTGCGAGCGGCGCACCATGAGGACGAGCCGCGCATATCCCTGCGGCCCCGGAGCGTCGCGCGCCGAGGTCTGCGCCTCCGCTTGCAAGAGATGAAGCACCATTCCGTGCGTCACCTGGAAGCGCGACTCCAGCGGCTCGGGCGGCCGGGTGTAGAGCCGCTCGAAGGTGGCGCGGTCCCAGTGGACGTAGCCCTTCTCGGGCGGGTTCTTCTTCACCACCTTCTTGCCCGCCTGCTTCTTCTGCTCGAGCTTGAGGTTCTCGATCACGTGCTCGGGCGCCTGCGCCACCACGTAGCCGCGCTCGTCGAATCCCTTGCGCCCGGCGCGCCCCGCCACTTGCAGGAACTCGCGCACGCTGAGCAGCGCCGTCTTCTCGCCGTTGAACTTGCAGAGCTGGGTGAAGAGCACGGTGCGGATGGGAATGTTCACGCCCACACCGAGGGTGTCGGTGCCGCTCACCACCTTGAGCAGTCCCTCCTGCGCGAGCTTCTCGACGAGCAGCCGATAGCGCGGCAAGAGCCCGGCGTGGTGCAGCCCGATGCCGTGCTGGAGGAAGCGCTGCAGGTCCTTGCCGTAGGGCGTATCGAAGCGCGCCCCCATCTCCCGCAGCACCTCCTTGAGCTTCTGCTTCTCCTCCTTGGAGGAGAAGTCGGCCGACATGAGGTCTTGCGCCCGCTCTGCGGCCGCGCGCTGGGAGAAGTTGACCAGGTAGACGGGAGCGCGATTTGCCCCGACCAGCTTTTCCAGCGTCTCGTGCAAGGGCGTCTCGCTGTAGCTCATCTCCAGCGGCACCGGCCGCTGCACGGAAGCGACGTGCGCGACCTCGCGGCCGGTCACCTCCTTCAGGCTCTCCTCGATGTGCGAGGTATCGCCGAGCGTCGCGCTCATGAGCAGGAACTGCGTCTTCTGCAGCAAAAGGAGCGGCACCTGCCAGGCGGCGCCGCGCTCGCGGTCGGCGTAGTAGTGGAACTCGTCCATCACTACGCAGTCGGCGCGCAGGTCCGGCTCGCGCAGCACCAGGTTTCCCAGCACCTCCGCGGTGCAGACGAGCACGGGCGCCTCGCGATTGACCGCCGCGTCTCCGGTGACCAGCCCCACGTTGCGCGCGCCGAAGGCGTCGCAGAGGTCGAAGAACTTCTGGTTGACGAGCGCCTTGATCGGGCAGGTGTAGACGGAGATCTGGCCGCGGCAGAGGGCCAGGTAATGGAGGAAGGTCGCGACCAGCGACTTGCCCGAGCCGGTGGGAGTGGCCAGCACCAGGTGGCGGCCCTCGAGCAGCTCGAGCATCGCCGTTTCCTGATGGTCGTAGAGCGACAGCCCCTGCGCCGCCACCCAGTCGGTGAAGCGGGAGAGAACGGCGTCGTCCGGCACTGCCTCTCCCACCTGGGGGAGAGGCAACGGAGCGGCCGCGACTGCGACTTCGGTCATGGGATTGGTGTAGCAGAGGGCGGCCCCGGCGACTCGCCTTCTGGTAGGTTCCGGTGATGAAGCTCGTGGCCATCGTGCGGGCGCCGCAGGATGGGGAGGCCGCGGCGAAAGCGCTGGCCGGCGCGACCGGGCTCACGCTCGCGGAGGCGCGCATGCGGCTTGCGCCGGAGCCTCCGGCCCTGCTTGCCCGGCTGCCGCCGGACGAGGCCGCGGCCCTGGTCGCGGCGCTGCGCAAGAGCGGATTGGCCGCGCTGGCGGTCGACGCGCCCGGAGCGGGGAAGGAGCGTGTCGCGGCGCATTCGGTCTCCTTCGGTGAGTCGGGCGTGACGTTCACGCCGCGCTTCGGAGAAGCGCTCGAGGTGCCGTGGGGCGATCTGGTCGCGATCCTGCGCGGCCTGCGGGCGTCGCGTTCCGAGGTGGAGCGGACGGAGAAATCGCGCCGCTTCTCGCTCGGCCGCGCGGTGGTCACGGGCGGCCTTGCCATGACCCGCACCTCGAAGAAGACGGTGCACGAACGGACTGAATCCACCGAGCAGGTCATCTTCGCCTACGCGCGCGATGGGCGCGCGGCGGTGCTCGCCGAACATCAGCTCGACTTCTCCTGCCTGGGCGCCGGCATGCAGGCCTCCAGCACCGCCAACATGGTGGAGCTCGCGCGGCGGCTGCGCGAGAAGGCGCCAGCGGCCTTCCATGACGAGCGATTGCTGCGGCTGGGTCGCAGGCCCTTGCCGTTTCTCGCGAGCGGCGAGTCGCGGTCGCAGTCGGGCACGACGGTCGATACGCGCACCGAGACCAGCGGCTCGCTCGATCTGCTCGCCGAAGTCATCCGGCAGGCGCTCGCCGAGGGGCTGCTTCCTTGACGCACCTCGTGGCGCCCATTCAGGGATTGATGAACCGTGCCCGCCCTCCGCACTTCTCGATATCGTGCGCAATTCCAATGGCCCATTCCTTTTCGTACCAGTACACGATTCGCTGCGATCGGCCCGCCATCAGGGCAACCTCGTCCTGCAGGCTGCGCTTGCTGATCAGGGCCTGGTTGAAGAGCCTGGTGAGGCACGCGACCACCTCGGGGCTCTTCGGATCCCAGGTTGCCTTGACGTAGTACTGGTCTCCGCGCGCCGACCCGCTCGGGCGAACCGTCTGGAAGTTGTCGTCTGAAGCCGCCTGGCTGGCCAGGTTTCGCAGGGCCGGATCGCGCTCGGCGCCGGCCTGTTTCAGCACCTCCGCCGCTTGCGACCTGTCCAGGCGAAAGAGGATGTCGCTTGCGGCCTCCCGTCTCGCCTTGACGGGCGACCGCAATTCTCCCGCCAGATATTCACGAAAATCGAACTGCGCGAGAGCGGAGCGGGCCTTCGACGCAAGCTCGGCATCCGAATGCCGGGTGAGGTCGAACAGCGTCACCAGCATCGACTCCTTGCTCGTCCGCGTGAGGAGGACATCGCGCTTCTCGCCGGTATCGAGTCCCTGGAGCTCCTCGACGGAAACGATCTTCGTGCCGACATCGGTGTAGGGATCCTGCAGGTTCTTGATGATGTGACCGTACCGCGGATTGTAAGTATCGGACGGAGCGGCGCGCACGACCCCTTGCGCGCGCTCGACTCGGAGACTCGGCTCCGCTGCCTCCTGGGCGTGGGCCTCGGGAAAGATCCGCACCAGGCCGGCATGAGCGGGACTCGAGCTCACGCGGCTGAGGACGTTCTTCTGCGACTTCTCGTCCCAGGCGATCACGTACGCGGGCTCCTCTTCATCCCCGGAATATTCGATTTCGAGAGTGAGCCGCTTCTCCTTGCCCTTCACGAAATCGACAGGGATAGTCTGACCGCGCTTGAAGGGCTTGTTGAGCTGGAGCGCGATGAAGCGCTCGTTGCGGAACTGCGTTTCGTCACCCGCGAAGACCGGCCGAAGGACCGATCGGAAGTAGACGTCGGGAATCGCCGGATCCAACGTCTCGTACGCCTTCAAATTCCTGACCACGCCGCGGAAGACGTAAACCCCGGGCGGGTGCGCGAACCACCAGGCAACCGACGCCGCGACGAGCGCGATTCCAATGGCCCAGCTGACCACGAACTCGATCCTGTACGTGGCGAGATCGGCGGGCGCAGCGGGCGGTGTACGGTCCGACACTTCGCGGAAGCGCTTGTGCGCCCAGCCGGTGACGAAGACGACGAAGAGCACCGAGAAGAAGAATGGGCCGTACTGATAGGCCAGTTGAACCAGGCCGGAAATGTCGTCGGCTTTCATCGCTGCTCCCGACATGAAAGCACTCCGAACCAACGAATGTTGCAAGGCGACGGCCACGCATCGTCCAGACCTGTGACTGGGGATCGCGGGGTCGCGAATGTTGCGCTACATGCGGACGCATGTGGCGCCTCGGGTAGCGCATCTGGCCGCGGGCAGCCCGCTCAGGACAGACAGCGAAGCACCTCCGCGACGCTCCAGGCCTGCGCGATGCAGCCGCGCGGCGTGTGCGGCGGCTCGGCGTCGAAGATCTCGGCGATGCTGCCCAGGCCGAATTCGCCCAGGTGCGCCTCGAATCCCGCCAGGAAGGGGCGCACGTCGTCGGCCGGATACGTCTTGCGCCAGGCATCGACGAAGGGCCCGATCAGCCACGCCCAGACGGTCCCCTGGTGGTAGGCGGCGTCGCGCGCCAAAAGGTCGCCCTGGTATCGCGGCTGGTAGGCGGGCTCTCGCGGGCCCAGAGAACGCAGCCCCACCGGCGTGAGCAGCTCGCCCTTGACGGCGCGGAGCACCGGCTCCCAGCGGGCGCGGTCGAGCACCGGATGCGGCAGCGAGATGGCGAGGAGCTGGTTGGGTCGCAGCGAAGAGTCATCGGATGCTCCGGCCTGCGGCCTCCGCCCGTCGCCGGCGAAGCCGGCTCCTCCAGGCGTTCCCTCCGCGTCGACCACGTCGTAGAGGTGTCCGCGCTCCTCGCAGAAGAAGCGCTGGTTGAACGACGCGCGCAGGCGCTCGGCAGCGGCGCGCGCGGTGGCGTCGCCGCCCGACCACTCGTCGAAGAGACAGAGCGCGTTGTAGAAGAGCGCGTTGATCTCCACCGCCTTCCCGCGGCGGGGCGTCACCACCCAATCGCCCACCTTGGCGTCCATCCAGGTGAGCTGGTAGCCGGGCGCGCCCTGCTGCAAGAGCCCGTCTCGAGGATCGACGCCGATGCCGAACTTCGTCCCTTGCAGGTGCCGCTCCACGATCTCGCGCAAGAGCGGCAACAACTCCCGCACCAGCGCGCCGTCGCCGCTGACGCGCGCGTAGCGATCGAGGGCGTGGAAGAACCAGAGCGTCGCGTCGGCGGTGTGGTAGAGGCCCTGCGATTCGCCTTCGGGAAAGAGGTTGGGAATGAGCCCGTCGCGAGCGTGACCCGCGAAGGTGCGCAGGATCCGCCGCGCCAGCTCGTGCCTGCCGGTCGCGAGGCAGAGGCCTTCCAGGCTGATCATCGTGTCGCGGCCCCAGTCGGTGAACCAGTGGTAGCCGGCGATCACCGAGCGGTCGTCGGGGCCTCCCGCGGCCTTGCGGAAGAGGAACTGGTCGGCGGCGAGGGCAAGCTCCGCGCCAAGACCGCTCCGGCCGCCGGCGAGCGCGACCCTGCGGGCGAGCTCTTCGGTACGGAGCGCTTCCAGCGAAAGCGTGGGATCCCATGCATCGGTGGAGAGCGCCAGCGTGACCTCCTCGCCGGCAGCGAGCCCGACCGACCATGCGCAGGGCGTCACCAGCGGCCCTTCGCAGTCGTAGCCGCGCTCCGCTTCGACGCGGTAGCGGACGGTGCGCGTCTCGGGCGCGATGGCGCGCCATTCCCCCTTCGAGGCCGCCATGAGGATGGGCAATGAAGTGCCGCGGTCGACTTCGCAGACCTTCCCGTCGATGGCCACCGGATACGCGCGGGCGGCCTGGTCGACGCGGCCCTCGTGCGGCCGCACCTGGAAGGAGGGGCGCACGCCCAGCGTCACCGGCTCGCGCGCCCGCCAGGAGACGACCGTGAGGTTTCGCCCCTGCGGCAAGAGGATGCGCCGGGTCAGCTTCGCGTGGCGAAAGACCGGCAGGCCGTCCTCGAGGGCGAATTCTTCCAAAGGGCCGGCGTCGTCGCGCAGCTCGGAGACGGCGAGGATGCGTCCGCGCGGCGTCGCGGCGACGAGCGCGCCGTGGAACCTGCGCGAGGGTGGGCCGGCGACGGTGCCCGACGCGTAGCCGCCCAGCCCGTTGGTCACGAGCCACTCCTTGTGGTCGTCGGGCTCGCCACTGCGCCAACAGACGCGGCGCATCTCAGTACTCCCTGCGCCGGAGCAGGTAGTCGAGCCCGCCGGCGCGATACCAGCGATATCCGTACGGCTCGAGCGGAATGCGGTGCGCCTTTCCCGCACCGGGCTCGCTGTGCGCCTCCGAGTGCAGGTTCACCAGCCGCTCCTCGGGCAGCCGCAGCGTGATCTCCGCCGGCTCGTCGGCGAGATTGTGGACGATGACCAGCGCGTTGTCGCGCCATTCGTAGCGGACGGCGAGGACGCCGCGGTTGCCGCAGGGCAGGATGCGGAAATCGCCCCAGCCCACCTCCGGGCATTCCTTGCGCATGCGAATCATCCGCTCGGTCCAGTTGAGCATCGACTCCGGGTCGCGCTTCTGGTCGGCGGCGTTGATGCTCTCGTAGCTCCAGGGTCCTTCGTCGATGACCGGCAGCACCGTCTTCTCCGCCTTGGAGAAGCCGGCGTGCGGCTCCTTCGACCACTGCATGGGCGTGCGCACGCACTTGCGCTCCGGAAGGTTCAGGTCGTCGCCCATCCCAAGCTCGTCGCCATAGCGCACCACCGGCGTTCCCGGCAGCGAGAACATGAGGCTCATCGCCATGCGCAGCCGCCGCTGATCGCCCTTGAGCATGGGCGGCAGCCGCCTGCGGATGCCTCGGTCGTAGAGCTGCATCGACTTCTCGGGTCCGAACTCGGCGAAGACCTTCTCCCGCTGCGCCTCGGTGAGCCGGCCCAGGTCGAGCTCGTCGTTGTTGCGCAGGAAGACTCCCCACTGCGCCGTGGCGGGCCGGGCCTTGGTGCGCTCCATCGCCTGGGCCAGGGCGCGCGCGTCGGCGGCGGCCAGTGCGTAGAAGAGGTGCTGGTTGACCTGGAAGTTGAGCATCATCTGCATGCGCTCGCCTTCGTCGCCGAAATACTCGAAGTCGGTGCGCGGCTGCACGTTGGCCTCGGCGAGCAGGATGGCGTCGCGGCTGCGCCAGGAGAGGAAGCTGCGCAGGTCGCGGAGCATGTCGTACTGCTCGAAGGGCTTCACGTTGGGCCCCTTCTTGCCGATCACGAACGGCACCGCGTCCATGCGGAACCCGGAGACTCCCATCTGCAGCCAGAACCCCATGATGCGGCGGATCTCCGCCTGCACCTCCGGGTTCGCGGTGTTCAGGTCGGGCTGGAAATCGTAGAAGCGGTGGAAATACCACTCGCCCGATTCCGGGTCCCGCGACCAGGTGGACTTCTGCACGCCGGGAAAGACCATGCCCTTGTTCCAGTCGCGGGGCCGCCTGGGCGACCAGACGTACCACTCGCGCCGCTTCGACTTCTTCGAGGAGCGCGCCTCCTTGAACCAGGGGTGCTGGTCGGAAGTGTGGTTCACCACCAGATCCGCGATGACGCGGATGCCGCGCTGGCTTGCGGCGTGGGTGAACTCGACGAAGTCGCCCAGCGTGCCGTAGCGCGGGTCCACCGTGTAGTAGTCGGAGACGTCGTAGCCGTCGTCGCGATCCGGCGAGGCGTAGAAGGGCATCAGCCAGATGGCGGTGATGCCCAGGCCGGCCAGGTAGTCGAGCCGGCGCGCCAGCCCGCGGAAGTCGCCCACGCCGTCGCCGTTGGCGTCGAGGTAGGTGCGGACGTCGCAGTTGTAGATGACGGCGTTCTTGTACCAGAGGTCGTTGATGACGTCGGGCTTGCGCTCGCGCATTTCAGCGCTTCTGCGCCTGCTCGCGGATGGCCGAGAGCGTGGTCGTGGGAGTGATGACCTCTTGTGACAACCGTAGCTCGATGAGCGCCGGTACCCCCGCCGCGAGCGCGCGATCGAAAGCCGGCGCGAACTGCTCGGTGGTCTCGACCTTCTCGCCGTGGGCTCCGAAGGCGCGCGCGAAGGCGACGAAGTCGGGGTTGGTGAGATCGGTTCCGTGGACGCGCCCCGGATAGTGCCGCTCCTGGTGCATGCGGATGGTGCCGTAGCAGCCGTTGTTCACCACCAGTACGATGACCGGCAGCTTGTACTGCATGGCGGTGGCCAGCTCCTGGCCGGACATGAGGAAGTCGCCGTCGCCGGTGAAGGCGACGACCGTCCGCTCGGGATGCACCGACTTCGCCGCCACCGCCGCCGGCACGCCGTAGCCCATCGCGCCGCTGGTGGCGCCGAGCTGCGACTTGAAATGACGATAGCGGTGGAAGCGGTGCAGCCAGGAGGAGAAGTTGCCCGCGCCGTTGCAGAGGATGGCGTCCCTCGGCAGCCGCGCGGTCATGGCATGCACGATCCTTTCCAGCACATTGGGATCCTAAGCTTAGAATTCCACGTGGACAAGTTGTC
>JADMIO010828224.1_pt1 | contig 49105 bp, 38 predicted proteins | sample 8958161 | NCBI WGS metagenome assembly JADMIO01 (sample SAMN16585339, study PRJNA669376) | soil metagenome | isolation source: Crop rotation soil | place: USA: Cullars Rotation, Alabama | collected 2011
GGCCGCGACTTCAAGTCACGTGAATTCCAAGCTTCGGATCCCACTGTGCTGGAAAGGGGTCAGCCCGATATCTTCAGTAGCACTGGTGACGCAAACGGGCGCGCGTTGGCTCTCAACGCCACGACGCTGACCGGCGAACCGTTCGACGTCACAACCAACGGAAATCCGACGGTGATTCAGTTAACCGTCACCGGTGTGCGCTTTGCCGCGCGCACGGAGATAACCGTCACTGTCGGCACGACTGTGATCAGCGGCGACGGGATCGTTTCCGTGCAGCCGAATCGAGAAATGCACGGGTTTGATTTCATTAACTTCACCCTGCCGGCTTCTCTGGCCGGCGCGGGCGACGTGCCCATACAGGTGCAGTTCCAGCGCGGCATCACGACCACGAGTCGGCCGGCGGCAACCGCGCCACGGATAACGATTAACTAATCCTCGTTTCCGGTCCGGATTTTTTACGAGCATGGGGGGGCGAACGTGGTACGATGCGCAAACGTTGGCCGGCCCCCCAGCCCCAACTCACTTGCTTTGCTGAAAACTAGTCCTCTCCAGGAAGCACTTGATGCAATATCCCGCCGCCATCATCGCCAGTGTGGCTTTGTTTCTGGCTCTCGGCACCGGCGCCGGAGTGCGGCTGGAGACGCGCGACTCTACTGAACTCGATCCCACAGCCCCGCAAACAGGAAAACGAATCCATTGGCCCAAACGGACCATCGCGATCGCTTTTTCCAATTCCTTGCTCAGTCCGGGCGCAAATATCAAACCGGACAGCGACGTCGTCGGCGCTGCACGGCGCGCACTCGCGCGTTGGTCCAGTCTCGCAAACATCAACTTCATCGTGAACTGGAGTCCGGTCACGTCCGTCAGTCCGGCGGACAGCGGCGACGGCGTGAACCTCGTGACCGTTGGCGTCACTCCGGAAAACGAGCTCTTCAATTCCGACTCGACCACCGGACGCACGCGCGTCTTTTTCAATCCCGAAACCGGCGCGATCGTCGAAGCCGATATCAGCATCAACCCGCGGCCGCGCGCCGAAGACGGAACCGCGCTGCAGTTTTCCACTGACGGCACACCCGGCACTTACGATCTCGAGGCGACTTTCACCCACGAGATCGGCCACCTGCTCGGTCTGGAACACTCCGCCGTACTCGCGTCCACGATGCAGAGCCGGCAAGCGTTCAACGGCACGTTTGGTTTGCCTGCGTTGACCGAACGCACGTTGAGTGAAGACGACCGGCAGAAGATTCGCACCCTGTATGGCCCGGGGCAACAACGTCTCGGCCGCATCGAAGGCCGCTTGATCGACAACCGCACTGCGGGCGCGCTCACGCCGTTGAGTGGCGTCAACGTTTGGGCCGAGAACGCCCTGACCGGTCGCGTGATGGCCAGCGACGTCACCGCCGCGGACGGCACTTACGAACTCGAAGGACTTGAACCCGGGCAGTATCGCGTAATGGTCGCGCCGGCTGCGGGTGACAGCGGACCGAAGTTTCGCAGCTTTGAAATGTCGAGCCAGGTCGCCGTGAAGGCGAGTAGCTCGACGCCGCTGAACTCCAACATGGTGCCCGCGCAGGCTGCGACTCTCAATCCGAAGTTGATCGGACTCAACGCGGAACTCTCCAGCGTTGCGCTGCCGCTCGAACCCGGCAAACGCGTGAAGCTTTATCTCGGCGGCGAAGGCGTGGACCAGGTGCCCGGCACGAGTATCACGATCAACTCGCCGTTCTTCACTATCGACGCGGCAACGCTTGCACGCGAACAACTGTCGACGCCGTTTCCGGTGATCAGCGTTGAGGTGCAGGTCGCGCCGTACGTGCCGTTTGGCGATTACACGATTCGTTTACAGTCAAACTCCGGTGAAACTGCGTACGTGCCCGGCGCGATCACGATCGATCCGGCAACGCACGCGGCGCTGTCGAATCCCGTCGACGATTTCCGGTTCTTTATCAATCAACAGTATCTCGATCTCACCGGACGCGAACCCGATCCGGCGGCGCTGGAAAAACTGAGTGCGCAACTGACGCAATGTGGCGGCAGGGTCGAGTGCCTGCGCTCGCGGCGCGTCGATGTTTCGACAGCGGTGCTGGCGGAGAATGATTTGACGGGCACGGGAGGCTTTCTACACGCACTGTACACGGCGGGTCTTGGCCGGCGTCCGAAGTTTGCTGAGTTTGAGAGTGATCGCGCTGCGTTGACGAGTCAAAACGCGGAAGTCGAGCGCAGCCGCATGGCGTTTATTCTCGCGTTTGTGCAACGGTCTGAATTCAAACGCCGTTACCCGCAGACGATGAAGCCGGCGGAGTTTGTCGATGCGGTGCTGTTGTCGCTGATGCAAAACAGCAGTGTGGATCTCGCGGTTGTGCGGACCGAGTTGATCGCCGTGGCTGACGAACCGGCCGCGGGACGCGCTGCCGTGCTGGCAAGAGTGATTGGGCAGCAGTCGGTGATCGACGCGCAGTACCACCACGCATTCATCCTGTCTCACTATTTCGGCTACCTGCGCCGCGACCCGGACGACAGCGGTTACGCCACCTGGCTCAGCTTCATCAGGAACAAGCCGCTGCGCGACGCCGACACTGCGCGCTCCGTGACGTGTGGCTTCGTGAATTCCGCGGAGTATCAGGAACGCTTCGGCATGCTTGCCACTCACGACCCCCGCGAATGCAAATAGCGCTCAGAATGCTATAGTTGCTCGCCGAAGTATCAACCCAAACAAAGATTCAAACAGGGCTTGAAGGAAAAATTACTCTCGTATCTTGTCTGTCCCGCGTGTAACGGGTCGCTCGTGCTGTCTGTCGAGCGCGTCGAACAGCAGGAAATAATGGAAGGCGCCTTGCGCTGTGATGCGTGCGCCGCGTCGTTTCCGATCACGCGCGGTATTCCGCGTTTCGCGCAGTTGGCCGAGATCGAGAGTGACAAGCAGGCGACGGCCGCGAACTTCGGTTGGCAGTGGCAACACTTCACCGAAGAAGACTCGCGTTACGCCGAACAGTTTCTCGGCTGGATCGCGCCGGTGACGCCCGACTTTTTCAAAGACAAAGTGGTGCTCGAAGGCGGTTGCGGCAAAGGACGTCATACGCAACTGGCCGCGCGTTGGGGCGCGCAGGATGTTGTCGGAATAGATCTGAGCGCGGCGGTGGAAACAGCCTTCGCGGCGACGCGTTCGTTGCCAAATGCGCACGTCGTGCAGGCGGATATTTATCGGCTGCCGCTCGCGCGCAAGTTTGACTATGCGTTCTCGGTCGGCGTCCTGCACCATTTGCCCGATCCGCGCGGTGGGTTTATGTCGCTCGCGTCGAAGCTGAAGCCTGGCGGATATTTGTCGGCGTGGATCTACGGCGCGGAAAATAATGAATGGATCGTGCGGTTTGTGAATCCGGTACGCGAGCGAGTCACGTCGCGGCTCGACAAGCGTGTGTTGTTGCAGTTGTCGAAGTTTCCCGCGGCGTGTATTTACCTCGCGACGAAGCTTGTGTATGGACCACTGAACAAGAACGGTTCGTCAGTCGCGCGGCGGCTTTTTTACAACGATTATTTTCGCGCGATCGCGCCGTTTGGTTGGCGCGAGCAGCATCTGATCGTTTTCGATCACCTCGTGGCGCCGACGGCGTTCTACATTCCGCGCGACGAGTTTGAGGAATGGTGGCGCGAGCTCGGTGCGAGCGACGTGACGATTAGCTGGCACAACAAGAATAGTTGGCGTGGACGGGGAGTCATACCGTAGCCGTGGCGTTAACCGCGCAAACAGCTCATCGAAAAGTCTGGCGGCCGTTGTGGGAACTGCCCGCGCGCGCTGACCTGATCTTTTCGTTTGCGAAACGCGATCTGCTCGGGCGTTACAAGGGGTCGGCGCTGGGCATTGCGTGGGCCGTGCTGACGCCCGTGGTGATGATTGCGATCTTCACGTTTATCTTCGCGGGCATCTTTGGCGCGCGTTTCGGCGCCGGCGACTCGCACTGGGACTACGCGCTGTACCTGTTTTGCGGGTTGCTGCCGTGGACCATGTTTCAGGAGACAGTGCAGCAATCGTCAAACACGATCGTCGCGAATGCGAACCTCGTGAAGCGCGTCGTGTTTCCACTCGAAACACTTCCGGCCGCACAGGCTTTTGCGGCGCTCGGCAATCAACTCTTCGCGACCGTTGCTTTGTTGATTGCGACGCTGGTGATTCGTCAGAACTTGCAGCTCACTGCGCTGTGGCTGCCGGTGCTGTTGATTCCGCAACTCCTGTTCGCGCTCGGTGCGGCGTGGTTGATTGCATCGCTCGGCGTGTTTATGCGCGACATCGCGCAGGGAATCACGTTGCTGCTGATGGCGTGGATGTATCTGACGCCGATCATCTATCCGGAGTCGATCGTTCCCGAACGCTTTCGCAGGTTCATCGGGATCAATCCGTTCACTTCGCTCGTGCGCAGTTATCGCCGCGTGTTTCTCGACGGCTACGCACCCGACTGGCGCGGGCTTTTATACTTTAGCCTCATAGCGCTGGTCGTCTTTGTCTTTGGCTACTGGTGGTTCGCCCGCACCCGCAAGAACTTCGCCGACGTGATATAGGTGCTATCAGTCCTATAGGACTTATTGGTCCAACTGCAACCTAAACTCCTCGCTCAACGTCAGCACATACTTCTCCCACTTCCGCTTGAACCGCTCCATGTCTGACTCGCCAAGCACCGCTCTCAACGTCTGGAACCCACTCGGATCATTCTTGTGACCCGCGCGGAACTGTTTGTAGAACTTCACCAGCAGCCTTTTTTCTTGCAGGTAGTAGCAGAGATACCGCGACTGCGCGTAGTTAATCCCGGTGCGGTCGCCGTAGAACGTATCGCGGTCCATCGCCATCAGCGTCTTAAACGCCGGCACCTGCTTCGCCTCGATCGCTTTCTGCAAACCCGGCAGACGCCAGTTCACAAACCCGTGAATATGCCCATCCTGCTCACCACACTGTTCGTACAACGATCCCAAACCCTCATTCAGCCACGACGGGCACTCGGGAAAGTTTGCTTCGATAAACGGATGAACAATCTCATGGACCAGCGTGCCGCCGCCCGTGCTGATATTCATAATCAACGCTTTGTCTTCGCGTGAGTAATAGCCGTAAGGTGTGGTTGGTGTGTCGTTGAAAAGCAGCTTCGTGTGCTTCGTATAAGAGGCGGCATCCTTGAACAACCAGATATCGAGAATCTCTTTCGGGTCCTCGGTGAAGTAATCCAGCTTCAACTTCTCTACAGCCCACTTGATCGTCCCGTCGGCGCGCTCCTTCACAGCCTCGGCCGGCTCATCCCCAACGACGACAAACGGCGGCTGCACGACAATCGTAAAATCCCTCGACGGCAACCGTTTCTTTAGCTGCGCCACATGAACCTCAAACTCCTCCCTCCCAAAACTCCCCAACTCCTCCGGCAACACCACCCCCGACTCCACCACCGCTACCGGCGCCCTCGCCTTCGTCCCCTTCCCAACGCCGCACCCAACCGTAAGAAGAGCAAGCGCGAGGCACGTAAATTTGGTGGCTTTGTACATCATTTTGCTTGCCAGCCGTCGACCCGACAGCATACACCTGTTCTGCGCAATCTGTGGATGATATGATCGGGGCCGCATGAGTGACCCAAGGATGGCAATCGGGATTTTGATTCTGCTGCTTGGCGTGGCGCCCGGGGCCGCGGGGCAGGAGTGGACGCAGTGGAGAGGGCCGGGAAGAGATGGGTTCGTCTCGGAGAAGAATGCACCCACGGCGTGGCCCGATAAGTTGCAACGCACCTGGCGCGTGGAGATCGGCGAGGGTTACTCGTCGCCCGTCGTCGCTAATGGCCGCGTCTTTGTTCACGGACGGCGCGATCCGGAAGAGATTGTGGCTGCCGTTAATCTTGCCGATGGTAAGGTCGTTTGGGAACAGAAGTACCAGGCCGCTTTCAAGAAGAACCAGTACGCCGTCGAGATGGCGAAAGGACCAAACTCCACGCCGCTCGTGATAGGTAATCGTCTTTTTACCCTCGGCGTTACCGGCGTTCTCAACGCGTGGGACACACAGAGTGGAAAGCTGTTGTGGACTAGAGACTTTTCGCAGTCGGTCGATACGAGCAAGCTCTTCTGCGGCACAGCCGCTTCGCCACTCTCGGTCAACGGCCGCCTCGTGGTCCAGGTCGGCAGCGACATTCACGGCGGCAAGCTGCTCGGACTCGATCCGGCCACCGGCAAGATGCAATGGGAATTGACCGGACTTGGACCAGGCTACGCTTCGCCCGTGGTGATCGAGGCGAACGGCCAGTCGCAGATCGTGGCGTTAACTGAAGGCTCGATCCTCGGTGTCGACGCAAAGAACGGAAGTGAACTCTGGTCAGTGCCGTTCACTGACGAATGGCACGAGAACATTGCAACTCCGCTTTGGACTGGGGCTCACCTGATCGTTTCCGGCACGCGACAAGGCACGCACGCGTTCACGCTTGCTCAACAGAACGGCAAGTGGCAAGCGACCGAAGCGTGGAAAAACCCGGACGTCGCGATGTACATGAGCTCGCCGGTTTTTGGCGACGGTTTGGTTTACGCACATTCGTCGAAGAAGAAAGGGCAGTTTGTGGCGCTCGACGCGAAGACCGGCGCGGTGCGCTGGTCCACCGAAGGGCGCGAAGGCGAGCACGCTTCATTGTTGCTGACGCCCCGGCACGTCGTCTTTCTCACAAACGGCGCGGATTTAATAGTTGTCAAACGCAATGCCCCTGCGTTTGCGGTCGAACATCGGTACGAAGTGGCTGAGTCGGCAACCTGGCCCATGCCAGTGTTGCTGGGCTCGAACATTCTCGTGCGCGACGCCACCGGATTGATGTTGCTTACCGGGGCAAAGTAATTCCCGAACGAAATCCACCGACTTAACAGTTTGGAGAACGAATCCCCATCGCTCTTAAAGCGCCTGCTCGACGCCAGCGTCGACGGCCTTTTTGCGTTTGATCGCGACTGCCGCATCATTGCGTGGAATCGTGCAATGGAGCGGATCACGGGGCGACGCGCCGAAGATGTGCTTGGCCAACGCGCTGACGAGATCTTTCCTTTCCTGCGCGAGTCTGGCGCTGAGAGTTGTTTGTCTGCCGCGCTCGCCGGTAATGAATCCGTTTCCGAAACTCACCGTTATGGACCATCCGACAGCGGTGTCTACGCCTGCCGCTACTCGCCGTTGAGCGACGACGACGAAAAGGTCGCAGGCGGGATCGCGGTTGTCAGCGACATCAGCGCGCGCCGGCAAGCGGAAGACGCGGCGACCACTGCTTACCGGCAGTTGTCGTTTCACGTTGAGAGCTCGCCGCTCGCGGTGATCGAATGGGACAGCGACTTCCGCGTCTCGCGCTGGTCGGAATCCGCGGAACGCTTGTTCGGTTGGAAAGCCGACGAGGTGATCGGGAAGCACGTCAATGAGTGGCAGTTTGTTTTCGCGGACGACGTGGACGCGGTGGCACTGGTGACGAATCGCCAGCGCGAAGGCGTCGAAGTTCAGGGCGTGCAACGCAACCGAAATTACACGCGCGCGGGTTCGGTGCTGTTCTGCGAGTGGTACAACTCGGTGCTGCACGACGATCGCGGCAAACTGGTCTCGGTGCTTTCGCTCGTACTCGACGTGACCGCACGAGCAAAGGCGGAAGAAGAACGCGCCGCGCTACTCATTCGCGAGCGTGACGCGCGCCAGCACGCCGAAGAAGCTGACCGTTTGAAAGACGAGTTTCTGGCGACGCTCTCGCACGAACTGCGCACGCCTCTGACGTCGATCCTCGGTTGGGCGTCGATGATCCGTAACGGCGAAGTTGAAGGAGCGAACGCCACCCGCGCGATTGAAACTATCGAACGAAACGCACGTTCGCAGGCGCGACTGATCGACGACCTGCTCGACGTTTCGCGCATCATCACCGGCAATCTTCGTCTCGACCTCCACCCGCTGAATCTGGCGCCCATAGTCGAAGCGGCTATTGATGCACTCAGGCCGACGGCCGACGTGAAGGGCATTCAACTCAAGACAGAGCAGTTGAGTCCCGAGTGTCTGGTGAAGGGCGATCCGAATCGTTTGCGGCAGGTGATCTGGAACCTGCTTTCGAACGCGATCAAGTTCACGCAACGCGGCGGCGTGGTGATGATCGATTTGCGATGCCTCGGCGGAACGGTGCGTCTGACTGTCGCGGACACTGGCGAAGGCATCTCAGCAGAGTTCCTGCCTTACGTGTTCGATCGTTTCCGGCAAGCAGAGGGTTCGATTTCGCGGAAGCAGGGCGGACTCGGATTGGGACTCGCGGTCGTGCGGCATCTGGTGGAATTACACGGCGGCGGCATCGGCGCGGAGAGCGCCGGCTTGGGCCAGGGATCGGTTTTCACAGTCGAGTTGCCGTTGGCTGAGGAGCGCCGCGATCCGGCACGCGCGGAAGAACGACGGCGTGAGGTCGAGCGCCGCCGCAGTAAACGAGGAACGGTGCGGCTCGACGGCGTGCACGTGCTGCTCGTTGAAGACGACGACGATTCGCGCAAACTGCTCGGCACGATGTTGAAGCGTTACGGCGCGCGCGTGACGTCAACCAAGTCAGCGGCTGAAGGATTGAGCGTGTTTTCGAGTGACGCGCCCGATCTTTTGATCAGCGACATCGGCATGCCCGACGAAGACGGTTATGAATTTATTAGAAAGCTGCGCGCGTTGCCGCCGGAAATGGGCGGGCAGACGCCGGCGATTGCGTTGACGGGTTATGCTTCGCGAAAGGATCGCGAGCGCGCGCTCGCGGCGGGTTACCATCAGCATCTGGCCAAACCGATCGAACAGTCAGAGATGATTGCCGCGATTGCGGCGTTAGTGGGGAGAGGGGATTGATACATGAAGCGTAGGTTGTCGGTGATTGTAGTTCTTTTGTTGTTAGTGGTTCCGGTTTTAGCGCAAACGGATTTACTAACGGTCGATTCGATCTTCACGTACCGCACGAGATCGCTCGGTCCGGTGCGCTGGCAGGAAGACGGCAGCGGCTATCTCGCGCTCGAGCCGTCGCCCAACAAACGAAATGCTCTCGACATCATTCGCTACGACGCCGCGACCGGCAATCGCACCGTGAAAGTCTCGGCAGAGAAGCTGGTGCCCGCTGGTGCGACCGAACCGTTGGGGATCGAAGAGTTTGCCATGACGGGCGACGAGCAGAAGCTGCTTATCTTCACCAATTCACAACGCGTTTGGCGCAGCAACACACGCGGCGATTACTTTGTGCTCGATCTCAAGAACAACACGCTGCGCAAACTCGGCGGTCCGGATGCGAAACCGTCGACACTGATGTTTGCGAAGTTTTCTCCCGACGGCCAACGCGCCGCTTACGTGCGTGAGAACAACGTCTACGTCGAAAATCTCTTCGGCGACAACAAGATCACAAAGCTCACCACCGACGGCACACGCTACATCGTGAACGGCACCTTCGATTGGGTCTACGAAGAAGAACTGTTCTGCCGCGACGGCTTTCGCTGGAGCCCGGACAGCAAACAGATCGCCTACTGGCAGCTCAACTCGGAAGGTGTGAAAGAGATGCAGATGATCGACAACACGAGCGCTCTGTATCCCACCGTCACGACCTTTCCTTATCCGAAAGCGGGCGAGACAAACTCCGCCGCGCGCGTCGGCGTCGTCAGCGCTGACGGTGGTCCAACTCGCTGGTTCGACATTCCCGGCGATCCGCGCAATAACTACCTGCCGCGCATGGAGTGGGCCGGCACGGACGAAGTGGTGATTCAACAACTCAATCGCCGCCAGGACACGAACACCGTCATGCTCGGCGAAATCAAGACCGGCAAGGTGACGCCGATTTTGACGGAGAAGGACGAAGCATGGGTCGACATCGCCTGGGGCGACATCGACTGGGACAAGTCCGGCATCGCGCGCGGCGACGTCGAGTGGGTCGATAACGGCAAGCGCTTCCTGTGGGCCAGCGAGCGCGACGGCTGGCGTCACGTTTATTCCGTTTCACGCGACGGGCGCGATGTAAAAGTGATCACGCCGGGCAATTACGACGTCATCAGCGTCGAGCGTGTTGATGCGAAAAACGGTTGGATGTACTTTCTCGCGTCGCCGCGGAACGCCACGCAGCGTTATTTGTATCGCGTGCGTGTCGATGTGAGCGGGGGCGGCGGCAAGGAAGAACGGTTGACGCCCGCGAACGCGGCCGGCATTCACGGCTACGACGTCTCGCCGCGTGGCGACTACGCGATTCATTTTTATTCGACGTTCAATACAGTTCCGGTGACTGAAGTCGTGCGCCTGCCGCAGCACGACGTCGCGCGCACATTGATCGACAACAAGGCCGTGCAGGAGCGGCTCGGCCAGTTGAAACCAACGGCGACCGAGTTTTTCAAAGTCGACATCGGCGAGGGCGTGCAGCTCGACGGCTGGATGATCAAGCCGCCGGACTTCGACCCGCAGAAGAAGTATCCGGTGCTGTTTCATGTTTACGGCGAACCGTGGGGACAGACCGTGCTCGATCGTTGGGGCGGACGAGATCGTTTGTGGCACACGATGCTGGCCCAGCAGGGTTATCTCGTGATGAGCGTCGACAACCGCGGCACACCGGCGCCGCGTGGCCGCGCGTGGCGAAAGATCATCTACCGCAAGATGGGTATCGTTAACTCAGGCGATCAGGCCGCGGCTGCGCGCGCGATTGCGAAGTGGCCGTATGTCGATCCGGCGCGTATCGGAATCTGGGGCTGGAGCGGTGGCGGTTCGTCAACGCTGAACGCGATGTTTCGTTACGGCGACGTTTATGCGACGGGCATTTCAGTCGCTCCGGTTCCCGATCTTCATTACTACGACACGATCTACCAGGAGCGTTACGGCGGGTTGCCGAAGGACCATCCTGAAGAATGGAAACAGAGTTCGCCGATCACGTTCGCGAACCAGTTAAAGGGGAACCTGCTGATCGTTCACGGCACGGGCGACGACAACGTTCACTATCAGGGGACCGAGGCGCTAATCAACGCGCTGATCGCCTCGAACAAGCAGTTTTCGATGATGTCGTATCCGAACCGTTCACACGGGATCTTCGAAGGCCCCGGAACGCAGCGGCATTTGTTTGGGTTAATGACGAAGTACATCAAGGAACGACTGTAACTTCAACAAAGTCGTTGAATTGGTTGGCCGTTCTCTGGTAACCTCACTACTGGGTTGACGGCCAACCCTTCTTGCCTACTCACCTTCTCTGAAAACTCAATTATGACCTTCGACAGCTACGAAAGCCGTCTGGACGCAGCACTGCGACGCTTCACGGACACCAATCTGCTCGGCGTTTTGTTCACCGATCTCGGCGGCAAGATCCTCAGCGCGGATGAAAGTTTTCTGAACCTCGTGGGCTACACGCGCGACGATCTCCCCGCGACACTGCGCGATCTGACAGCGCCCGAACATCACCGTCTCGATGACGAGGCGTTTGAGAAACTGATGGCCTTTGGCGCGTGCGCGCCGTTTGAAAAGGATCTCGTGAGTCACAACGGCGTGATGATTCCGGTGCTCTTCGGCGCCGCGTTGTGCGACGACGAGATCGCGTGCTTTGTCGTCGATGTGTCGCAGAACAAACAGACACAGGAGAAACTCAACCACCTCGCCTATCACGACGCGCTCACCGATCTGCCAAACCAGGTGCTGTTCAAGGATCGGCTCAAACAGGCGATTGCTTACTCGCGGCGCACCGATCAGATGCACGCCGTGCTGTTGCTCAATCTCGATCGCTTCAAGACGATCAACGACTCGCTGGGCTATACCGCCGGCGATCGAATTTTGCAGTCAGTGGCGCAGCGATTGACGAGTTGCGTGCGCGAGAGCGACACGGTGGCGCGTTTCGGCAGCGACGAGTTTGCGATCCTGCTCACGCAGATCTCGCGCGCCCAGGATGCGGCCAATGCTGCGCGGGCGATCAAGGAAGTGCTCGATCAGGCGTTTCTGCATGACGAGCAGGAGTTGTTTGTTCGGACGAGTATCGGCATCAGTCTTTATCCACACGACGATCGCGACACTTCGGGACTGTTGAAGAGTGCGAGCGCCGCGCTCGATCAGGCGAAAGAAGAGGGCGGCAACAATTATCAGTTCTACACCGCGGGCGGCACGACGCGCGCGCTCAAACAGCTCGTGCTCGAAAGCAACCTGCGCGGCGCGCTCGAGCGCGAGGAGTTCGTCGTGCATTACCAGCCGCAGGTGAGGATTCCTGACTTTCATCTCGTGGGCATGGAAGCGCTGGTGCGTTGGAGTCACCCGAGTCTGGGAATGCTTTATCCGAGCGAGTTTGTGACGCTGGCGGAAGACAGCGGATTGATCATCGCGCTCGGCGATTGGGTGATGCGTGCGGCGTGTGCGCAGAGCATGGAGTGGCAGGACAAGGGACTCGCGCCGATGCTGCTGTCGGTCAACTTTTCCGCGCGCCAGTTTCAGCAGCCGTCGTTCATCGCGTCGGTGTCGGAGATCCTGAAAGAGACGAACCTCGATCCGCGCTGGTTGGAGTTGGAGTTGACCGAGAGCTCGATCATGAAGGAGCCGGAGCAGGCGATTGAAAAGTTGCACGAGTTGAAGCTGATGGGGATCAAGGTCGCGATCGACGATTTCGGCACGGGTTACTCGTCTTTGAATTATCTGAAGCGCTTTCCGATCGACACGTTGAAGATCGACAGGACGTTTGTGTCGGATGTTTGCAAAGACCCGCACGACACGGCGATCGTGCGCGCAATCATCGACCTGGGCCACGCGCTGGATCTAACGGTGATCGCAGAGGGTGTCGAGACGCAGGAACAGCTACAGGCTTTGAGCTCACTTGGTTGCGACGTGGTTCAGGGATTTTTGTTCTCCAAGTCGCTTTCGGGGGCGGCGTTTGAAGAGTTGCTGATCGAGCAAAGGCGCGCGGCTGCTTTATCGATGAACCACGACACTGCGCCATTAGTCGGCGAGATCGCCTGAGCCGGGTAAAGATCAGGTTTCTTATCTGCTTTAATCACTTCTTTTAGGATCGCGGCCTTGGACGCTCCAGTCACAAGAAACACCACCGACTTCGCATTGTTCAAAACCGGCAACGTCATCGTTATTCGATAGCTGTTGAACTTCTCAACCCACGGTGCTGCGACTAAGCCTTCAGTTGGTTTAAAGTGAGGAAAGAGCGAGGCCGTGTGGCCGTCCTCGCCAAGGCCCAGAAGCAAGAGATCAAAGTCCGGAGTGGCTTCGCCAAAAAATTTACGCAGATCGGTTTCGTAGGCTTTGGCGGCGTCCTCAGCATTCGGGTTCTCGGCCGGGATACGGTGAATGTTTTCCGGAGGTACCGGGACGCGCGAGAACATGGCTTCGTTCACCATGCGATAGTTGCTATCAGGATGATCGGGCGGGACATGACGCTCGTCGCTGAAGAAGAAGTGAGTTTTGTCCCACGCGATCTGAGCGCGAAACGGTTCACGCGGATCGGATAAGAGCTCGTAAAGTACACGCGGCGTCGAGCCGCCGGACAGTGCCACGGTTCGCGGCTTCAAACTCACCCAATACTGCGCAGCCGCGCGCGCCACTTCCGCCGGATTTTCAAAAACCTTCATTTCCATAACTTCACCTAAACGCGACGATGCGCAACGGCCCGCCGCTGCCCCCTTTGATCTTCATCGGTAACGCTATCACTGAAAAACCCTTCACCGGTAACTGGTCCAGGTTCGCGACGTTCTCAAATGCCGGAATGTTCTTCTCAAACAAAATGCGATGGCTCTCAAACAGTGTCGACTGGCCGTAGTCGATGCTCGCGGTGTCGAGACCAATGGCTTTGATCGATCGATTCTGCGTCAGCCAGCGCGCGGCAGCCGGATCGAGTCCGGGAAAGTGTAGTTTCGCGACTGCCGCAGCGCCGCGTTCGTCTGTTCCCAGGTACGACTTCCGATCCGGATAACGTTTACCAAATCCCGTGCGCAGAAGAACTATCGTGCCCGGCCTAATCTGGCCATTTCTCTTTTCCCAGTTCTGAAAATCAGCAACGCTGACAAGGTAATCGGCATTCGACGCACACTGACTCGTCACGTCAATCACAATCCCAGGACCCATTAGCTGTTCTAACGGAATCTCATCAACCGTATGACGTCCCTTCGCGAAGTGTACGGGCGCGTCGAGATGCGTACCGCCGTGTTCCGCGGCTGAGTATCTGTATGCCGAATAGAAATAGCCTTTGTCAGTGACGCCTTCGAAGTCGGTGTCGAGTTTGAACGGTTCGGCCGTGGGCCAATACACGCTCGTTGCGTCAAACGGATACGACAGATCGACAATGCGATCCGGCGGCAACACGGGCACGCGCTGCGCCATGACAGGAACGACAAAAATAAGGACTAAAACCAGACTCAGGTGTTCATGTGGAGGGCTCCTAAAGCTTGGAGTAAGATCGGCGACAGTTTAACGCGCAAGGAGCTTAGGAATGCAAATCGGAATAATCGGGTTGGGGCGCATGGGCGCGAATATGGCGAAGCGGCTGTTACGTGCGAAGCATCAGTGTGTGGTCTACGATCATCATGCGGACAATGTGCGCAGCCTCGTGGCTGAGGGCGCCGTCGGCGCGGAGTCGCAAGAGGATTTGGTGAAAAAGCTGGACCGGCAGCGGGCAATCTGGTTGATGATACCCGCGGCCAGCGTCGATCAGTCACTTGAGGAACTCACTGCGCTCATCGAGGCCGACGACATTATCATCGACGGCGGCAACTCTTATTACATTGACGACATTCGCCGGGCGAAAGAGTTGAAATCCAAAAACATTCATTACGTCGACGTCGGCACGAGCGGCGGTGTGTGGGGACTCGAACGCGGCTATTGCCAGATGATCGGCGGCGAGAAAGAGATCGTGAATCATCTCGATCCGATCTTCAAAGCACTCGCGCCTGGTATGGGATCGATTCCGCCGACACCCGGACGCGAGCCCGGTTCGAGTACCGCGACCGAAGGATACCTGCACTGTGGTCCATCCGGCGCGGGTCACTTCGTGAAGATGGTCCATAACGGCATTGAGTATGGCTTGATGGCCGCGTACGCCGAAGGTCTCAACGTTTTGCATCACGCAAACGAGGGTAATGAAGAGCGAACTGCCGACGCGGAGACGTCCCCGCTGCGCCATCCAGAACACTACCGTTACGATTTCAACATCGCCGACATCACCGAACTCTGGCGGCGCGGCAGCGTCGTCGCGTCGTGGTTGCTCGACCTGACGGCGATTGCTTTCGCCGAGCATCCGCAACTCGAGGGGTATGCGGGGCATGTGTCCGATTCAGGCGAAGGACGTTGGACCATCAATGCGGCGGTTGAAGAAGGTGTGCCGGTGCCGGTGTTGAGTGCGGCGCTGTTTCAGCGGTTCAGTTCGAGAGGCGAGGCCGAGTTTGCGAACAAGGTGCTCTCGGCGATGAGATTTCAGTTTGGCGGACACGTCGAGCGAAAGTAGAGACAGGATTACAGAATTGACAAGATGTTTCAGGGGAAGAGAGTGTGTACTTTTCCCCTGACTACAAAACCATCTTGTAAACCTTGTTAATTCTGTCAAAAACGTTACAGGGGAGTGATCATGTCAACAGTTTTAGTGGAACCAAATCCGGTGCGCATGGAAGCGCCGTCCCTGCCGAAAGCAGAACCGTGCGTGATGGTGATCTTCGGCGCGACGGGCGATCTCACGCGGCGCAAGCTGATGCCGGCGTTGTGGGACTTGCGCGGCGAAGGCTGTCTCGAGAGTGTGCGGATTCTCGGCGTTGGCCGATCGCCGATGAGCGACGACGAGTTTCGCGAGTTTGTGCGCCAGGCGATGGCCGAGTACGGGAATCTGACTGAGCGCGACGATGAGGAATGGCGCAAGTTTACCGAGCGTCTCTATTACATAATCGGTGAGCTGGACGACGACAATACTTATCTCGCTACCGCCAAGCGGCTCGAGGAGTTGGCCGTCGACGGCGCGAGCAACAATCATCTTTTTTATCTCGCGACGCCGCCGTCGCTAGCCGACGAGATCATCGTTGGTCTCGGTAAAGCCCAACTCGCGAAACAGGACCAGGACCACTGGAGCCGCATCGTCGTCGAGAAGCCGTTCGGGAGCGATCTCGAATCGGCGCGCGCGTTGAACGCGAAGCTCGCGGAAGTGTTCGCTGAAAACCAGATCTACCGCATCGATCATTACCTCGGGAAAGACACGGTGCAGAACATACTCGTGTTTCGCTTTGGTAACACGATGTTCGAGCCGATCTGGAATCGCAACTACGTTGACTACGTTGAGATCACAGCCGCTGAGACTGGTGGGGTTGGCAGTCGTGCGGGTTATTACGAGGAGTCGGGCGCGTTGCGCGACATGGTCGCGAACCACTTGTTGCAACTGCTTACGTTGACGGCGATGGAGCCGCCGGTTGCTTTTGAAGCGGATTCGGTGCGCGAAGAGAAGGTGCAGGTGTTGCGATCGATTCGGCGTTTGAAGCCGGAGGAAGTCGCCGAGCGCACGGTGCGCGCCCGGTATGGACCAGGCGAGAGCGACGGGGAAAAAGTGAAGGGATATCGCGAAGAGGAAGGCGTCGCGAATGACTCGAAGACGGAAACTTATGCGGCGATCGAGTTTCGCGTTTCAAACTGGCGCTGGTCCGGTGTGCCGTTTTACGTGCGCACCGGGAAACGGCTCGCGCGCAACCTGACTGAGATCGCCGTTCACTTGAAACGTACGCCGCAGGCGCTCTTCGCGCGCACGCCGGAAGAGGAGCTCGACCCGAACATCATCGTGTTGCGTATTCAGCCGAACGAAGGAATCACCGTTACGTTTGGCGCGAAGTTGCCGGGATTCGAGATGCACACGACGACCGTTAACATGGACTTCTGTTATCAGCGCGCCTTTGGCGTTGAGCCGCCGGCGGCTTACGAGACGTTGTTACTCGACGTGATGCGCGGCGACGCGACGCTATTCACACGCGGCGACGAAGTTGAAGCGCAGTGGCGATTGATAACGCCGATCGAAGAAGCGTGGGCCACCGCAGAGGCTCCCGAAATAACTGAATACGCCGCGGGCACCGACGGCCCCGCCGCCGCCGATCAACTCCTCGCGCGCAACGGCCACCGCTGGCGCCGTCTCCACGAGAGCACAAGCGGCTGCGATTAGACAGGATTTACAGAATTAACAAGATGTTTCAGGGGGAAGAGCGTGTGTACCTTCCCTCACTACAAACCATCTTGTTAACCTTGTTAATCCTGTCAACAGTTTACCTCCGGCAGAGGCTGCCGACGATGGTGGCGAGCTCGAGGCGGTCGACGGGTTTGGCGAGGTGCATCTGGTAGCCTTCCGAGAGGGCGCGGATGCGATCTTCGGTGCGCGCGTAGGCTGTGAGAGCTAAGGCGGGCGTTTGGCCGCCACTATCGCTCGGCAGGGCACGCACTTTCCTGATCAAACTGTAGCCGTCTTCGATCGGCATGCCGATGTCGGCGATGAGGACGTCGGGTTTCCACTTCTCCATCGACTCGAGTGCTTCGCGCGTAGAAGACACCGCGAGCACTTGCGCGCCCGAACGCTCCAGCATCGTCGTCACCAACGCGCGCGCGTCAAACTCATCGTCAACCACGAGCACGCGGAACCCGCGCAGCGAGCGTTTCCGATCGCGCGACTCAAGCACCGGCTCAGGCTGCACTTCAATCCGCTGCTCGCCGTGCAACTCCGACGCAACCATCGACGGAAAGCGAACGGTAAACGTCGAACCCTCATTCCGGCCAGGACTCTCAACCCACGCCGCGCCGCCGTGCAACTCCACGAGGTGACGCACGATCGCCAATCCAAGCCCCAGTCCACCATAAGTTCTCGTGGTCGAACCATCAGCCTGGCGAAAACGCTCAAACACGTGCGGCAGAAAATCGGCAGCGATACCGACGCCCGTGTCGGTCACCACAACCTCCACGTGCGAATTGATGCGTTGCAGTTTCACCTGGACCAGCCCGCCATGGCGATTGAACTTCACGGCATTCGACAGCAGGTTCCAAACGATCTGCTGCAACCGTTCGCGATCGCCGAAGATCGGACCAGTATTCGGCTCGAGCAGCACTTGCAGCTTGACGCCCTTTGCTTCAGCCGTCGGCCGCACACTATCAACCGCCGCCTGAACCACGGACTCCAGTTCACAAGCGGCAAACTCAAGCCGGAGCTTCCCGGTGATGATGCGCGAGACTTCGAGCAGGTCGTTGATGAGCTGACACTGCGAGTTGGCGTTACGCGCGATGGTCTCGATCGCCTGCCGCCGTTTGCGCGGCGCGACTTCGTCGTGCAGCAGCAGATCGGACCAGCCCATGATCGCCGTTAACGGCGTGCGCAGTTCGTGCGACAACGTCGAAAGAAACTCATCCTTGACGCGGTTCGCTGCTTCGGCTTCAAGGCGCGCTTCCTTTTCACGTTGCAAAGCCTGGCGGCGCTCGGTGGCATCGTGGGCCATCCCGCGCACGATCGGAGTCTCGACCCCTTCCGTACGCAACGTGTTGTAATACTCCCAAAGCCGCGTCTCGCCGGTCGCGGTGCGCACTTTCATCACCCCGCGCGCCGAGCCTTCGTTTTTCACCTTCAGCAGGTACTGATCAAACTCCTCTCGATATTCCGGCAACAGGTTGTCGCGAATTTGCATACCGACGATCGCTTCCACAGGATAGCCAAGCACACGCGCCGCCCACGGATTGCACGACAGTACCCGGCCTTCTAGATCGTGAGTGCAAATGAGCTCGTGACTGTTATCGACCAGATCGCGGTAACGGTCTTCGCTGATCCGCAGTGCTGTTTCTGCTTTCTTGCGTTCGGTGACGTCGTTGACCAGGACAAACTCCGCGGACCGTCCGCCGAAGCTCAGTCGATTCGACGTGATCTCGACGTTGATGACCGTGCCGTCTTTCTTGCGGTGCCGCCATTCGCCCGCGTGATCGAGCTCCGGATTTCCCGACTCGAGATAATCAGACAGCAACCGCAGATCTTCAGCCGGGCGAATGTCTGCGATCGTCATCTCGAGAAACTCGTTGCGCGAGTAACCGTAATGCCGAATCGCCGCGTCGTTCACAGCCAGGAAACGCAGCGTCAACAGATCGTAAACCCACATCGGTTGCGGGTTCGACTCAAACAACAAACGATACTGCGCTTCTGACTTCCGCAGCGCTTCTTCGATTCGCGTGGCCACGGTCACGTCGAGCACGAGCGACAGCACCGACACCAGCTTGCCGTTTTCGCCGTACAGCGCGGAGTTGTACCACTCGCAATGAAGAATGTTGCCGAGCTTGGTGTAATTGCGATTGCGCGAGATGCCCTGCTGTTCCGTGCCCTGGTTCTGGCGTTCGCCGACGCGGTTCACGACGTCGATATCGTCCGGAACAACAAATTCCCAATCGCTGAAATGCTTACCCAACACCTCTTCCGCTTTCCAACCGAAAAGACGTTGCGCCGCGGGCGACCAGCGCAACACGCGGAATTCATTGTCCCACTCGATCACGGCCAGCGGCGTGTTCTCAACGTGGAACGCGAGCCGCCGGTGATCGTCGAGCGCGGAAGCTTCCGCGACTTTGCGTTCGGTGACGTCGCGAATGATCGCCACGCCGCCGATCACCTCACCGTTTACGTCATGCCGTGGTGAATAGTAACCGTCGAAATAGCCCGTTTTGCCCTGGATTGTGAAGGGGCGATTATCCGCAACGACGCTGCGGCCGGCGACTGCCTCCCGATAGAACTGGTCTTCGCCAGTCTCTTGCAGACACGGAAACATCTCGAACGCGTATTTGCCGAGCACGTCTTCGCGTTTCACTCCCGAGATACGCTCCATCGCCCGATTCCATGTCGTGTAGCGAAAGTCGCGATCGAACGCAATGATGCCGTCGACGTTGGCTTCGAGGAGGCACTTGAGGAAAAGGTGTTCTTGAGGTTCTTCGGACATCTTGGCTTATTCTCACTTAGGCGCTACTTTATCACCATGAGACACTTCAAATCACTATCCCCCTTCGCCCTTGTTGTGCTCGTCCTCGCGTGCTCGCAACTCGCGCCGGCGCAACAGCCGGTAAAGCAGTACACGATCGAGCAATTCATGAACACCGTCAGGGTCGGCGGCAGTTCGTTCTCCGCTGACGAGAAGTCGATCCTGTTTCACACGAACAAATCAGGCATCTTCAACGTCTACTCGGTTCCCGTCGCGGGCGGTGAAGCCGCGCAGTTGACGAACTCTACTAAAGAGAGCACGTACGCCGTTTCTTATTTTCCCAACGACGCGCGCATTCTCTACACGTACGATCGCGGCGGTAACGAGAACAATCACCTTTACCTGCGCGAGCTAAACGGCAGCGAGCGCGATCTCACGCCCGGCGAGAAGACAAAAGCAAACTTCCACGGCTGGAGTCACGATCGCAAGTCGTTCTTCTTCTCGACGAACGAACGCGACCCGCGCTTCTTCGACATCTACGAGATGCCGATCGACACGTTCAAGCCGGCGATGATTTACAAAGACCAGATGGGACTCGACTTCGCCGCTATCTCAAGCGACAAAAAGTACATCGCTTTTGATAACAGCGGTGGCTCACAGGCTGACTCAAACGTCGTTCTCTACAATGCGGTCACGAAACAGTTGGACATCATCACCGCTCACATGGACGACATGGCCAATCAGGCGCAGGAGTTTGACCTGAACTCGAAGTATCTCTACTACCTCACTGACGACGGCAGCCAGTTCCGGTACGTCGTGCGTTACGATCTCAAGTCTCGCGAAAAGAAAGTCATCGAGAAAACGCCGTGGGACATTTCCTACACCTACTTCTCGCGCAACGGAAAGTATCGTGTGACCGCGATTAACGAAGACGCGCGCACGAAGATCAAGATCTACGAGCAAGCTACCGGCAAGCTCGTCGACCTGCCCAAGCTGCCGAACGCGGACATCACCGGCGTGAACATCTCGCCGAGTGAAAAGTTGATGGCGTTTTATCTCAACGGCGATCGGAGCCCGAGCAATCTTTACGTCTACGACTTCGCCACGAAGAAAGCGACGAAGCTGACCGACAGTTTGAATCCTGAGATCAATCCGGACGATCTGGTTGATTCGCAGGTGATTCGTTACAAGTCATTTGACGGTCTCGACATTCCTTCGATTCTTTACAAACCGAAGAACGCGAGCGCCCAAAGCAAAGCGCCGGCCTTGTTGATGATTCACGGTGGACCAGGCGGGCAAACACGCGTCGGCTACAGTCCGATGGTCCAATATCTTGTGAACCACGGTTACGTGATTCTCGGCGTCAACAATCGCGGCTCGAGCGGTTACGGTAAGACGTTCTTCGCGGCCGACGACGCCAAGCATGGACGCGAGCCGTTGTGGGATTGCGTCGAGGCGAAGAAGTATCTCGCGTCGCTCGGCTACGTCGACGAAAAGAAGATCGGCATCATGGGTGGTTCATACGGCGGTTACATGGTGCTTGCGGCGCTGGCGTTCAAGCCCGAGGAGTTTGCGGTTGGCGTGGATCTGTTTGGCGTCTCAAACTGGGTGCGCACGCTGCAATCGATTCCGCCTTACTGGGAATCGTTCCGCAAGTCGCTCTACAAAGAAATTGGCGATCCGAGCAAGGATCTCGAAAACCTGCGCGCGGTCTCGCCGCTGTTTCACGCCGACAAGATCGTGAAGCCTTTAATTGTTTTGCAGGGCTCCAACGATCCGCGCGTGATCAAACCTGAGTCGGACGAGATCGTCGACAACATCAAGAAGCGCAACGGCGTTGTCGAATACGTTCTCTTCGACAACGAAGGCCACGGCTTCACGAAGAAGGCCAACGAGATTCGCGCTTACAAAGCGATTCTCGACTTCTGCGATCGTTACCTCAAGGGCGAAACGCCGACCGAATAGTTGACCGGCGCAAAGCCGTTCACGGGCCACTAACGAAGATGAACGCTTCGTTAGTGGCCGTTCCTTTTACAGTGACCTTGACCAGCAGCTCGCGCGGCGTGCCGATGACGCTGTCCGGGAGCCGGACCACCACCTGCGTGACGCCCGGAACATTCGCCACCGGAACCAAAGCCTCAACCGTCAATGGATAGGCGCCAAACTCCGTATCGCGCGCGCTGGCCGTGACTAAAGCGAGGTCATTACTCGTCAGCGGTTCTGTTTGCCACACGAAAAGCGAGATGCGGCGGCGCAGATCCGTGCTCATGTTGTACTGGCTCGTCAGCGAGAACATATCGCTCGTCTGGTTAACGAGATCGAGCGCGATCGCTTGCTGACTTAATTCGTCCATCAGGAGCACTGGTCCATCATCGGTGCCGATCGTCAGCACTGCTGTCGATTGAGTGCCGAGTGAACCGGTGCCGGTGGGATTGCTCAACGTCAGGTTGATCGTTTCGTCGCCTTCCATCGCGGCGTCGTTACAGATCGTGATGGTGAACGTGCGTGCAGTGACGTCGCCGTGAGTCCAGGTGAACGTGCCCGAAGTTGGCAGGTAATCGACGCCCGTGCTGCATGATGCGCCTGACGTCGCGGTGCCGTTTGACGTCGCATAGCTGACGGACGCCGTGCCGGCAAGTCCGCCGGTGCGCAGCACTGTGATCGTTGCGGTGCCGGCGTTTTCATTGACGCCGTAGGTTGCGGTGTTGAACGAGAAGCGCCCGCCGGATCGCACGAGAATATCAAACGGCCGCGAAGAGATCTTCGCTCCGCCAGCGCCGTTATGACCGTTGTCGTTGGCGACGATCTGGAGCGTTGCCGTTCCGCTGAAACCGGTGTTGGGTTTGAATGTCATTCCATTCAAAGCCGCGTTGATGGCGGTGGTAGTGCCGCTGAACGACATCGTCACGTCGTCCGTTCCGTCGCCGGTCGAAAGCGTGAGACCGGTTGTCGAAGCCAGCGTCACCGTGCCGTCGGTTGCCGTTAGCGAGACGCCGATCGCGTCGTTGCCCGCGTCCACGTCGCTTACCGAAATCTGACTCGCAGTCGCCGCCGAGAACATTACGGGTGTGTTCTGGTTGGTCAAACCGGCCGGTGGACCAGCAATGACCGGCGCATCGTTGACCGCGTTGACTGTGATCTTGAACGTCTGCGACGCGCTGGTGTTGTTGCCGCCGTTGAGGACGCCGTCGAAGTCTCTCGCGACGACGGTTATGTCAGCACTGCCGTTCGCATTCAGCGCGGGCATGTAAGTCAGTGTGCCTGAGTTACTGATCGCCGGCGCGGAACTGAACAGGCTTGTGTTGGTGTTGTTCGTGACGATGAACTCGACAAACGGAAATTCATTCGGTGGACCGGCGCTGATGTTGGTGGCCCAATTAGGCACGCTGACAAATCCGGGATCTTCGTTGACGGTCTGATCCGCGCCTTTTGTAAACGACGGAGGATCGTTGACCGTGCGAACGGTGATGGTGAACGTCTGTGGAGCGCTGGTGTCCTGTCCGCCGTTTGCCGTGCCGCCGTTATCTGAAAGAGTGACAGTCAGGTTAGCGGAGCCGACGGCATTTGCCGCGGGCGTGTAGGTCAGTGTGCCCGACGTGCTGATGGCCGGCGCTGCCGAGAAGAGACCGGGGTTGTCGTTCAGGACGTTGAACGTAAGCGTCTGTGCGCCTTCGTTTGGACCAGCACTGATCGCGGTGGCCCAGTTGTTGATGGTTTGTGCGCCCGCGTCTTCGTTGATTATTTGATCGGCGCCTTTCGTAAAGCTGGGTGCGTCGTTGAGTGACAGAACAGTCAACTGGAAGCTGTCCTGCACCGTTCCTCCCCCGGACAGGTTTGCGGTGACCGTGATCGTCGTGGCGCCGGAAGAATTAGCGACCGGCGTTGCTTGCAACGTTCTGACGGCGCCACTGCCTGTGACAGAAAGATTCGCGTTGGGCAGGAGTGTTGTGTTTGTTGAAGTCGCGGTGACGGACGTGACCGCCGGTCCACTATCGCCGACGGCAAAGATAAGCGAGAGTGTCGTGTCTTCGTTGATAGTCTTGTCGGAGATCTCGTCGAGTGTTTGGTGAAACTCGTAAGCTCCGATGTCCACGGTGGCCGTTGTGCCGGCGTCTTCGGAATCGGCGATGCGTCCCGTGCCGCGCTGATCGGTCGTGAGTGAGTTGTTGTCCGCGTCGATTGCGCGCACGTTGTCGCCCGCGTCGAGTGCGGGACTGCCGGTGAGCAGGGCGTGTGTTTGCGTTGGGCCGCCGTTGTTCGCGAGTGGACCAAGCATCGCGTTGAGTGGCGCTGCGGTTGTGCCTTTTAGATCGGATACGTCGAAGCCGGTTGCATCGTCAGCGTTACCAATCAGGTTGTGGCCGAACGAATTGAAGGTTCCGAACGTGTCTGGACCACCGATATTCTGCGCCACGATCGTGTTTTGCAGGATACTGACTCCACTGGAGATCGTGCTTTGGTAAATGCCGTTGCCGGTCTGCGAAATGGACGAATTACCGGTGATGGTCGAGTTGATCACCGTGAGTGCGCTGCCGATCTGATAGATGCCGCCGCCGGGCGCGTTGAAGCCGTGGGTGCTGTTACCGCTAATCGTGGTGTTGATTACTTTCGCGCTGGCTACGTTATAAAGACCGCCGCCGGTGCCGCCCGAATCTCCGTTGCTTGGGCCCGCGGTTCCGGTGGAGTTGCCGCTGAGCGTGCTGCTCTTCAGCGTCATGATGCCGAAGTTCGCGACCGCGCCGCCGCGGCCGCCCTGACCGGTCACGCCGCCGCCGCCATCGCCCGTCGTGTTGTTGCTGAACGTGACGTTGAGGATCGTGCTGTTAACGCCGGGCATCGTCATCACACCGCCGCCGAGTCCGCCAGTGCCGCCGAAGTTCGCGTCGCCGGTATTGTTTCCGCTGACGACGACGTTCGTCATCGTCAACGTGCCGCCGTTCATCAGGATGCCGCCGCCGTCGCCGCCACCGCCGCCGCTCGCGCCACCGGCTATGCCCGAAGCGCCGTTGCCGGTCGTGTTGCCGCTGATCGTGCTGTTGGTGATTGTGAGCGTGCCGCTGTTGAAGAAGATGGCGCCGCCGCGTCCACCACTGCCGCCGAAATTACCTGTTTCGCCGTTGCCGGTTGTGTTGTTGCTTACTGTGACGTTCGTGAGCGTCAACGTGCCCGAAGCCGCAATACCCGCGCCAGAGCCGCCCCAACCGCCGGTGCTGCTGCCGCCGGGTCCGCCATTGCCGGTACGGTTTCCCGTGACGACGACGTCGGTTAGCGTGACGGTGCCGGTCGCGGAGATGCCGGCGCCGTCTCCGCCGGGATTGCCGAACACCGAGCCGGAAGTTCCATCGGGAGTTCTGCCGTTACTCACGGTGAGGCCGGAGATTTTTACGATGGAACCGTTGATTAAGAATATGCGGTAGTTGCCGCCCGTATCGCGTCGCACGGTTACCAGACTCGAACCGGGACCATTGATCGTCATGTTGGTCAACGACGGTAATGGACCGGTGAGATTGATCGTGCCGATGACGGAGAAGATGATCGTGTCGTCGCCGCTCAGTGCGTTTGCTTCTTCAATCGCTGCGCGCAGCGTGCATTGGCCGCCGGCGTCGACGCACGCGCCGTTGCCGGGCACGGCGTCAGACGTGTCCGCGAGTGAATTAACCGTGAACGTCGCCGCCGCCTGGGCGCGCGAGAGTTGAAAGACGACGGCAAACAGAACTGAGATCAGGGTTATCGCGATAAAGCGGACACACGTGCGCCTGCTTGGGAGTAAGGGCTTCATATAGGTTCCTTAGAACAAATCAAAATAAAGCGTGCGGGGAGCAGGCTTCGGGTATTGCAATGAGAGGTTAACCCCGGGTTCTTCGAAAGGCCGCGGCTGATTCTACATGCGTTGCCTGATGAAGTTCAAACGTTTAATCGAGACGGAATTCCGGTCAGGGTTCGAAGGTGTAGCTGATCGTTCCTTCGGTCGCGCGGCCGCGGAGTTTTTCGGGCGCAAAGGTGGATTTCTTTGCGGCTTCGCTGGCGGCGTTGCGCAGCAGCCAGTCGCCGCCGGAAGCTCGTGCTTCGGTTACGTGGCCACTCCTGTTGATGGTCACGCGCACGGTAACCGTTCCGGGAATCGCCTCCTGGCCGTTGAGCGGACACTCGGCGATCGGCAATGAGAGCGCTTTGCCTTCGAGCTCTTTGCTAACGGCGGGCGTGCCTTTCTGGACGTTTTGCGGAGCCGGTGGTGCAGACGCGGTTACCACGGGTTGAGGTTTGTTAGAGCGATAAAGGAATGCGGCGACGACGGAGGCGCCCACGACTGAGACGATTAGCGTGCCGATGATGATCATCCAAAACAACACGGGCGATGTGGTGTGCGGTTGGGAAATGATCGCGGGTTCGTCGTCGTCGACCAGCGGCACGATGTGATGAACGCAGTAAGCGATGAGGTCGCTGTTGTAGATCGTGTTGCACTTTGGGCAGCGTTTGCGGCCTGAACGGCGTGTCGTTTCGGGTGCAACTTCCGGCGCAGCTTTCGGCGCGACTGCTTGAGTCGCGGCGACAACTTCGGGTGCTGGCGGTTCAGCCGGTGACTCCGGTTCCGGTTGTTGCGGTTCAGCCGGTAAGTCGTGTTGCGGATCCGGCGGTGGCGCAGGGATCTCCGGTTGTGCCGGTGGCGTCGACGGCATTTCGGGTTGCGGCGGCGGTTCAACGGGGATTTCCGGTTGCGGCTCACGTTCGGTTGAGGCGAGCCACGGTTCTGGCTTGAGTGATTCTTGCGGTTCGAGTGGCAGTGCTGCGGATTGCGGGCGAAAGATGTTTGGACCGTCGGGAACTTCGCGTTGTGACTGTTCCGCGATCCGTTGCTTTAACCCCGCGATCCAACGCCGGCTTCGTTCTTCGTCGGAAACGCCCGCCGTCTTTTCGACGTGTGGTTCCGCCGCTCTGCGCGGCGGTGTTTGTGGACGAACCGCCGTGCTCGTTCCTGCTGTTCGACTACCGTTGTTGCTGAGCACGTCGATCACTTCCGTGGCGCCTCTTCGTTGTGCCCATTCGATCGCGTTGAGACCGAGATTGTCTCGCAACTGCGGATCGGCGCCCGCGTCGAGGAGCAGCGGAATCAGGTGTGAGTGATTGAAGATCGTGGCGAGGATCAGCGGCGTTTGGCCGCCGCCGGTGCGTTCGTTGACGTCGGCTCCGTCAGCCAGCATGGCCTTTACCGCGCCTGCGTCGCCGGACGTTACCGCTTGCGTTAACTGAACAGAGCTCAATGCAAAAGTCCCTTCGATAGAGCTTGGGGGCTCTTGCGTAGTTTAAAGGCGAAAGTGGAAAAGGCGAAATCCTAGTAAGAAAAAGCACAAGACCTAAAGGCGTTCACAACTTTTCTGCCTCTTTCTTATGGCTGTAGCAGCGGCGGCGGCACAAATGCCTGGTTGAAGCCGAGCGCCGCGGGAAACTGCGCGTTCGTCGGCCGAACGCCGGTACGGACCCACAGATCGATCGCGCCCACGGCGGTCAGGATTTGCGGTCCGGTGAAATTGCAGTGCCCGTTTGCGTTGGTGTACGTCTGAAACAGCAAGTCTTCTTTGTTTGCCGACGCGATCAGTTCCGCGTAAGCCGCTTCATTCGAAACCACGACGAGGGGATCGATCGCCGTGTGCAGCGTCAGGACCGGGTTGCGGATCTTGCCGTTATAGTCCGTGTTGTTGCGCACGTAGTTGCGTGCTTTTGGACTCGCGGCGATGTTGCGGCGCGCGTTCATCTGCGCGAGCCAGCCGTCGACCACGCGTCCCGCCAAACCGAGACTGGCGAGATACGCCATCTCTGCCGCGGTCAGACTGTAGTTGTGATCGAGGTTCTGAACGAATGGTCCACCGGCGCGGCGTTGGAGCTCGGCGCGTGCTTCGGTGAGGAAAAAGAAGTCAGTCAGCACCCAGCCCGGGTAAAACGCGGGCGGCGGAGGCGGGTTGATGCCGCGGCCGGGATTTCCGGCGACGAGTCGAATGAATTCAAACGCGGGAAAGTTTGTCGGGTTCGCGAGCTCGGGTCCGAGTTTCGCGACGACCTCGGTGTCGAAGTTGATGTCGTCTCGGACTTCGCCGACTGTGCCCCACGCCGGCGGAACGCCGAAGATGACGTCGTAAGCGAGATAGACGGGAAGGCCGTTGTCCCAGATGCCTGTTGCGCCAGCGCCGACGCCGCACAGGCAGAGCGCGCCGTCGAAGGTGCCGTTGAACTGTTCCATGCTTTTGAAAGCGCCGATCGTGCCGAGTGAAGCGGCCCACAGGATTGTGTGAGTTGGTTTCGCGATGTGCGTGCGGAAGTAGGTCGCGAGTGTCTTCGTGTCCTGGATGCTGTCTTCGATGGCCCAGCCGTTGTCTTTGAACGCGGTGCCGGCGAGCGCGAAGCCTTGTGCGAGCAAGGGCGCTTCGAGTGCGGCGTTGGGCGCGATGTCGGCGTTGCGATTATCGACTTCGCCGGGATGATCGGCTTTGTCGCGATAGCCGTGCGCGAAGACGAGCAGCGTGCCGTTCCAATTCTCGGGGACGCGGATGCGAAACGGCGCGCCATGAAGTTCGCCCGCGAGATCGAGCGGCGCGAACGGGCGTGCGTTAGTTGACGGCGACGCAGGGAGCAGCGTGAGAGATACTAAGAGGACTACGCTCAGCGCGATGAGCGTTCTCGCGGTGGTTTTCATGTCAACGTTCCCTTTTTGTTGAGATTGGGGGACCGCAGCCTATCACGCACACGCGAGAAATCCAAGTCATAGCCACAAGAAGCACAAGAGGCACAAAAGGTGTTTAGAAAATCGTTTTGTGCCTCTTGTGCTTCTTTGTGGCTACTGGTTGACGATCGCTTTGACGCGGTTGTGTTTGAGGAGGGTGACGATGCCGGCGCGGCGGTACCAGACGCCGTCGCGGGTGCGCCAGACTTCGTCGGCGTCGATTTTGGCGCCGGTGGTTAGGAGGATTGCGGGTTTGCCGCCGAGTTTTTTGGCCATGCCCGGACCACTGGTGGAGACGGGTGCGACGGTTGTGCGCGAATGTGACGTGCGTTCGCTTGCGGGTGTCGCGGGCGTCGGAGAGGACGCAACTGGAGACGGTGAAACGGTCTCAACCGGCATGGCAACCGGCGGCGCCAAGGCGAGCGGTGTGACCAGCGGCGCTATGTTCGCTACCGGCGGTATCTCCGCCACCTCGTCCGCGATCGAATTCACACGCGAGTAAACAAAGAAAGCAGCGAGACCAAACACCAGACCCACGATGGCGGCCACCGCCGTGCCTTTCTTTCTTGAGCTCCGCTTCGAATCAGCAGAACCCGCCGGACGTTTCTTCGACCCAGCGGCGCGCTTCTTCTTCGCAGGCGCGGGATTCGTTGCGGCCTCAAGCTCCGCGTCGTCCACGACGACGAGCGGTGTGCTGTCGAAGTCGCAACGCGTGTCAGACTCAGGAAAGATGAAGAGGCATTGGGGGCAACGTTTCATGGCCGTCAATCAGTCGGGGGTTGACGAAGACGTTCGAACCCTCAGAGTTTGAATGGCTTCTTGAGGATGCGACCGGTCTTCTTGAGGATTGAGCCGACCTTCGAGTCGTCTTTCCTAGACTCCTGGGCGGGCTTTGGTTGAGTAGTTTTAGTATTGGGTTTCGACGCAGCCTTGCTGGCCGGCGGCGCCGCGGGCGCTTTACTTTCCGGTTTTGATTCTTTCGAAGCCGCCTCCGGAGCCGCGCCGTTCGCTTCTGTCGCAGGCGGCGGTTCGGGCGTCGGCTTCGCCTCAGCAGGAGCGACGAGGTTCGACGCCGGCAACGTCACAGTTGGCACGTTAACGGGCGCAGGGCGACGTTGACTCGAAACAAAATAGACGAGCGACAAAACGGTCGCGAGAATAAGCGCGGCCATTGCCGGAAACGTCCGGTGCCGCCAGTGAGCTTTCGACGCCACGCGCGCCACAGGCATATCGACCGGCGCCAGCGCGTGCAGATTCGGCAGCGTGCGCGAGTCCAAAACGAGCAGTGCGCCGTCCATATCACAGAGACTCTGATCGTCTTCGTAAATAAACTCACACTGCGGGCACCGTTTCATAGCCTCTCCTGGAATTAGTGCAGTCGTGTTGATGGGGCCTGCGGAGAAGAAAGCCGCGTGAGTAGTCCGCAGGCCTCCAAGAGTACACCCTTAGAGGCCTGAAAAACAACGTTTATCTAAAAATCGTGCTTTTTTGAGGCAGAAAATGCCATCCACAGAAATCTGTGGATGGGATTTCCTTAAAGATAGCGTTCTTTTAGAACTCCAACGTGATGGCTGACGTGACCGCCGATAATGTAGGCGAGGGCATTAACAGTGAACGGGTTATCACTCGCGACGCCGGTCCGGTACCAGGCGTCGGACGGAAGATTACGGAAAAAGGAGAGCGTCCCGAGCCGTATCGTCCTGAACTCATCAACCAACTGAGCCCACGGCGTGTCGTTCGCATTTGCGCCAGCGACGCCAATCTCCTGGTCGAAACTCGGCAGCGGATCCGTGAACCCGCGTGCGAACCAGAGCGCGCGCCCGAGAAAGATGCGCTCGCCGTCGTTGACGTGATTCAAAACCTGCCGGATGGTCCACTTGTCCGGCGCATAACTGAACAACGATTTTTCTTCAGTAATGCCTTCGAGAAATGACATCGTCTCGGGTAACTGCTCGTCGAGAAACGTGACGATGTTCTCGCTGCGCGCGAGATCGATATAACCAAAGTAATAGGAGGCTGCTTCGTTTGCTTGGGGATGTGTCATGGACCGGATCTTACCAGAGGATCGCGCGAGCTGAAGAATACGCACACTCCCATCAACCACCAGAACAACATCACCGCTTCGCCGTCGCCGTAGTTGTAATTCACGAGCGAGCTCGCGAGAAACCCGGTGAGCGCGCCCAAACCGCCGAGCAGGATCCCGTAAACGTGTGTGTCGCTCAAATCAGACGCACGTTTTTCAGCGCCCGCAATCTCGGTCCAGAACAGCGCCATCATCCACAACCAAAGCACGAGCACCGGCAAGCCACGATCGAAAGCTAGCTGTAACGGCGTCGAATGCAGGTGCAGTATGTCTTTGCCGGGAAAGCCCCACTCGTTCCAGTGACGTTTCATCGCGTCCATGCCGTGCCCAAAAAGCGGATGCACCGGTATGCGCGAAAGACCGACGCGCGCGATCTGAAAACGCAGCATCGAGCTCGGATCGCCGAGCGCGAGCGCGTTGCGCGCACGCGTTTGCGATACGACCACAGCGCCGAATGCAATCACGAAGAACAGTGCGAAAACAAAAACCACTTTGTGCGCGCCGCGAAGTGAGCGCCACGCCACCAGACACGCGCCGAGCGCAAAAGCAACGATCACGGTGCGCATAGCAGTGAACGCAAGGCCCAACGCCAGCAGCGCCACCGCAATCAAAGCGATTCTGAAGTACTTGTTAGGACCGTGATTTCGCAGATGGGCCAGCCCAAACCCAAGCGCGAGTTGCGCGATGATCTGCAGGATTTCCGCAAAGGTTTCATAGTGACGCGTCCAGCCCGACGCCCTGAAACGATGGTTCCGCAGGCTACCGGTCAATCCCGAAGGTGATGTCGCCTGCTGTTCGACCGCACTAACAACTAGCCCTTGGCGATCGACGTGTTCGCCCTGCGAAATAATACTGACCGACAGCGGCGTGTTCACCGCAGCACCGCGCAAAACCGAATCAACCTCAGCCACCGAATAAACTCGCCGCCCGCCAACACGCCAGATCGTGTCGCCCGGAAAGATCTCGAGCCTTCCAAACGGACTACGCTGCCCAATCGATTCCACCACCACACCACGCCCGCGAATCAGATCAAACGCGCTGTAAAGCGTTCCCACACAGCCCGACAGGATCAACACCGAAACCATCAGCAATGCCGAACGCCGCGTGATCACCGCGCGCGTCAGATAAAAGATGAACACACTCCACTGCGAAGTGAGTTTCGCGATGCTGATCGACGGCTCTTCGGAGAGCACCGCGGAGAGCCCGGTCCAAACGAGCAACAGCACGATGATCAGATCGAATTTAGATCGGCTTAAACCCAGGCTCCGCGTCCGGACTGACCTGATCACCCACCCGATACCCGCGATTGCCACTCCTATAGCACTCGCGGCCACGGAATGGGGCGCAAAGGCCACGTAAATTAGCAGCCCGGCGATCGCGATCCGCTGACCCAAATTTTCACTAAATAGCTGCGTTGACACCCTTTATTTACGCATGTTAGCGTATCTCGCGGCTGTTTGCCGGAGTTGCTAAGTGGAGTTTCTGACAAGCGCGTAACTGAATGGCTTTGTCCCGCTGCCCGCTGCTACGTTAAAGCCGCCGACGTCGTCCGTGTTAATGATACCTAAGATTCCTAATGGCTTTCGACAAAGCGAAGGTTCTAAAAGCCGCTGAGAAATTTCTTTCTCAGGGGAAGATCAACTCCGCAATCAAGGAGTATCGGCAGATCGTCGATAACGACACTGACGATCTTACCACCTTGAACATGCTGGGCGATCTCTACGTTCGCGCCGGCAAAAAAGAAGAAGCCACTCACTGCTTCGAACGCATTGCCGAACACTACGGCGCGCAGGAATTTCATCTCAAAGCCATCGCGATGTACAAAAAGATCGAGCGCCTTCGCCCGCAAGATCCACACATCGCTTACAAACTCGCGGAGCTCTACGCCACCCAGGGATTGGTCCACGACGCCCGCGCTCAATATCTCGTCGTCGCCGATGCTTACACGCGCTCCGGCGACAATAAACGAACTCTCGACGTCCTGCACAAGATAGCCGACCTCGATCCAAATAACACCGAGATTCGTCTCAAGCTCGCCGACGGCTACGTCAAGGAAAACATGCGCCGCGAAGCTGCCGAAGCTTACGTGCAGGCAGCGAATCGTCTACATCAAACGAACGCCTACGACAAAGCTCTCGACGCCTACTCCAAAGCACTGCAACTCGTGCGCGACGATCGCGACGCGCTGCGCGGCATGCTCGAAACGCATATCGCGCGCGGCACTGCCGACGAAGCCGCGGAAGTGCTCGAACGCGCCGTTGAAGGCAGCGAAGACGATCCAGAGCTCGTTTCGATGCTCGCGCGCGCGTATCTCGAAGCGGAAGATCCGCGCGGCGCCGAGAAGGCGACTGCGTTGTTGATGGCGCAGGACAGTGGAAACTACACGCAGTATTTGCCGGTCACGCGACTGTTTCTGAAAACCGGCGAGGTCGATGAGACGATTCGCATTCTCGGCACGATCATCGAGCGCATGCTCGCGGGCCGTGAAGAGAAGGAGCTGCTGGAGATCGTCAACGAGGTGCTCGATCGCAATCCGGATCACGTCGCGGCGTTGCGCATGCTCGTGCGGATTCACTGGTGGCAACGCGACATGGACGCGTTGCGCGCGTCGCTCGAACGTTTGGCCGAATCGGCGGAAGCATCAGAGCTGGTCGACGAGGAGCGTTATGCGTTAACGCAGCTTGTGCGACTCGCGCCCGACGAGCCGCGTTATCTCGAACGTCTCAATCTGCTCGGCGGGTTTCAGGACGACGCCCCCGACGATTTTCCGCGCCAGGAAGAGCCGGCGGGTGACGTGCCCGAGTTTGAAACGTTCGCCGTCGTGCAGGATCAGGACGAGGTGGAACAGCCCGTCGCGGTTGTCTCGGAAGAATTCGAAACCTTTGAGACGTTTGAATCGAATGCTGGATCGACGTTTTCCGATCCGACAGCTTCGTTTGCCGATCTCAATGAAGAGACTGAAGTCGCGACGGATGTAGCGGCTGAGGTTGCGGTCGACGGTGACGGTGGCGAGGGCCGCATGGAAAACATGATGCGGCAGGAGCTGGAGAGCGTCGACTTTTACATCGCGCAGGGTTATTCGGACATCGCGGTCGACACGCTCGAGATGCTCGAACGCCAGTTTGGATCGCATCCGGACATCAAGGCGCGGCGCGACAAACTCGCGGCCGCGGGTGGACAGCCGGTCGCCGAAGAAGCGGCGGTGTTTGAGTTTGGCGGTGTGGAAGAAGTTCCGGTTGCGCAAGTCGAAGAAGCAGCGATCGCTTTTGACGACAGTGGTTATGCAGCACTCGCCGGTGAGCCAATCGCTGGTGAAACAATCGCCGCTGAAGTTTACGAAGCGCAGCCCGTGAAGCCCGTGGCGAATGCGCCGGTTGCGAGTGGCATCGACGCGGGACTCGCGGAATTGTTTGAAGAGTTTCGCGCCGCTGAAGAAGGCGACGAGGTCGGCGAAGACTACGAGACCCATTACAACATGGGCACGGCTTACAAAGAGATGGACCTGATCGACGAAGCGATTCAGGAGTTCCAGACTGCGGCCGGTTTGGTAAAGCCCGGCGATGGCACGTCTCGCTTCTTGCAATGCTGCAATCTGCTGGGGCACTGTTTCATGCAGAAAGGGATGCCGGAAGCGGCGGTGATTTGGTTTAAGAAAGGTTTGTCGGCGCCGGGTCACAGTGAAGACGAGTACCAGGCGCTGCGGTATGAGCTGGGTGCGGCGTACGAACAACTCGGCGACTACAAGCAGGCGCGTGAGTTTTACACGGAAGTTTACGGCGTGGACGTTTCGTATCGTGAAGTCGCGGACAAGCTTAGCCAGTTGAAAGGGAAGTAATGTCAGCCAAGCTAAGCGTGATTTTCTATATCATTCTTTGTTTTGAAATCGGATTAGCACTCACGGTTGCGCCGTGGTGGCCGCCGGGAATGTGGGGCTTTGGCGACTGGGGCAACAACTTCTTCCTGTTATATGCCGCGCAAAAAACCGGCATTCAAGGCTTACAAACGGTCGTCGCTTCCGGTTGGGTGCGCGGCGCCGTCAGCGGTATCGGGCTGTTGAATCTTGGCATTGCCGTGTGGGAGATTTTTCATTTCAGACAGACAGTCGCCGCGTTACAAAACCAAATCGAACCTCGTCCGCAAACAAGAAACGATGCCTCTCAGCCAACAACGACCAATCCTCTACGCGATCACGAGCGGCGCGACAACGAGTAACACAACTCCTGACGACCACGACTTCAATCGCATCCTGCATTTGGCCGAAGGTGCGGTAGCCGCGCAAATCTCTCTCTTTCAGATTCGGGAAAAGAACCTGAGCGCGCGTGTGCTCTACGAGCTGGTCACACGCGCGACAAAGATCACGCGCGGCAGTTCAACAAAGCTGCTGGTTAACGATCGTCTCGACGTCGCACTCGCAGCGGGCGCGGATGGTGTTCATCTAACATCCGCTTCGTTGCCGGCGGGTGTTGTGCGTGGAATCTCTGGTCCGGAGTTTTTGATCGGCGCTTCAACGCATTCACTCGAAACCGCACGCGACGCGCGCGACAACGGCGCGGACTTCGCCCTTTTCGGTCCCGTGTTCGAAACCGAGTCGAAGCGTGACTTTGGTCCACCGCAGGGACTGGATAAACTCAAGCGGGTCGCGAGCGAGCTGCAAAGCTTTCCGGTGATCGCCATCGGCGGCATCACGCTCGACAACGCGGAGAGTTGTTTCGCGGCCGGCGCGAGCGGCATCGCGGGAATCAGGTTGTTCGATGCGTTCAATCCAGGAAGATAGACCAGTCGTACTCACCATCGCCGGTATCGATCCGTCTGGCGGCGCCGGTATCGTCGCCGACATCAAGACGATCGCGGAGTTCGGTTGTTTTCCCGCCGGCGCGATCACTTCGATCACGTTTCAAAACGCAAAGCGAGTGTTTGGCGCTGAACATCAAACCGCCGCGACCCTGCGCGCGCAGGTTGAACCGATCTTTCAGGATGCAAAGGTTGCGGCGGCGAAAACAGGCATGTTGCCGACGGCGGAGATCGTTGCGGAAGTTGCGCGCTTGTTCCGTGAAGAGGACTTGCCCGCACCGGTCGTTGATCCGGTGATGGTCTCGACGTCCGGTCACGATCTGATCGGCGATGCTGCCTTCGAGATTCTTAAAAATGACCTTCTCCCGGTCGCTCGTCTCGTGACGCCCAACATCCCCGAAGCTGAACGTCTTGCAGGTTTTTCAATCAACTCTGAAACCGATATGCGCCGCGCCGCGGAGGCGATCAAGTCTCTCGGCGCGCGTGCGGTTTTAGTTAAAGGAGGACACCGAAATAGTGCTACCGATATCCTGCTCGACGAAACCGGAAACTTTATCTACTTTCGTGAGAAGTTTTTCGACGTGGGAGAAATTCACGGCTCCGGCTGCACACTGTCAGCCGCAATCGCAGCGTCTTTAGGAACGGGGATGTCGCTAGAAGCCGCAGTCGGAGCCGCCAAAAAATACCTCACAGATCAAATCCGTTCACTATCCGTTTAATCTGTGGTTTCGATCGTGACCTTCTCCATCTTTACTTCTTCCATCGGGCGATCGTTCCGATCCGTGGCCGAGGTCGCGATCGCGTTCACCACGTCCTGACCTTCAATCACGCGCCCGAAGATCGTGTAGGCCGGCGGCAGCGGATAATCGACGTGCATGATGAAAAACTGCGATCCGTTCGTGTTTGGACCAGCATTCGCCATCGCCAGCGTGCCTGCTTTGTAACCGCGCTGATAAACCTCGGAGCGCGTATTGATCTCGTCGTCAAAACGTCCGCCCCACGCTGACTGCCCGCCGCGTCCGGTGCCGGTCGGGTCGCCGCCCTGGATCATGAAATTCTTGATCACGCGGTGAAAGATGATGCCATCGTAATAACCTTTTTCGGCCAGCGTGATGAAGTTCTCGGTGGTCTTCGGTGCGTCCGATTCCAACAGCTCGGCGCGAATGGTGCCCTTGTTCGTCTGAATCACTGCCGTTCGATTTGCCATGTTTGTCTCCTTGCCAGTCACAGAAAAGTTTTGTCCCAGAATGAATTTTTCGATTGCCAGCGCAACGCCGTCTTCAATGTTGGACGCGGTCGGATGTAAACCCGGGAGCTCGCGCAACGTTTGCGGCGCATTCGCCATCACCACGCCGGTGCCGGCGAAGAGTAGCATCTCCAGATCGTTGTAGTTGTCGCCGATCGCCATGATCTCTGCGGGGCCGATGTCCAGCTCCGCTGCCGCCGCTGCCACGCCCGCGCCTTTCGAAGCATCCGGATTCACTACATCAAGTAATGTGAAATCCTGTTCGAGATATTTCGTGCTCAAAACTTTCACACTCGATCCCAGCTCCGCGTCGAGCAGCTCGGCGAGCTGGTCCATCGCTTCACAGCGGCCGGAAAACGAGAGATGAATGGTTTCATGATCGAGGTAGTCTTCGAGCGAGTCAACCTGCCGGACGGCGTTTCGACCTTCTTCGCCGCCATGCAGCCGTATGGCCCAGTCGATGTAGCGATGAACCGCGACGTTGTCGCCGCTCAAATGATCGTAAACGAGCACGCCCAAACCTTCGTGATCGTCGCTCAACAACGCGTCTGCGCCCACGCCGCGTCCGACTTGCAACGCCGCGCGCGCCGCTTGAAGCGGCAACGGAAGCACGGCGACGGTTTGCAGCGTTTCAGCATGTTTGGTCAGCGCGCCGTTGTGCGAGATCAGCGGAATGTCGAGACCTAACTCGAGCGCAATGGGCCGCGAGTCGCGAAAACGCCGGCCGGTGACGAGCGCAACGCGCACGCCGTTGGCCCGCGCGTTTTTGATCGCTTCCAGATTGCGTTCAGAAATGTGGCCCCGGTGATTGAGGAGTGTCCCGTCCAGATCGAGCGCGAGCAGCCTTATCGCCATAAAGGGAGACAAAGTAGCATTCGCGGATACACAGATCAAACGGCCTGTGATATGATTCGCGCCCCCCTCAGACAACTCAAAATTTTGGAGGAAAATGGGATGCGAAGACTAGGAGTGTCTCTTGCTGTTATCGCGTTGGTGTCGGCGACGTCTGTCGTCCTGGCGCAGGGCGGCTTCAAAAAGATTAGCGAGTTTTTAAACAGCTACGAGGAAGTGCCCTCGGTGTCGAGCACCGGCAACGGTGAATTCAACGCTCGGATCAGTAACGATGGTAGCCGCATCGACTGGGAACTGAGCTATTCCGATCTCGAAGGCGCCGTGCAACAGGCCCACATCCACGTGGGAAACAAGGGTGTGAACGGCGGCATCAGCGTGTTTCTCTGCACGAACCTCGGCAACGGTCCGGCGGGAATGCAGCCTTGCCCCGCGCCACCGGCAACAATCTCGGGCACCATCTTCGCCGCGGACGTGAGTCCTAACATTCCGGCGACAGCAGCCGCCAGAACGCAGGGCGTGAACACCGGTGAGATTGGCGAGTTGATCAGGGCAATGCGCGCGGGCGCCACTTACGTGAACGTGCACAGCACGCTTTGGCCCGGCGGCGAAATCCGCAGCCAGATCGACGGCAACAACAGCCACAACCACTAAGCCATCCCGCAAGATTTTTTTGCTCCGAGTGCAAGGGGTTTGCTGCATCCAGCACCTAACCCCTTGCACATTCTGTAATCCTGCCTATCCTTAAAACCCATGAACATCACACACTTGGAATGCGGCCTGTGCGGGCTGAGGCACGAGGCACGTCGGTTGCTCAATCTCTGCCGCGAATGCGGTAAACCGCTGCTTGTTCGCTATGACCTGGAACGTGCGGCGCAAACGTTAACAAAAGAATCGCTATCGTCGCGGCGCGCCGATCTCTGGCGCTATCGCGAGGTGTTGCCGGTCGAGATCGACGAGAACATCGTTTCGTTCGGCGAAGGTTGGACGCCGTTGTTGCATGCCGCGCGGTTAGGCGAGCGCACCGGCATCAGGGAGCTTTACATCAAAGATGAGTCGCAGAATCCGACGCAGAGTTTCAAGGCCCGCGGCATGGCGGCGGCAGTTTCGATGGCGAAGGAACTCGGCGCTCGCAAGCTCGCCGTGCCTTCCGCCGGAAACGCAGCGGGCGCCCTCGCTGCCTACGCCGCTCGCGCCGGACTCGAGTGCTTCATCTTTATGCCTCGAGACACGCCGCACGCAAACGTAGTCGAGTGTGAACAGACCGGCGCGCACGTCACGCTGATGGACGGACTCATCACTGACTGCGGCGCTGAAGTCGGCCGGCGTAAAGAAGCCGAAGGCTGGTTTGACGTTTCTACTTTGAAAGAACCGTATCGCGTCGAGGGCAAGAAGACGTTGGGTTACGAAGTTGCCGAACAGCTCAACTGGGAATTACCGGATGTGATTGTTTATCCGACCGGCGGCGGCACCGGGTTGATTGGCATGTGGAAAGCGTTTGATGAGATGGAACAGATGGGTTGGATTGGCAGTAAGCGTCCGCGAATGGTGACGGTGCAGGCCGCAGGTTGCGCGCCGATCGTGCGCGCATTCGAAGAAGGGAAGCGCTTCGCAGACGAGTTTCCGAATGCAGCCACGACAGCGTCGGGTTTGCGAGTGCCGAAAGCAGTTGGCGACTTTTTAATCCTCGATGCGTTGCGCGACTCGGGTGGAACAGCGGTGGCCGTGACGGATGAAGAGTTGATGGCCGCAGTGCGTGAGATAGGTTCGCTCGAAGGAGTTTTTTGTGCGCCGGAAGGTGCAGCGTGTTTGCCGGCGTTGAGAAAGTTGATGGATACCGGTCTCGTGAAGGAGAACGATCGAGTGGTGTTATTCAACACCGGCTCGGGCGTGAAGTACATGGAATCGTTTTCCTCCGTGTAGACCGAGTTCAGAAAGGAAACGAAGTGAAGTTCGTCGTCTGTCTTTTAGTTTTGTTGGTCTGTGCTCCCCTGGTTTCGGCGCAACAGCCGTGGCTCACCGATTCAGAGCGCGCTCGTTTTGAAGAGTTGCGGCGCAGTGGTCTCGACGCGCTCTACAACATCGACTACGAAAAAGCCAATCGCGACTTCAAAGAGATCGTGCGGCTCTACCCGAATCACCCCGGCGGTTACCAACTGCTCGCGGCTCGGCTCTGGATCAAGACGCTTTACGAGTCGCGCCGCTTGCAGTCGTCGCTCTACAGTTCTGAATCGTTTTACTCGACTGGCGACGACAAGGTCGATCCGAAGATCGTCACAGAGTTTCGCAATCTGACGCGCGAGTCGCGGCGGCTTTCCGAAGCGAAACTCAAACAAGAACCGAAGAACGTCGAGGCGCTCGATTTCCTTGCGAACACAGAAGGATTGAAAGCGTCGTTTGAAGAAGCAGTCGAGCGCCGGCATTTTGCGGCGTTGCGCGATGGTAATGATGCCGTCAATCATCATCGCGAAGTGTTGAAGCTCGATCCGAAATACATCGACGCGCAGATCACGATCGGGCTTTATGAGTATGTGGTCGGATCGTTGCCGTTGCCGGTGAAAATACTCGCGGGCGCGACCGGGTTTCGTGGTTCGAAAAAACGCGGGCTGAAGATGCTCGAGCAAGTGGCCGCGGAAGGGCGTTGGGCGCAGGACGATGCGAAGTCGGTGCTGATACTGCTTTACACGCGTGAGAAGCGATTTGCGGAGGTGGTGAAGCTGACGCGCGAGTTGAGTGCGAAGTATCCGCGGAATTATTTGCTGCGAATGGAAACGGGTGATGCGCTCGTGTCGCTGGCGGCGCAGAAGCGCAGGGACAAGGATCTGGCGGGAGCAGTGCAGGCGGAGAAGGAAGCGTTTGAGAGTTTTGATGCAATGCTTCGCGATCGTGACGTGCGCGATGCGGCGGGACGCGCGCTTGACTTGATTCATTTCAAATACGGCGAGGCGTTGCTGACGGCGGGTTATAACGATCGTGCGGCGAAGGAGTTTTTGGCAACGACGAAAGTCGATCGCGCCGAACCGGGTTTGGTAACGATGGCGCATCTCTACGCCGCGCGTGCCTATGATTCAGCGGGGAAACGAGAAGAAGCGTTAGCGCAGTACAAGGAGGTGCTGTCACGTCCGAATGTTTACGACGCGCACGAGGAAGCAAAGCGCGGCATGAAGCAGGCGTACAAAGCTGAGGCGATCGTGCGCGCACCGGACGTGAGCAGTAATTGATTAAATCCGTGGCTAAAAGTGATACCAATGGTCGTTCAAGTGGGTCGCGTCCCCGGCGCTTGTTGCTGTGTCTCGACGGCGTGCCTCATAAACTAATCGAAGCCGCTCGCCACCGGGGACTGTTCGACGCGTTTGGACCACCCACCCGTCTGCTCTCACCCTTTCCGACAATGACGAACGTCGCTTTGTCGGCGATGTTCGACGCCACACCGCCGGCAGGTTACGAGAGTCTCTATTTCGATCGTTCGGCGGGTGAACTCCGCGGCGGCATCAAGAAGTATCTCGGCCGCCGCACACCGGACAAGATTCCGTCGTCGTACATGGACGACCTCGACTACCAGGAGCCGCTGCCGTTTGAGTTTCTGATCTACGTCGCGCCCGAAACAATTTGGCGCACGGACATGCAGAAGTTTCGCGAACAGTTTCGCAGCGCGCCGCAGAATCGCGACTACTTTGCGTTTCTGAAAGCGACTGACGGTTTGTTGCACAGCCAGGGACCGGCGCGTTTGGCGATTGCTTTGGAGTCGCTCGATAAGATTCTGAAAGAGATTCGTGCTTATGCGGGTGCGGAGACGGAGATCGTGATGTTTTCCGATCACGGTATGAATCTCGAAGAGAACCGGCGCGTGCCGCTGCGATCGGCGTTGAAGCGGCGTGGTTTTGACGTTGTGATTCCAGCGTTTGGTCTTTGCAGTTACATCGCGGTTTATTGCCGCGACGAGCAGCGCATTCCTGAAGTCGCGCGTGCGAGTGCGGAAGTTGAGGGCGTTGATTTTGCTGTTTATAAAGACGGCAACGAAGTGGTTATCGAAAGTGACCGCGGCCGGGCAAAGATTGAACACCCACACGAGAATTTTCAGTACGTAGCTGCGACTGGCGATCCGCTCGAGTTAGGCCGTTTTGGACACGGATTTAAAACGGATAAAGCATGGTTCGCTGAGACTGCGGGACATCGTTATCCGGATGCTGTGCCGAACATCTACAAATCGCTATTTACGCCGCGGGTCCAACACACCGCCGACATCCTCATCAGCCTGAAAGACGGCTACTACTACGGCTGGTCCCCCTTCGGCCGCTTCGTCCGTCTCTACGCCACCCACGGCAACGCCCTCCAATCCAGCTCAAACGCCTTCCTGATGAGCACTCATCGGGAGTTTCCGGCGTTCGTGCGTGCTGATGATGCCAAGCTGTTGTTTCAGGGGTAACTCAGTGCGAAGCTTCCAGAAGGTACTCAACCAGGACGGCCTGGCTGCTGTCCTTAATGTTCCATGCAAAAAACTCTGTCCAAGTGCCCTTTTCGAACTTGGTCTCGTACGCAAGCTTCACTTGGGAAGTGTATCCAGGTCCAGGACTTGGAAATACCTTCTTTTCCACTAATCGCACCTCTATAGAACGACCCAGCTTCTCATAGTTTGCCTTGATCTCGGACAGGATATTTTCAGAGGCGCCTGTATGCGTCTGCTTATCCAGAAGATCATAAATGGCATTGAAGTTTTGTTGGTTATGGAACGCATGGTACTGAGAGGCAGCGCGCTCAGCTACGGTAAGTTCCTTGTCGAAGTAAATTGCTTTCGTCGAAAAGTTACAGGAACTAACAATAGCTACCGAAACAACAAGACAGATACTCGCAATAATCCAGGCAGAGATACTCTTCTCGTAATTCACCACGTCCTCCTACGCATTTTAATTTTCCAGTTAGGGAGGATTCCAATAATAAGCAAGAGAGTAGTTACAATCCCCGTTGGAGCTGTCGATATTATCGTGTCCAAGCACAATGGCATAAGCGTCTTTTCGAAAGGTCAGCCGGTAGCTGCCCTCGGGATGAAGTAAGCCCAAACGTTGTTCTTCGGATAGCGCCCAGCCTTGCGAGGCCAACAGTTGAGAGTAGTAGCTCTTGACATCGCTGTCGTTTGCCCGGACTGAGTAACAGCGGACGATGCCTGCATGGCCGACATTTATAAAATCGGAACTCCTCAGCTGCACAAAGCCAGGATAGAGCGGGTTGTCTGCAGCGATCTGACGCAAGATTTCCACCTGTCGCCTGCTTTCCTTATCGTCGCAGCCGACGGTAAGAATCAAGAGAACCAGCAGAAGTTTTAGTAAAGAAGTGCTGCGGAACTTCATTCAATTGACCGTTTGCCTTCTCAAATTGCTTTGTCGCTCACCAATTAGGGAGCTCCATTTCGTGGCGCCACCTTATTTCATCCAACTCGTTGCCGAATTTGCGAATGAGCTCTTCGACTTCGTCGAGTGATGTCAGCTATAACACCTCATTGAAACGACAATCGCTTTCTTTCGCCTGCCCTGATTCGTACGCAGCTTTATCCATTTCAACTACTCGCACCTGATACGGTCGCGCGCGAAGGAGCTCCTGCATTGCTACGAACTCGGGCTCTTCTCCCGGTTCCAGCAACGAGAGGTAGCGCTCGTCGGGTTGTAGTTTGCATATCAATGTCCAACTTAAGCGTCCAGGGTCAGTAACTGAATTCCCCCAACCCATTTCGTAGCCCTTATTCAGGAAGTGTTCCAACTGCTCTTTTTTCAACGGGACCGCCATGTGGTGCCTAAGGCAAAGTCATAGGCCTGGGACGATTCAGTCCGAAAGATTGAAATGGAGAGATCGCCTTTGCGGAAGAGGATTTCATTGCGCGACTGGGTGTCCGAAGAATCGCGACTCCATCCGGTGGCACTCAACACCTCCGAGTAGTATTGATTGACCGCCTCGCAACTCGAAATACACTTGAACCGTCTGGTCACACTGGCAGAGGTGTAGCCGGAGTTCGTGCTGGGTTCGACCTCTCTAAAGCCGGAGAAGACCGGCAAAGTGAAAGCCACCGTTTGAACTTCTCGAAGTTTTTGATCATCTCGGTTTGGTGAGGCGCGTCTGAGTCCGAACACAAAGACGACGATGACGCATGCTGCACCAATCGCAAGTTGTATATTTCGACTCACGCGCATGATCACGGATGAAGTGGCCAGTTTATATCAATCAACCTTGTTGTTGCTGTATTATTCCTGCACTTGAACTCCAAACCTAAACCACGTACAAGAACCGTATGTCATCGGTTCCGGAAACATCGGCTTCAATTCCTCCCGCTTCAGTCCCAGCAACACCCGCGGTGGAGACGTTTGCGCTCGTCAAGCAGTTTGGCGATTTTGTGGCGGTCGATAATATCAATCTGCAGGTCAATCGCGGGAGCTTCTTTGGGTTTCTGGGGCCGAATGGGGCGGGGAAGTCGACCACCATCAAGATGCTCACGGGATTGCTCGCGCCGACGAGCGGTAAATTGAAAGTGCTGGATTTCGACATCGCCGAACAGCCGATGGAAGTGAAACGCAGAATCGGCGTCGTCCCTGAAGATCTCAATCTATTCGAACGGCTCACCGGCGCCGAGATGCTCGCGTTTACGGGACGCATGTACGGCCTGCGTCGCGAAGAGATCTCGCAGCGCTCGAAAGAACTGCTCGAGTTGATGGAGCTACAGGACGATCCGAAGAAGCTGATCATCGAGTACTCGCACGGCATGAAGAAGAAACTCTCGCTCGCGTGCGCGCTCATTCATCGTCCGGAAATTCTCTTCCTCGACGAACCGTTCGAAGGCGTCGACGCGATCGCCTCGCGCACTCTCAAGGATCTTCTCTCGCGACTCACGACCCGCGGCTTGACCGTGTTTCTCACTTCGCACGTGCTCGAGATCGTCGAACGCCTCTGCACCGACATCGCCATCATCGCACAAGGCAAACTACTCGCTTCCGGCTCGCTGAACGAGCTGCGCAAGGGTATCCGTGTCGAAGGCGATGGAGTTGGACCAGTCTCCCTCGAGGATTACTTCATTCACGTCGTCGGCGGCACGCGCGACAGCGGCGAAGAAGACGTGCTGCAGTGGCTGGCTTAAGCCACAGAACCCGTAAAACTTAAGTCACAAAAAGGCACAAAAGACACAGGACACGGCTAACATCCGTATAATCCGTGGTTTAAGAAAAGTCTTGGCCTGTGCACCCCGGCTCGGCTAAAATCTTTCACGGCAGGTCACCTTACCCGCCTTAATTTCTAATCCCCAGCCCAGAAGCTTTCCGTTAGTCCCAGCTCGTTCTTCCGAAACGAGGTTCCCGTTCATGGATTCGAATGTCGGTTTGGCTATTCAGTGCATAGGCATCCTCCTCCTGACACTGCTTTCACTTTTCATCCGTTCGACGATCAGAAGCGCGTCGCTGAAATACTGGACCGCGTCGTGGGCGAGTCTGTCCGTCGCGCTGCTCAGCCTTCTCATCGGCTTTCAACTCAAACCCACGCAGCAGCTTTTTTACACCGTCTACTTTTTCGGCGAGTACATCTTCGGCCTGCTCTTTCTCGCCGGTTGCCGCAGCCAGATAAAAGGCACGCTACTCCAAAAGCGGCACGCATACGCACTCATTCCCACCGCCGCCGTCGCGCTCCTGCTGCCGTTCGTGTCGCGCGACTTCAACGACCTGTTCATGATTCACGCCATCATCATGGCGGCGTTGTTCATGACGTCGTTCGTCACACTGCGCAAAGGTTTCAAGTCAGACGAGTCCAGCGCCGGCATTCGCGTGATGTCCACCGGACTGTTGCTATTAACGATCGGTTTCCTGCACTACGTTCCGGTGTTTGGCGCGCGCAAAGGACTGTGGGGAATCACAGTCCCGGCGAGTTACTTGCAGTTCACTTCGGTTTTCGATCTGCTGTTCGAGATACTGCTCGGCTTCGGCACGGTGATGGTGCTGATGGAAAGTGTGCGCCGCGAAGTCGAACACGCAAATCGCAAACTGCTTGAAGCGCGCGATCAACTCGAGTTGCTGGTCCAAATGGATCCATTGACCGAGGCACTGAACCGGCACGCGTTTCACTCGTTGCTGCGGCGGCCGGAAAAAGGTCAGGAGTCAAAGACGTCAGGCAGTGTGGCGGTGATCGACATCGACAACCTCAAGCCGATCAACGACACGTTTGGACACACGGTTGGCGACAAAGCGATCCGCGCGGTTGCGCGCGCGATGCGTTCTCTGGTGCGCGCCGACGACATGCTGTTTCGCTGGGGCGGCGACGAGTTTCTCGTGTTGATGTTCAACCTGCCGCAGGAGGAGGCGTTGCGGCGCATGGAGAAGCTGAACCAGATTCTCCAGGAACACTGCGCGCGTTGGACCAGCGTGCCGATCACCGTGAGCGTGTCGTACGGTGTTGCGGGATTCAATTCGCTCACGGAGCTCGGCGACGCGATCGAAACCGCGGACAAAGCAATGTACGCGCAGCGTAATCAAGCGCGCGGACGCTCGATCAAAACCGTCGAAGAAAGCCTCGGCGAACCCGTTTTCTAAAACTCTGCTTTATTGCGAAACCAAGTAAACGTCCCAGGCCCAACGCCCTACTCGAACATCGCGCGCATCTCTCACCATCGCCCGATAGCGGAAGCGATTGCCGTAGTCGTCAGTTCGCTTAGACGTCTTGTATGCCAGGCCAACGGATTGCAGACCGAGATCTTTCAGAGCGTGTAGCTCAGACGGCTCAGAGACGCCGTTGTGATTTGTGTCTTGCCATAGCCGCAGCGTCGAGAAAATGGCATCGGTCTTCGTAATCAAGCCGTCGCCATTACCGCCATTCTCGGGCTTGTCTAATTCAGCAAGCGCCAGGAAACCATTCCGTTCGGCGCCGGCCGGCGGGGCCGCCTGGGGAGTGAAATTTCCAAAAAGCTCTCGACCGTCATCTATCGTGCCGTTGTTATTTCGATCCATGACGAGCCAGGCGTCATCCGACCCTGGAGACGTCCATGCCAGCCTCTTGGGTGTTCCGTTTGCGGCAATATCAAAGTCGACGCCGCCGTTAGCATCAGTAAGAGAAAAACCGTCGCCATTGATGTCTACGACGATGGGTGAGTCAGGGTCGTATAACGGCTGGCATGTGCCGCCGGAACACATTAGTCCGTCGCAACACCCAGTCTGGAAGGTGCAAGAATCTCCCATCTGGTTGCAGGTTACGCAGGGTACTCTTCGTTTCGCCATTGAACTTGTGCAGGTTAATGTGGTGCCGTTGACAGTAATCTGACAGGGTTCGAATGCGTCAATAACCCGGTCGTTTCCGGGCCCGCCAGGTTCAGTGTTTGATTGAAACTTGCACCCTGAAGGTTGAGGAGGGCAAGAAGGATTAAGGGGGAGGGAGGTTCCACACTCTTGCATCGCTGGCCGGGGAGCGACTCCCACAGTGTTCGTCTCCGCCGGCGAGAAGTTCACCTTCCCCGCCGTCCAGTATGCATTCTTCTGAAAGGCGGACAAGTTGTTTCTCGAGTCGAAAAAGGCCGGCATATTCACAGCCACCGCCTTCTTCGGAGATTCAGCCGATCGTTCCGGCGCGCCACCCTGACGCTGTTTCGCGCGTGCCTGCAGGTTCAAGGGCTCCCAACTCCCGCTTTGATTTCGCTGGAGCATTTGGCCTGACCATGCGGTTCCGTCACTGAATCCGAGCAGATTAACCCTGACCTCAACGGTAGTGTTTTTGGAAAACCTGAGCTCCTTCAGATAACTATCTATTTCAGCAGGCTCGTGGTCAGCCGCTTTTACCTCCACAAAAGCGCCGGGCAAGACGGGTTTGACGCGGCGAGGCGGCATAGCCTCAGCACTCTCGTAGGCGAAGGGATTGTCTCCATATCGGAGATGCCATATGGCACCGGATTGCGGTCCATCTTCTTCGGGACGGGGAAAGAACAGCTCAACATCGACGAAGGTCACTGTTTTCCCCGAGGCGTTAGCTACTTCAATCGCCAGCCCGTTGAGCCAGTCGTCTTCGTCGACAAAACGTTTATTCGATTGAACCTCTTTTTTCTTTGCCCGCATGGCATGGATCTTTACGGGCGAACGAGATTCGTCTTTCTTCACCATTCTTCGTTGCTGACCTTGAGCAGCGAGGGCTGGTCCACCCTGGGCTGCGTTTTTGTAGTCGTTAAAGAGGAAAGTTGCGGTAATGACGAGTAGAGCGGCAATGCCGATAGTGAGTCTTTTCATGGGTGAGACCTTTCGTTGTCAAAGTTGGAGAATGGATACCGTGGCTACTTTAGAACGGTGACAGTAAGGCGCGAGTTATTGTCTCCGGCATGATAAACCCGTTGCGTTGCTTTCTGGAAGTCATTTTCGGTGGCGCGGTTGATGTCGACGAACTTTTGCGGGTTGCGGTCGACGAGAGGAAACCACGAACTCTGAACCTGCACCATGATCCGGTGCCCACGCAGAAACGCGTGATTCACGTCAGGCAGCGTGAACTCGATCTTCGTGATCTTGCCGGGCTCCATCGCTTCCGGCTTCGAGTAGCTGTTGCGGAATCGCGCGCGCATCGGCTCGCCGCGCACGAGCATTTGATAACCGCCCATCGTTTCCGGAGCGCTATTCGGAAACACGTCGATCACTTTCACTACGAAATCGGAATCGGTTCCGGAAGTCGAAACATACAAAGTAGCTTTGATTGGACCAGCGAGTGTGACGTCGCGATCGAGCACATCGGTTTGATAGACGAGCACGTCCGGACGCGTCGCAGCGAAGCGCTGATCGTCGACCATGTACTCGCGCGTCATGCCGATGGCGATGTTGTTGATGAACGGCACCGGATGCGCGGGATCGCTGATGTACTCGTCAAAGGAGCCGCCGCGTGCCGATTCACCAAAACTCAACCGGCCATTCGCATCAAAAAAGATCTCGCGCGACTCGACGTTCTTCGGCGGCCAACTGTCGTAGTGCCGCCACTGATTCGATCCCGTTTCAAACACAGTCGCTTCCGACAGTTCCCGGTTGCAGATGTCTTTCAGCAGGCAGTTAAAGAACGGAAGCTCGACCATTTCACGATAAGTCAACGATGTCTTCTGACCAAACGAGACACTGCCAAGCGCGTCGCCGTCGCTGCGCGCCCAACCGCCGTGAAACCACGGACCCATCACGAGCGTGTTGCGCGCGCCCGGATTCGTTTCCTCGATCGTCTTGTAAGTCTGCAGCGCACCGAAAAGATCTTCCGCGTCGAACCATCCACCGACCGTCATCACCGGCGTCTTGATGTTGCGCAGGTGCGGACGAATGTTTCGCGCCTGCCAGTAGTCGTCGTAGTTCGGATGGCTCATCAGATCGTTCCAGAATGCGATCTCGCCTTTCAAATACTTCGTGTTGGCGTTGGCGAGCGGGCCCATATCGAGAAAGAAACGATAGCCGTCAGGCGTGCCGTGAACGAAGCGTTCCGGAAAATTCGGTGTGGGCGCCGGACGCGGTTTGCCCAACGTCGCGAAGAAGTCTTTCCAGCACATTGGGATCCTAAGCTTAGAATTCCACGTGGACAAGTTGTCGCG
>JADMIO011283400.1_pt1 | contig 49104 bp, 50 predicted proteins | sample 8958161 | NCBI WGS metagenome assembly JADMIO01 (sample SAMN16585339, study PRJNA669376) | soil metagenome | isolation source: Crop rotation soil | place: USA: Cullars Rotation, Alabama | collected 2011
CGCGACAACTTGTCCACGTGGAATTCTAAGCTTAGGATCCCAATGTGCTGGAAAGTGCGTCTATACGCGCTTCCTGATATTGGCCGAGATGCGGGCTGTGAACTTGTCAATCTTCCGTTCGTTGTCGCCGTAATGGCCCACGCTTTTTTCCTGAATATATTCAAAAATCTTGAGCCTCACACGCGGCGGCAGCTGTGGCGCAGCGAGCATTCGATTGATGATGGCAGCGGAAAGCCCAGAGCTCTTGTGACTCGCCTTCAGGATCGTCCAGGTCGTGCTGCGCGAAAGACCCAGCGCCTTTGCCTGCTGGTCGAGCGCGCGAATGCCATCGGCGATGAGAGCCTGGCCCACTTCCCTGATCTTCGCGGACTGCCGCGCCTTAAATTCGACCATGAGGAATGGCCTTGGTGAATGATGCTGCTGGCAAGAAAGGGTCGGCCGCAACATCTGATGCAGGGGTGCCTGAAACTCCGAGTTGTCTGTACGCATCATGACGCCTCACTGAATATTGCCTCACCCCTCCGGATGCTCTGGAGAGCCGAATACCCCCGGAGGTAAGTCGCTTGTACAACCGGATGTCGCAGCGATAAACCGCGTCCGGAGCACACGCCTGACATCTGTTGCGGATCTGCAACGCTGGGAAAATTGTCTAAATATCCGAAATTGTTGCGCTTTCTTCTTTGCGCGTCGGCGCGCAAGCTCTTGCGCAAAATTATGACTCCGAAGTGAGGCTTATAGGCAACACAGTAGGGGCTCACTGCTGTTCTCAAAAAGCCAAGTCAGCCAAAGAGCAATTGCCAAAAAGACTCCGAATGGCAGGCGGCTCGTTGCCGACCAGGATTCCTTTTGGATCACTTGGCGAAGGCCATAGAAGATCAGCGCCGCCACAGCCGCCAGTTCAACCATCAGCGGCAGCATCAGCCAGCCGAGCCACACGCCCGCGACGCCCGCGAGCTTCACGTCTCCAAGGCCCAAACCTTCCCGGCCGCGCAGGTGCTGGTAACAGAACCGCAATGCCCAAAAAGTTGCTGCGAGAACGGCACCGCGCGCAAGCGCCGTTGCCAATGCGACAAACGGATCTTGCGTGTCTTGCCACCACACGAGCACGAGACCGAGCGCGAAGGCAGTTGCATTCAACCGATCGGGAATAATGAAATGACGCCAATCGATGACCGCAATTGCCAGCATCAGCTCTGCAAGCCCGACCCCAAACCACCCGATGCGCCCTGGCACGCTCGCGAGGCTGATCAGAGCCATCACGGCAGCCAGCAGACCGATCGCGACAATGGCGGGCCATGAGGGATGGAGGCCGAAATTCAACAACGAACGTGATTTCTTCGTTGAGAGAAACAGCACCATCTCACCCTTAGTCCTTACGGATGCGCCTGCCGGGCGCGCGCGGCTCCGGTTGCTCGTCGGGAAATACGCCGCGCATTTTCCCACGCAGCTCTCGGGCAACCCGGCTCGCGTCGATACCGTTTCGAATGATCTGCGGCCTGATAAAGATGATGAGCTCGGTTCGAGCCATGGTGCCGGATGAACGTGACATCAAATCGCCCACGCCCGGAATCTGATCGAGTCCTGGAATTCCCTTGCGACCGCGATCCTGGCGCTCGCTGATCAGACCTCCCAGCAATACGGTTTGTCCGCTTGCGACAGCAATCGAGCTCCTGACCTTGCGCTGCGAAATTGTGGGTGTCAGGGTGTCGGCAGTCGTCGTGTTGGCAACCGCACTGATCTCCTGCTCGACATCCAGCAGCACGTTTCCGTTCGCGTTGATCCGCGGCGCTACCTTGAGGATGACACCAGTATTGCGATAGTCGATGTTGTTGACGACCGGAGCAGTGGGTACATCGACCGATTGAGCCGTCCGGGTGGTAATGGGGATTTGATCGCCGACCTGGAGCGAGGCGGCCTGATTGTCGACCACGACAACAGATGGAGTGGACAAGATCTTTACGTCTGTCACAGCGTGCAGCGCGTCAAGAATAACTCGGGGCTGCGCCTCGGTTCCGACCAGGAAATTGAAGCCTGGCAAAACCCGGCTTAAGACGACGTCTTTGGCGGTGTTGAGAATTGAACCAGAGTCAATTGGAAGTCCAACGTCCTTGCCCTTGAGGAAAAACTGAACGCCGTATCTGAGATCGTCGTTAAGCGTAATCTCCGCGATCGTCGCATCGATAGCGACCTGAAGCTGCGGTTGATCCAGCTGCTGCACAGTGCGCTCGATGATCCGGTAATGCTCCGGACTGGAGTAGATCACCAGTGCGTTGTTGACCACGTCGGGCGTAATTCGCACGTTGGCAAGAAGCGGGCCCGGACCATTGCGGCCATAGCTTGTTGCCTGCGAGGTAATATTATTTGCCTGGGCTTTCGGCGACCCCGCATCGGCAAAACGAGTGTCAAAATTTGCGACGGGCGGAACGCCAGCAGCACTGGCAGCCCGCACCTGGCTTGCGCTCGTTGGCGATACCACGGAGGCGTTCGAGCGCTCGCTGGTGGCCGACATGATCCCGCTTCCAGGTGCTAACTGGTTGGTCGGAGAGTCTGTCCCTCCCCCTGCATTGCCCAGGAAAATATCGTTCAGAAGGGCAGCGACCTGGCGCGCGTCGCCATAACGCATGCGATAAACTTTGACGCCTGTCCCGCCACCACCGGTCTTGTCCAACCGCGTGATCCACGTCGATACGGTCCTGAGATATTCCGGCTTACGACTGACGACGAGAATGGCATTTTGCCGGCCGATCGCCTGCAGCTTGATAACGCTTTGGCTGAGGCCGCCTTCGCCTGAATCGATTATGCGCTCGAGCTCCGAAATGATGGGCTCAGGAGTACTATTGTTCACCGGATAGATGCCGACGGATTGACCTCGCATCCAATCAGCATCGAAGCTGAGGATCGTATCGATCGCTGCCTGGCGGTCTGCACCATTTCCTTGAATGACAATCAGATTGCGGGACGGCTCGGCCCGGACCATTCCCTGCTTGGCGGCGAAGTTATCAAGAAGCTTGATCAGCGTTGGTGCTGAAACAAACTGAAGGGGAACGACGGTGATTCCAAAGCCGGCCTCGAGTTCCCGCCCCCTGTCGATCGCCCCGGTACCAAGTGCTTCGGCCGAAGGGACCAAACGATAGCCCTGGGAGTCCCTCACGAGTGCAACGTTGCTCACCCTGAGCGCACTCTCGAAGACATACAGGAGATCATTTCGCGGAATGGGCCGTCCTGACGAGAGGCTGATGCTGCCCTGGACCCGCGGATCGATCGTGTAGCCAACTCCCAAAATGTCGCTCAGCACAGCCTTGGCGACTGTCGCAATGGGCGTATTTTCGAAATTCATCTCATAACCCTTGCCAGCCGTCGTGTTGCCAGCGTCGGGCAAGGCACCCGTCGTGAGCACGTCAGCTTGACGGTTATGTGTTCTCGAAGTTGTTCCCGCGTTGGCGGTCGCGGAACTCCCATCCCCATAATAGACCACGGCCTTGCCCGGCTCCTCGGTCGCATTGCCGGATACTTGCTGGCGCGGACCGCGTGGAGCGAGATCGACTTCGCGAATTTGATTGCTCAGATCAGATCGCGGGGGAGTCCCCCAACCACTTCCAGAATTGGTCACACAGCCGGCGACCGTCAAGGCTGTGATCAGCAGCACGATCAATACCGGACTCTTGTGAGCCAAACATACTGAAAGCGTGGGCTCCCGCATGGAAACGCTCTGTCCTCAACTGCCGCACCGCTAAACCCGAAGAGCTGCCAACCCACGCGCACGCCTCCGGCAACATCGAGAGGTTTCAAAACTCTTAAGCTTCCAGACAATGCCCCTCGGATGGTAAAAAAAACGCTAACTGGTGCAGAAACGCCCAACAAAGCTGGCCCGAAGCGGCTCTTCTTTTGCAAACGATTGTGTTTACGATCTGTACAACTGATGTCGCGTCATCAGAGGCTGCCCGTTCTCGTCAAAACCCCCGCTGAAGGCCATTTTGTTAACGCAAATCAATTAGCCACACTCGAGACGTTTACCTCCAAGGCCAGCGATGCGTCCCGCCACGGTCGAACAAGCAGAGAGTTCGTCGACAGCCCCGCCGCAGCCCGTGCAGGCGGTCGTGGATTGGCGGGAGTTTGCGTTCTACTTGGCGCGCAAGCAGGCGATCGAGGGAGACCTGCTGAGCCTCGGGGACGATAAGCGAAAGAGCCAAACCCTACGCGGTCTCTGGCAGATAACCGAACTTTCATCGGGCGAATTCGCCGATGAGATCGCGCAATTCTATCGACTAAAACGCGTCGACCTTTCGCAGCTGCTTGCGGCGTCCTCGCTCGCGACACGGTTTGCTCGACGATTCATACGAGAGACGAGCATGTTCCCGTGCATACTCGACGGGGAACAAGACGTCACCTTGGTTGTTGCAGATCCGACCGATCGAACGGCCATTCGCGCGGCCGGACTTGTTCTCGGTCAACCCGTTGCGCTTGCGATCGCGTCCTTTGAAGATATCTCAACAGTTCTGTCGGAGCGCCTCGGTGAGGACGAGGCGGCTGAGGCGAATGGCAAACCCCGCCCTGATGCGCGCGACCACGATCTCGAGAATCTGCGTGACCTCGCGAGCGGAGCGCCGGTCGTTCGTGCGGTCAATGATCTGCTTGAAATGGCCGCGGAGTCTCGTGCTACCGATATTCATATCGAGCCGCATCGCGGTGGGATGACCGTGCGATTGCGGGTCGACGGAATACTGCGAGTGCTGAGCACGCTGCCCAATGTTCCACCGCAAGCCATGCTTTCACGTATCAAGATACTCGCCGGATTGAACATTGCCGAACGTCGGCTGCCGCAGGATGGCGCCGCGCATGTGCAAGTCGGTCGGTCGGAGATTGACGTTCGTGTCGCCACGATGCCAACCCAATACGGCGAGGCGGCCGTCATCCGGCTGTTGCCAAAGGATCGCGGATATCTCGAGATCGGCAAACTTGGCCTATCAAGCGAAGACCAGACCAGACTTGACCGCCTTCTTGCCTTGCCGCATGGGATGATCGTCGTAACCGGCCCCACGGGAAGCGGGAAAACCACGACTCTCGCGACAATGTTGACGCGTTTGAACGATACCACGCGCAAGATTGTGACAATTGAAGACCCGATCGAGTATGAGCTCCGCGGAATCAACCAATCGCAGATAAAATCGGAGATTGGTCTGACATTCGCGGCTGCAATGCGGGCGTTTGTGCGCCAGGATCCCGACGTCATCATGGTCGGCGAGGTCCGCGATCGTGAAACCGCCAACGTTGCAATTCACGCGGCGCTGACCGGCCACCTCGTGCTCACGACATTGCACACCGACTCTGCAACAGCAGCGGTACCGCGCCTACTCGATCTTGGCGTCGAGAACTTCCTGCTTCAATCAACTCTGCGCGCGGTGATTGCACAGCGGCTCGTCCGGATTCTTTGCGAGCGGTGCAAACGGACAGAAGTTGTCAGCGCAGAGACGATCGGAATGGACCCGCGCTATGCGATGTTTGGTCTCGGCATTGGTGACGTCACACACGAACCGCTCGCATGCGAACACTGCGCCGGAACGGGATATCGTGGTCGCACAGGGCTCTTCGAGGTGCTCGAAGTCACCGATGACGTCCGCCGTCTCATCGGAGTTCGCGCCGAGGCTCAGACTCTGGCGGAAACCGCAAGGCGTACCGGCATGGTGACCATGTTTGAACACGGCGTGGCGAAATGCCGTGCGGGCATAACCTCTACGGCGGAGGTCCTTCGCGTAACGATGGCGAGCTAGCGATGCCGACCTTTCAATACCAGGCCTTGACCGAGTCTGGCGAGCTGGTGAACGGACACATCGTGGCGGCCAACGCGGCCGAGGTTGCGCACCGTATCGACTATCTACGGCTCGTTCCCATCGATATCGTCCGTGACGCGGGCACCCGGCGCTGGCTTTCCGGATTGTCATGGAGCCGGCGGGTCCGACCGGAAGAGATCACGACCTTTACTTTCGATCTCGCGCTGCTCCTCAAAGCAGGCGCACGGCTCGACGATGCGCTCGGCTTTCTTGCTGGCGACGCGGACATCGGCCGCTTGCGCTCGACGGCGAGCGGGTTGCGGTCTGCGATACATGCGGGCGAGAGTTTCGCTGACGCTCTTGCGCATTACCCGGAATTGTTTCCGGAGATTTATGTTGCCCTGGTGAGGGTCGGCGAAACGTCCGGCACTTTGGAGAATATTCTGCATGTACTTGCGCACGAGCGAACGCGCGCCGACACGCTTCGGCGCAGGCTTGCGGATGCGCTGCGCTACCCTGCCTTTCTCCTCCTTGCCTCTGTGTGTGTCCTGGTGTTCTTTTTGACTGTGGTGCTTCCACAGTTTGGGGCACTGCTGCGGGATTTCGGCGCACCCCTCGACCCGATGGCCGCCTTTTTCATGCGGCTCTCGGAGTTCGTGCTGGCAAATCGTGACATGGTGGCCGCGACGTCCCTTGCAGTCATAACGACATGCATTTTGGCTGCGCGCAGGCCGGCTCTGCGAAGCAAAGCGACTGAGTGGCTGGTCCGCCTCCCCCTTGTTCGCACCATCGTAAGCTTTCATCGCGTGGCATTGTTTAGCCGCAACCTCGGCGTGCTCCTGACCGCGGGAGTCCCCGTTCCAACGGCGCTTCGCATTCTGGCTGGCTTGATGGCGACGCTCGGCAGCGGCTCGATTTGGGCCCATGTGGTCGAGTCCGTTCGTCAGGGTGGCAAGCTCTCTCAGGTCCTGGCCGAAACGGCGGCACTGCCGATGATGGCCGTGCGCATGTTGCGGCTCGGCGAAGAGACTGGGCAATTGCCCCTGCTGTCGGGCCGCGTCGCCGAGTTTTACGAAACGAAGTTGGAGCGCAGCCTCGACCGGCTTGTCGGCATCATCGGTCCGCTGGCAATCGTGACCATCAGCATCATCGTAGGGGGCCTTATCGTATCGGTAATGACCTCCTTGCTATCAGTGAGCCAGCTGGTCGGATGAAAGCACAGAGCCGTGGTTAACAGATCGTTACGCCAAGCTCGAAAAGCCGTGCTGCGGCATGGCGAAAGAGGATTCACGCTTGTTGAGATCATTGTCGTGATCACGATCATTGCTTTGATCATGACTTTGGTTGGCCCCCGCGTTCTCAATTATCTCAGTGAGTCCAAGGTCAAGGCAGCCAAGATCCAGATCGAGAGCCTCGCGAGCGCGCTTGATCTGTATTTTCTCGATACTGGGCAATTTCCCTCGAACGCGGAGGGGTTGAATGCGCTCGTGCAACGCCCCGGCAGCAGTGCTGGGTGGAGTGGACCGTATTTGAGGGGCACGGTCGTGCCCAATGATCCGTGGGGCCGTCCCTACGTGTACCACGCGCCCGGATCGCAGAGCAGCTACGACATCATTTCCTATGGCTCGGACGGGCAGGAAGGGGGCAGCGGTGTGGCTGCCGATATCATCTCCTCGGCGAGATAGTGCTTCTCGACAAGCAAGTACCCGGGACGCCGGATTTAGCCTGCTCGAGGTCGTCTGTACTCTCGCAATCCTGGCGATGCTCGCAGCCATCGCTGCACCGCGGCTGCCGCGCGACACGTCACGCGCTCACCTTGAAGGTTATGCCGTGAAGATTGCCGCTCTGCTCAAAGCCGACCGCTACGCCGCGATGCGCCGCCGCGAATCTATCGCAACCGAGGTCAACGCCTCCGCTCGCACTGTGCGTTCAGGTGCAACCGGCCAGTTCGTCGAGATCCCGTCTGACGTCGTCGTCGATTCGCACCTCGCCGATCGGTGTCAAGACCACCGACGCGAATCCAGCATTCGCTTCCTGGCATCTGGAATGTCCTGTGGCGGGGTCATCGTGCTGAGACGAACGGGCTTCGGGTATGAGGTTCGAATCAACTGGCTGACTGGAGGCGTTGAAATTGGGGCGATCACCATCAGCTAGCGCGCGCCAGGCCGGCTTTACCTTGATCGAAGCGCTCGTCGCGCTCTCGATCATTGCCCTCGCGCTCACCTCAATTGGTGCGTTGATGGCAACCAGCACCCGCGGAGCGCGCTCCCTCGAGCAACGGCTTATGCGTCTTCAGGAGGCGCGCGCACTGTTCACGCGCCTGCCTGGCCGCGATGCGCTCGCTGCCGGTCAAACCTCCGGTCAGACCCAGCAAAACGCATGGCGGATTGACGTCTCACCCCTGGTGGACGGTCGTCTGCCGAAGGAACAGCTCTGGCAGCCCCAGCAGATTACGCTGACTATTCGTTCATCCACCGGCGCGGCAATGAACATCAATACCGTCCGCCTGCAGCACAGAGACGTGCCGTGAAGGATCGGCGCGCCTCAGATCTGACTGGGGGCTTCACGCTGCTCGAGGCCGTGATTGCGCTTGCCCTCATGGGAATCATCCTGGGAGCGCTCGCCACGATCAGCTCGCAATGGCTGCCAAACTGGAACCACGGCATTGGCCGTTTGCAGCGCGAGGAGCAGCTCGCGCTCGCGCTCGAACGTGTGTCGATGGATCTGGCGGCGGCCGAGTTCATTCCCCTGAACGAAAGAGCAGCTGGCCCCTTGTTTGAAGGTCGCGAGCGTTCCGTTACATTTGTGCGCACCGCCTTATCCCCCAACTCTCAGTCGGGGCTGGAGATTATTCGGGTCGCCGAGCAGGCGAGCGAGAGAGGCCCTGTTCTCGTTCGCATGGCAACGCCGTTCAGGCCGCTTGCCGGACTTGAGCTCTTGCCTGAACGCTGGTCCGACCCCGTCGTGCTGCTTCGTCCTCCTTACCGATTGGCATTTGCGTATGCTGGCGCCTCCGATACGACCTCGACGCGCGCAGTTAGTGTTCGGTCCGGCGACACTGCTCGCGGCCTGACGGGTGCACGCAAGGGGGGCTCGAAGCGGCAGCAGGACCCGCAACAGGATTGGCAGCCAGAATGGCGGCAGCAAGCTCTGCTACCCAAGGCCGTCCTGTTGTCGGTGCAGGATCAGCAGCGCACCTTGGCCGTTACAACAGCCACGCTCATTCAGGTTCAGACCCCGATCCGCTGTCTCACCGCAAAATCGCTCGTCCAGTGTCAACAACAGCAAACGCCACAGCAGGACGAGCACGCCGCTGATGGAAGCGCAACCAAATAGTGTCGGATCAGTCCCCATGCTCAAAATCTGCGCAGGCATGAAGCGACCCGCATCCGACGGCTTCATCATCATTGCGGTCCTTTGGATTCTGGCAGCCCTCAGCGCGTTTGTCTCGATCTATGCCGCCTACGTCGTCAATACAGCGGCGGGACTGTCCGTTTATGACAACCGCCTTCGCTCACAACAGCTTGCCTCGGCTGCGATCGAGCTATTGGCGTACCGGATGTCGGGCCAATCGGCACGTCCATCGGTTGGTCGATTTGAGTTCCGCCTCGGACCAGCGGCAGCTGCCGTCGAGTTTTCTTCGGAAGCTGGGCGCATCGATCTTAACGCGGCTCCCAAGGAGCTCTTGACCGGCCTGTTCGCAATGTTGGGCGCCCGGAATGAGCAGGCACAATTTTACGCCGAGCGGATCATCGCCTGGCGCAGCGGGTGGCCCAATGGCGCAAATCCTGAAGCGGACAGCTACCGTGCCGAAAAACGGGGATACGAGCCGCGCGCAGCGAAGTTTCCCCATCCATTTGAACTGTCACTTGTGCGGGGATTGCCGCCTGACCTGGTGGAACGCGCACTGCCATTTGTCACGGTCTACAGCGGACGCGCGCAAGTAAACATCGTCGCCGCCGCCCCCGGAGCACTCGCTGCCTTGCCGGAGATGACGCCCGCTCGCTTGCAAGCCGTCCTGGTGCAGCGCCAGCTGCCGATCTCCGACGGCCAGGCCGTTCTGTCGCTCATGGGCTCGGCGCGGACACATGCCACGATCGAGCCTGGCCGAAGCTTTCGCGTGCGCGTCAAAACGAACCTAGACAACGGTTTTCAAGAGCGCTTCGAAGCTGTCGTCCTTTTGTTTGAGGAAGGCCGCGAACCACTGGCGGTGTTGTCTTGGCACCGCCAGGACGACAACCTTGGTCTTGATTCTCAGTGAGCACAAGACGAACGCGGGTTTTGAAATGGCACAAGTCTTGAGCACACCACGGGAAGCTTTTCTGACGCGCGACGCCGCGAAAGCGCCGCATGGTACGGCGGCGCTGAAGACCTCACCACTTCGGCAAGCCAGCATGCTGCAGCAACCCGAGGGCTTCTTCGATACGGTGGCAGGCCTGATTGTTGGATTGATTGACCGCATCGTGTCGCCACGCACCATATCCTTGCGCGAGGATGAACGCGGCACGTTCGTCGTCCACGGCACCACAAATTCAACTCACACAATCCCCGACGCGAACTCTCGGGAGACTCGTGGCAGTGCTATTGACGCCGGCGATGAGAGCGATCCCGCGGGCGCGATGGGGCAGCTTGCCGGCAGCCGGATCGAGCTCATGATAAGCCCCGATCGATGCCTGTTTTGCCCACTCGACCTGCCGCAACGTGCCGCTGAATTTCTCAGTGGAATTGTGCGCGCCCAGATTGATCGTTTGACGCCCTGGCATGCTTCCGATGTGGCCTTTGGCTGTAGCGCTCCTGTGGAGATCGAGGGCGAGCGTCTGGCTGTTACGATTGCGGCCGCCCCCCTCGCCGCCATCAAGCCGCTCCTGAACAATCTCTTTGCCAAGGGCGCCCGATCGGTGGCGGTGTCTGTTGCAGCGCCCGAACCCGATCGCCCCCCGATCAAGATCTGGGAACAGCGAGCACTCGACGCCTTGCAGGCTGGCCGGATTCGCAAGATGCTCGTAGCGGTCCTCGCATTGATCGCGATTCTCGGTGGTGGCGCATTGGCTGCGGCAGCGATCGGGCGGACTTACCTGGCGGATGACTACGATCGGCTCGACCTGGAGACCCGTCGACTACGTGCTGTCGTCAGTGGACAAGCAGCGTTCGGAACAGACGCCGGCGCACAACGTGCTTTGGTTCAACGAAAGTTCTCTGCTCCATCAGCCGTCCTGATGATCGAAACCTTGTCAAAGCTCTTGCCGGACCACACGCATGTCATCGAGCTTCGGTTGGAAGACAGCAAACTGCGTCTGATCGGGCAGACCAGAGACGCCGCCTCTTTGATCGGACTGATTGAGCAGAGTGGGCAGTTCAGGCGCGCAACGTTTTTTGCTCCGACAACGCGCTCGGCATCCGATCCCGGCGAGCGCTTTCATATCGAAGCAACCGTGCAACCTCTGTCGGCACCGCGGTCATGACAATGCGCAATATCTTCAATCGCTTCTTTGTCGGTCACGCCCATGTGGCGGGGATAATCTATGGCGCGGTGGTATTAAGCCTTATCATTGTGGGCACCTGGTCGCTCGTCGATCTTTTCGACCAGTACTCCACATACAGCGAGCGCGCTGATGTCTTGGCGAGATTGCAGCAGCGCGCCCGCTCGCTTGCCAACAGCGCTGGTCCAGAGGCGTGGCCACCTGGATCGCCGTTTCTGGAAGGTCAAACCGAAACGGTGGCGAGCGCGGCCTTGCTGCAAAGGATTACGAACGCCGTCACCGAGGCTGGCGGCAGCCTCGTCTCTTCCGAGGTCGATCGAAGCGGGGCACGCGACAAGGAAGGCTACCAGCGTGTAACGGCGACCTGCGACATCGATGAAGTCGGCTTGCAGCGGCTTCTTTACGATCTTGAGGCAAACATGCCGCTCTTGGTGATCGAGTCCCTCATGGTGCAGAGCCGGGCCAGTCAGAGCGGCAGGCAGGGCGGACGGCTTCAGGGCCAGGTCAGGGTTGCCGGGCGTTGGGGAGGCGCAAACTGATGGTTTGCGGGCGGGCGCGAGCTACAGTCCTGAGCGGACTTTTTGCTCTCCTGACGAGCGCTATGGGGCATGCGCAGGGCCCTGTGAGCGACCTGCAAGACGTCAGTGGACCGGCCCCTTCGACGGCTCCGGATAGTTCCACGGCGCAGGCTTCTTTGAGCCCAACGACGGCAATCGGTCCCGAAGACGGGCCCAATCGCGCCACGCCCTCAGGTCATCCCTTGTGGCGCCTGCCATTGGCCCAACTGACCGCCACCCGGGAGCGACCGATCTTTTCGGCAAGCCGGCGGCCACCACCCGCGCCCGAAACGCCGCCTCCGCCGGTGCAGGCGTCATTGCCCGCTCCCGCAAGAGAAGCCACCCGCCCTCCCCTGAGCCTCCTGGGGGCCATTGCGGCGGAGGAGTCCAGCATCGCCATTTTCTTTGACGAAATCAGCCGACGGACGGTCCGCCTGAAGGTCGGAGAGGGCTATGCCGGCTGGACGCTCCAACTCGTCAGGGCACGCGAAGCCACCCTCACCCGCGATCAACACACAGCAATCGTGGCACTTCCTCCCCCGCGCTGATCGGGAATCTTTTCATTCCAAAGGCTTAAAGAGACTGTTGGCCGCCAAAGGTCGCACATGGCATTTCCGGCACGGGCTTGTTAACATTTCCTCCTTGCGATCCCGAGGCGGGCGCGGTGGCGGAGGCGGGCGATCGGTGGAGTCAGTGCCCGAGAAGAAACCCGAGTATCTGGCGACGGCGACGCCAGAGGTGGATTTTGCCCTCGTTCTGGCGCGCGTGATCGATGACGTGAACCAGGACCCCGCAGAATTGCGCAGGGCGATCTATGAGCTGGCGCGCATAAAACTGCAGCGCGAGAGTTGGCGGCGCGACCCTCCCCTCGACATTGGGGAGATGCGGAAGCTGACCAAGGCCCTGGAAACAGCCATTGAACGGGTGGAGGCGTTCTCGTCGCAGCGAGAAGAGGCGCGTGCGCTTCGATCACTCGACCGGCTCATCAAGGACCAGGACCGCGCCGAGCCGAGCTTGACCGCGGACGCGACCCTGTTGGCGATCGAGAATGGGGCAATCGACGCAAGTGCCTCCCAATTCTACAATGGAACACTCGACGGGCCACCTGAGCCCACCGCTGTTTCAACTGGGGCAGATGGCGGGCTTGCTGATGCAATGCGCGCGAGCCCACTTGATTCCTATGGCGACGCCATGGCCGGCTTTGCGCAACGCGCATACGACCCCGACGGAGCGATCCCAGTTGAGCCCGCTGGCGCGGCGCCACCTAGAGGGTCCCTTGGTGTCCTCGATCGGCTTCTTCCGCTTTGGCAAAGGCTTGTCGGCCGCGATGCGCGTGCCGGCGAGCGGCTTCGTCCAGGCGCGAGCCCGCTCACACGGACGCTGGTGGTCACGGCTGTCGCCGTCGTGCTGCTGCTCTTGATCAGTCAACGCGGATCATTGTTCCAGTTGTTTGAACGGCCCTCCGTGTCCACCACAGCCGCGCTGCCTGCGCAAACGCCAGAACCCTCATCAACTACGGCCAGCGTGCCGGTCGCCGCCCCGCCGCTCAAAGAGGAGCCAGCGCAACTGCTGCCGCGCGCCTACGGCATCTACGCCATCAGCAACGGCGAGCTTTTTGAACTCGAGGCATTGCCGGGTCGAGCGCCGGATGCGCGCATTGCGCTGTCGGCGGTCATCACCAAGACGAGCCACACGATCGTGCCCGATGGCCGGGTCTCTTTTGTCGCTTACAGACGTGATTTTGCCACCAGCGCTCCGGAACGCGTTTCTGTGCGAGTGATCGCCAAGATTGCGCGCGCCACGAGCTTTAACGCGGGAGGCAAAGCACAGCTATCTGGAGTCGACGAGGAATGGATCATGCGAAACATTATTTTCCCGTTCCGGGTCGCTCCGGTGGAGTCAAAACCTGACATGCTGGCGTTGGAACCGGAATCTGACCCTGCGCTGCCACCCGGGCGCTATGGCTTGGTGATCGGTGGCGCCGCCTATGATTTTTCTGTTGCGGGCGATGTCACCGATCCCTCGCAATGTCTCGAGCGCGTCGCGGCCGCCAACGGGACCTTCTATTCGCCGTGCCGAAAGCCTTGACCGGCTCTGGCTTTGGCTTTCGCTCTTTCGCCCAATTCGCTGATTAGTGCGCGCTGATCACTCGTTCGCAGCCCGCCGCCTCGCCGAAAGCTCATCCATGACATGCCTCTCGTGAGCTTGCCTGATCTGACGGAGAGCTGATGGCTGAACGCCGAAACGCGGCATGTCCTGTAAAATGGCCGACAGGCGCGCCTGAAATTTGCGCAGCCGAAGTACGCTATCGCCAAATTGGCCGGCGCGCTTCTCGTGGGCATACTGAAAAATCTTGAGGCGAACACGGGCTGGAAGGTGCGGTGCCAACAGCATGCGCTCGATGATCGCGGCTGACAGGCCAGAGTTTTTGTGGTTGCCCTTGACGATGGTCCAGGTCGTGCTGCGCGAAAGCCCAAGTGCGCGAGCCTGCTGGTCGAGCGCGCTGATCCCTTCTGCCACAAGCGCCTCGCCGATCTCCTTGATGCGCGCAGACTGACGGGCTTTGAGTTCGCTTTTATCGCTCGTGACTGATTCAAGGGACGAAAGCTCGTCGTTTCGCATGAATATTCCCCATTGTTCGACGCTACAGAACTGACAACACGCCGACGGCGATGCGCGCACTCAATCCACGCCAAACCCTGCAGCCGTTAGGATGCAAGACTTCGACCATTCCAGAATCCGAAGTGCCGCATCGGAATTCCCCAGCTTGAACGGTATCCAGGCCCGTCATTTCCTTTGTCTATCGGGCAAAACGATTCGTTCAAGCTCGCCGGGTTTTTTCAACAAATTGGCCACAATTCGAGGGGCTGCGGGGTCCGACTGATCGATTCGATTGGCAATAAAGGCCTGAATTTCCATACAATTCTAATGAATGTCGGAATGCGATTGCAGCACATCGAAGCTACAGTCCTGGGCTGATCGTGGCTGAAAACGGCCCTGAAAAGCAGCGCGCCCCTGGGGAAATTTGAGAGATGCGCCGATTCGACAGGATTTTAGTCCTGAGACGAAGCTTGGCCGCCGTGACGGCGGTGCTGGCGCTGATGCTGTTTGCAACTGAGCCCGCGCGCACCGCGACCGAGATCGAGGGAAGCCAGAACGACGTCGACCTGCGGGTGCGGAACGCCTCGATCAAAGACGTGCTCGCCGCCTTGGCCGCCCGCTTCAAGCTGACCTACAGGCTGCCACCAAATCTGACTGGCGAACTCTCAGGGCGCTATTCGGGCCCCCTCCATCAGGTGCTGGGGCGTATCCTTGATGGCGTGGATTATGTCGTCGAGGCCTCGGATGACAGCATCAAGCTCGTCATTTTCAGGCCGCTCGACAAGGCAAAAGCGGGCACCGCCGGGGCCCCTGATAGCAGGCCTGGCAACGGCGTGAGCGCGGGCCCGCCGGCCAGCCCCGGCACGCAGGGTCTTCCGCCCCAGACAAGTTCCCTCCAGGCCAGCGCGCCTCAGGCCGGCGCGCAGGCTAGCTCGAGCCAGCCCTCCAGCGGAACCGCGCGCCAGCCGCTGGTCATCCCAGGCACCGAGGGGGCCGCCGTGGTTCCGCCGCTGGCAAGCTTTCTGCCAACAGGCTCTCCTGAACCGCTGCCATAGGGCGAGGACTCTTTCGCAGTTCGGCGCGGTTTCCTGTCGGTCCGGGACTTCTACTCCTTCCTGATTTTTTATCTCTCCAACAAATCTGCGCTCTTTCGTTTCGTCCAAAAAACTGCACACCCCGCAGGCTTTCTTTTGCGAGAGCCCGTTTGTAATAGTTAACGTCGCCGCTCGCTCCGGCGCGGCGAGAGAGCTTGCAGAGATCAGGCCGACACCATAGGGCCGCTCCGCGCAGCCGTCATTTGTTGAGTGCGTGTTAGGTGTTAGGGGTGATTAGTGATGAAAAAGCGGGTAGCCCTGATCACTGGAGCCACCGGGCAAGATGGCGCGTATCTCGCCGAGCTCTTGCTTAACAAGGGCTACATGGTCCACGGCGTCAAGCGGCGCTCTTCCTCGTTCAACACCGGTCGCGTCGACCACCTCTATCAGGACCCGCACGAGGCGGGGCTGCGCTTTTTGCTGCACTATGGCGACATGACCGATGCGACCAACCTGATCCGCATCGTGCAGGAAACGCAGCCCGATGAAATCTACAATCTCGCTGCGCAGAGCCACGTTCAGGTTTCGTTCGAGACCGCCGAATACACGGCTAACGCAGATGGCCTTGGCACGCTGAGACTGCTCGAGGCTATTCGTATTCTCCGCCTGGAGAAGCGGACCCGGTTCTATCAAGCGTCGACTTCGGAACTCTATGGGCTCGTCCAAGAGACGCCACAACGCGAGACTACTCCGTTTCGACCGCGGTCACCCTATGCGGCTGCCAAGCTCTACGCCTACTGGACCACGGTGAATTATCGGGAAGCCTACGGCATGCATGCCTCGAACGGCATTCTGTTCAACCACGAAGGTCCGACGCGCGGCGAGACTTTCGTTACGAGAAAGATCACGCGGGCGGTCGCCGCAATCAGCCTCGGGGCGCAGGATACGTTGTTTCTGGGCAACCTCGATGCCAAACGCGACTGGGGTCATGCGCGCGACTACGTTGAGGGTATGTGGCGCGTTCTGCAACAGGACGAGCCAGACGACTATGTGCTGGCGACCGGCGAAATGCACTCCGTGCGCGAGTTTGTCGAGCGCGCTTTTGCGGAGGTCGACATTCGCATCGCCTGGCAGGGCAAAGGGGTGGATGAAAAGGGCCTTGATGCGGCCACTGGACGCGTCCTGGTGAAGATTGACCCGCGATATTTCCGCCCGACAGAGGTTGATCTGTTGGTTGGCGATCCGAGCAAGGCGCGCACCAAACTGGGCTGGCGCCACACGGTCCCGTTTGGCACACTGGTGGCCGAAATGGTGGCCGCCGATCTCGAGACGGTGGCGCGCGAGACACCGCGTATCTATGATGCTGCAGAGTAACGTTGCGAGTCCGGCTGCGAAGCATTTTGATCTTGGTGGCAAGCGTGTGTTCGTCGCTGGCCATCGTGGCATGGCAGGCTCGGCGATCGTGCGGCGGCTAGGCCAAGAAGACTGCGAGACTCTGGTTGCCGACCGCAGTGATCTTGACCTGACGCGACAAGACCAGACCGAGCGTTACTTTGCCACAGCCAGGCCCGATGTGGTGATCGTTGCGGCGGCGCGCGTCGGTGGCATCTTGGCCAACGACCACTTTCCGGTCGATTTTCTCGCCGACAATCTGGCGATCGCGCTCAATTGCATCACGGCAGGCCACACCATTGGTGTTCGCAAGCTTCTCTTTTTGGGCTCGACCTGCGTCTATCCAAAGTTCGCCAAACAGCCGATGGCAGAAGAGGAGCTGTTAACGGGCGAGCTTGAGCCGACCAACCAATGGTATGCCGTCGCCAAGATCGCAGGGCTCAAGCTCTGTGAGGCCTATCGCCGACAATACGGCGATGACTTCATCGCGGTGATGCCGACAAACCTCTATGGGCCGGGCGACAACTATCATCCGCAACACAGCCATGCGGTGGCGGCCCTCATCCGCCGCTTTCACGAGGCCAAGACTGCGAACGCCAAACAGGTGATGGTGTGGGGCACCGGCGCGCCGCGGCGAGAATTTCTGTATGTCGATGATTTCGCCGACGCCTGCGTGTTCCTTTTGAAGCACTATTCCGGATCACAGTTTATCAACATCGGGGTTGGCGAAGACATCACGATCGCTGACTTCGCCAGGCTGGTGGCCGATGTGGTGGGATTTACGGGCAAGATCGCGTTTGATCCATCGAAGCCCGACGGCACCCCGCGCAAGCTGGTCGACATCTCGCGGCTGAAAGCCCTGGGCTGGAGCGCCAAGACCTCGCTGCGCGATGGCCTCGCCAAGGCCTATGCGCATTTTCTGAGCGACACCGTGCGCGAACGGTGAGCACACCGGCACATGAAGGCCCATCAGCTGGTCGGTCGCCTCGAAATCACCCCCGATTGACCTCCCGAACCCAACGCGATCGATCGGGCTCCCCCAATCGCCCGCACCAAGCAGTTGGCGGGCACCGAATTAACGTAAACGCGGAGAATCTGCTTGCAATCGCCCTCGAACTCGTTGGACATCGCCTAAGACACTAAGATGCGGGCCGGAGACGCGGACCGACAGACGCGGTCCGGAACCCGCTATGGCGAAGACCCGTTCCGATTTGCGATGTGGGATTGGTTGCGGCGGTTGGATTGGTTGCGGTGTTAGGCTGGAGTGCTGCAGATGTTGACTGAAAGGCGCGTTCTCATCACGGGCGGAGCTGGATTCATTGGCTCGCACCTCTGCGAGAGGCTGCTCGACCGCGGTGATGAAGTGTTGTGTGTCGATAATTTCTTCACCGGGACACGGCGCAATGTTCACCATCTTTTGGAGCATCCGCGCTTCGAGCTCACTCGCCACGATATCTGCTTTCCGCTTTATGTGGAGGTTGACCAGATCTTCAATCTCGCCTGCCCCGCCTCACCCATCCACTACCAGTTCGACCCGGTGCAAACCACCAAGGTCAGCGTGATCGGTTCGATCAACATGCTGGGCCTTGCCAAGCGCGTAAAGGCCAAGATCTTGCAGGCCTCAACCTCGGAGGTCTACGGCGATCCGGCCGTCCACCCGCAAAAGGAAGACTATTGGGGCAACGTCAATCCGATCGGGCCGCGCTCGTGCTATGATGAAGGCAAGCGCTGTGCCGAGACCCTCTTTTTCGATTATCGGCGCCAGCACAAGCTACCGATCAAAGTGGCACGCATCTTCAACACCTACGGCCCCGGCATGCACCCTGCCGACGGCCGCGTCGTGTCGAACTTTGTCATCCAGGCGCTGCGCAACGAGGACATTACCCTTTATGGCGATGGGTTGCAGACCCGCTCCTTCTGCTATGTGGACGACCTGGTGGAAGGGCTGATGCGGCTGATGGAGACGCCCAACGAGGTGACCGGCCCGGTCAACCTCGGCAACCCGGTCGAGTTCACGATCAGACAGCTCGCCGAGCTCGTGATCGAGATGACCGGCGCGTCTTCAAAGATCAAGTCTCAGCCGCTGCCGCAAGATGACCCCAAGCAGCGCCGCCCCGACATCAGCCAGGCCAAGTCGCTGCTCAATTGGGAGCCGCAGATCCAGCTGCGCGAGGGACTGAAGAAAACGATTACCTATTTCGACAAGCTGTTGCGCGAGGAGAAAAATTGAGCTGCGCTGCGGGCGTGGGGTCTCGGGCGGACTTGAGAAATACCCCTCCTCTCTCAACCCGGCGGGCTGGCCGGGCATCGCTGACGGCGAGCTAACGAGATCAGACCGTCGCTTTGGCTTTGACCTTGCGCTTCCGTCGCCACCAGCCGAGCACGCCACCGCAGGCAGCGAGTAGGCCGGGCAATCCCGCTCCAACGATCGGGCCGGGAACCGGAGATACGCAGTCGATTGGGGGGTATCCTGCATGGTCCCCGCGGGGAAACCCTGGGTAATGCTCATGCAGCAATCCCGTATCTCTCAAGTATCCAGACCCCCACGGATTTGATGAATTGAAAAACGAAATGTCGTGTGTGAGTGATGGTCCTAGCGGGGGCAATGTCACAATCGAAGTGTCTTGGGAATTGCCATGCCCCGACCTGAAGTCGAGCGGGGCAAATGTTTGGCGTGGATTGTCGCCCAGATTGAACGTGTTAAAGACCTGGAAGCTGTCCTGGCACGAAGAGCACCAAGTGTTAGATACCGGATCTACGCTAAGATTCGGGATGGACTGGTGCAGTGTGTTCGCAGAGAGGGAAGTGGTTGTAAGCGCAATACCGACCAAAAAAACGTTGGCCCAAGCCCATTTCACTGACATTGAACACAACACCCCGCCTGAACTAAAGCTGCATGTGTGGTGTATAGTACCTTGATACCGATCGTTGGTGCAAGAATCAGATTCTAAACAAACCGGTTCAGCGACTTCTCAACAGCGACTGGCGTCTGCACTGCTGACGCCGTTTTGACTACGCCACCTGGCGATGAGTGCTTCCCGGGAGCGTTCGCGCAGCCTCGGAGCGTTCTACCCGTTGCTTCAGCCCGCTTCTTCAGAACAGGTGCTTCTCCGGGAGAACTCTTTCGCGCGTCTCCCTCAGTTAGCATGCCCCCTATCTGCCTGACGAACTCGCAGTATCGCTGACTATTGATATTCGATCGGCAGAAACGAGCGGATGACAGAGGCAGGTACGAAATATTTTGCGAGGTCTTTCAACTCGCTTGCGCGAGCGCCGTTCGTCTTGACCTGGATCTTCCGGCTCATGATGCCGAGCAAGCATCGGCGTCCGGCGCGAAACACGCCGGAGCCCGAGTTGCCGGTGCTCGCAACGTCCGCAATGACACTCCCGAACTTGACCTGGTATGTGCGCGGCAGACGTTTCGGCGACATGATGTGAGATGGTGCCACTCCTTCGGGAATCGCTACAAAAACAGGTTCATCCACAATCGGAGCATCTTCGCATAGCGGCGTACGCCGCAAGCGAAGGCTTATCGGCAATGACGCCCCGTCAAAGCCAAGAAGGGTCAGATCATCCTTTTCGAAAGGACTTTCCTTGAGCACGATCGCCGGCAGCAACTGACCTTCTATCTCTATACTCGGCTTGGCGCGTGCGGCCGCGCCAACCACGTGGGCTGCGGTGATGACAAATCCATCGCGCAAATAGATGCCGTAGCCCGTCCACGATTGGGGCGGATCCTGCAGGACGTGGACGGCCACGGCGCGCAACGATCCAGGACTATACTGAGCGTACAGCTGCTCCGCACACGCCGCTGTCATGACTCCCACGGTAACCGTAGCCGCTGCCAGAACGAGGGGTTGAGCGGCTCGCTGTCTTAAGAGCATTCGCACGTCCCCAAGGAGCCCCATCCTTCAGCTTCTTTGAAAACCGTCGGACGCCCAGTCGGTAAACGTGCGCGCCTCAATGGTAGCTCTCAAGCCATGCTTGCGGCCAATAGCGTAAACAGAAACTTGATGATTACCAAACAGCTTATCGCAATTGACATCTTTGAGCTTCAACCGCCGTTACCGCAAGCTACGAGAATGACTTTGCGATTAAGGCCTAACAAACCCTAATAGGAGCAAGAGATGCACTGCGCAGCAGCTGTGACGGCGGATGCGTATCCAGTTCGCATGGGGCGGACTGGCGCATAGAGGATTGGTGCAATGGCAACGATCTTACACGTGCTGATACGGGCTGCCATCCTGACTCCGCTCCTTTGTGAGGCCGCCCACGCCAATTCGCGACGGCTGGGCCCTGCCCCGACGCCGCAAATCCGCACTTATGTGTCTGGTTTGGGCGACGACAGTGGGCCCTGCACGGAAACGGCTCCGTGCCGCAGCCTTCAGACCGCGATTGGTTTGACGCTGGCTGGCGGTGAGATCTTCGTGCTGGATTCGGCCGACTATGGGCCCGTGACGATTGACAAAGCACTCACCATCACGAGTGAGGGAGGCGTCGCCGGCATCCTTGCTGCGAAAGGCGCCGGCATCAAAATTTATGCCGGAGCAAGCGATGTGGTCAGTTTGCGCGGCCTCGACATCGATGGCGGCGGCAGAGCTGACAGCGGAATCTACTTCTATTCGGGGCAGGCGCTCTCGATTCACAAGTCATCGGTTCGCAGATTTATCAACACTGGAATCAACTTCATACCGAGCGGCCCGAGCACGCTCATCGTGTCCGACAGCATGCTGACCGACAACACCAGCAATGCCGTTCTGATTGCGCCAAGCGGCGCGGGCTCAGTGAGCGGCACGATCAATCGGGTCAGGACCTCGGGAAACGGCGTAGGAATCTTCGCCTCAGGCGCAAACGTCAAGCTGATGGTGAGTGAGGTCAATGCCGGGACCAACACCTATGGCATTGGTGCTGCTAGCGGAGCCTCGATCATGGTGCGCAGCTCGACCATCGGTCACAATAGCGTCGGCATTGCCGCCGATCAGAGCGCGATTGTGCGGGTGGGCCAGTCCAGCGTGACGGCCAACCAGACCGGTTGGCAGGCTACCAACGGCGGCCAGATCGAGAGCTACGGCAACAACAACGTGAACGGAAACACCAGCGACGGCGCGCCGAGCACGACTGTGACGTTGCGCTAGTGATGGCGTGGCGCCCGGACCCCAGTTGTAATCGTTGATGACTTCCTAACAGATTGCAAAAACAACGTTTTCTGTTCTTTAAGGAGCATTGTCGACATCGCTTATTGGCCGGACCACATTTACCAATCGTAAGATTATACCCCTGAAAGTGGTAGTATCGAAAAGGTACCAACAGTGACCCGCTGGGCGCTTTGCTGGGCGGGACCACACGACGCGCGCCGAGTACTCGGCGGCTGATGACTGACGGAGTGAGGACGCCATGACTAGGTTCGCAAAGCTCCTGCTTGTAGCAGCCATCGGCGTGCCACTCATCCCGGTCAGCAGCTTCGCCGCACCGCAGGCGCGAACCTATGTCTCCGCACAAGGGAGCGATGCCAATCCCTGTCTCGTCACCTCGCCCTGCCGAACCTTTCAAGCCGCGCTCGCGTTGACCAACGCAGGCGGCGAGATCTTTGTGCTGAATTCGGCGAACTACGGCGCTGTCACCATCAGCAAAGCTGTAACGATCACGAGTGAGGGGGCGGTCGCTGGCGTGCTCGCGACAACCGGCGTCGGCATCACCATCAGTGCGGGCGCGAGCGATGTCATCAATCTACGCGGCCTCGATATCGACGGCGGCAAGACCGGCGCGACCGGCATTCAATTCAATTCAGGCTCGGCGTTGAACATTCAGCGCTCGGTCATTCGCGGCTTCAACGGCTCCGGAATCAACTTCGCGCCGACCGGCGCGAGCTCACTGTTTGTTTCCGACACGATGGTGAGCAACAACCAGGGAAACGGCATCCTGGTCTCGGGCGGCGCAGCCGCGGTGAAAGCCGCACTGACGCGGATCACGGCGACCGGAAATGGCGTTGGTGTGTTTGCGTCGGGAGCGAGTGTGACGATGACGGTCGCCGACGCGGTCGCCAGCAACAATTCGTATGGCATCGGAGCCAATGCAGCCGCCGTGATGATGCGCAATTCGGCGGTGAGCAGCAATGCGGTCGGCATCGCGGCCGACCAGAATGCGATCGTCCGCGTCGGCCAATCAACGGTGACCGCCAACACGACCGGCTGGCAGGCCAGCAATGGCGGCCAGACCCAGAGCTATGGCAACAATAACGTGAGCGGCAACACCAACGACGGTACGATCAGCACCACGGTTGCGCTACAATAGTGGCTGTTCAATAGCCCCTCGCGGGCCAGCAAACACCCAGCAAGCGACGCGCATCAAGAAAGATCGTGGCTATGACCGGCACGGTGATCAAGTCCAACCATTCCGAGACCCTCAACGGCGGCGTCGGCTCCCACCTCTACTCTCGGTCACAACGCTGTCGCTGGACCCTTACGCGTGTGCCGTTGATCGGCGCCTTCACCCTTACGCTGGGGGTCTTGTTCACCTACGCCCAGGGCCAATCGCTGCGGACCTATATCTCGGGAACCGGTAACGACAGCAACGCTTGTAGCGAGACGTCTCCCTGCCTTACCCTACAGGGAGCGCTCGCCAAAACGGTCGCCGGTGGGCAGATCTATGCATTGAGCTCGGCCAATTACGGCTATGTGACGATCGATAAGGCCGTGAGTATCATCTCCGGACGCGGCGCGACCGGAGTGCTGGCGGCGAGCAGCGTCAGCGGCATCACGATCAACGCCGGCGCCAACGACATCATCAGTCTGCAAGGCCTCGACATTGACGGGGCTGGCTCGGGCGCAAACGGCATTCTGTTCTCGAGCGGCGCTTCGCTCACCGTCAAGGACAGCACGATTCGGGGTTTTGCGACCGGCATCAGCTTTCAGCCGACGGCCGCGAGTGCGCTCTCGGTTGCGGGCACGCTCATTTCGAACAACACCACCGGTATCGCCTTCCAGAGCACGACCAGCAGTACGGGCGTCCTGAGCGATATCCAAGTCGTCAACAACACCACCGGCGTGACCGTGCTCGGCGCCAGCAGCACCGGACAGGCGATCGTCACGGCGCAGGGCTGCATCGTTGCCAACAATTCCGGCGTCGGTGTTCAGGCCAGCAGCTATTCGGCGGTGACGGTCACCGACTGCACAGTCGCCAACAACGGTGTTGGCCTCGCGGCACAGTCGGTAAGTGCCCTCCTGCAGACGTCGGGATCCACGGTTACCGGAAATGGCACTGGCTGGCAGGTCACCAACTCGGGTCAGGTGATCAGCGCGACTAACAATTCGATCGGTGGGAACACCGCCGGAAATGCCGCACCGCCGACGAGCCCGGTGCCGCCGACGCCGATCTATATTGCCAAGAATATCGTGACGGATTTTGGCGCGACCTGTAATGGCGTTGCCAACGATGCGCCTGCGTTCGCCGCTTTCAATACGTGGGCACAGGCTCAAACCCTTCAGGTTCAGTTGACGATCCCCTCAGGCAGCATCTGCTGGTTCGGGACCAACGTAGGTCGTTGGTGGGCTAAGGGCATCAAGAATCTTCTTGTACTTGGTGACGGCGCAACGATCACGAGTCTCAACGGAATCGGATTCCAGTTGGGTGGCCTCGGCGTTTGCCAGAAAGGACTCAATGATGCGAATGGATGTAGTGCACGCACCGAGACAGTCCTTGCCGGATCAACGTCATTGAAGCTGCTGAATACCTCCTACAGCTCGCGTTTTGTGGTTGGACAATACGCTCTGATGACGGGATTAGATATCCAAGGATTGTGGCTGGCGCCGTATGGATTTCCACCCAACCTGCATTTCTTCGAATACGTAAAGATTACGTCCGTCAATGCTCAAACAGGCGAAGTCACATTCGAAACACCGCTGAAGAATACATACAAATCAACTTGGCCAAATTACAACTCTGGCAACGCGTTCGAGGCCGATGCTGGTGGGCCTGCCACTCTCTATGCATTGGACCGATCTTGGGACACGCAAGTCGAGTACAGAGGTCTGACGATATCTCAGGTGGGACAGACCTACGCGAATGGCCGGAGTGTCACCTATAGAAATGTAACATTCTCCGGTGCAAATGGGGGAATTCCAACACAAAACCTCGTATGGCAAGCCGTCAATACAAGCTTCGCTGATGTCATCATGGAGGTCGACAAACTCATCGGCACGATTGTCATGGATGGCGTTACAATCAAGCAAATCAAATTCCAGAGTTCTTCAACCGACCTGCTCACAATGAGCAATTCATCGGTCACTGGTACTCTTGATGGAACGCCTAAGAAGGCCGTCATTTCCAATTCGACATTAGCAAGTTTTCGTCCTGGAGCGTACGCTTATGGGAGTAGCAACGAGGTCGTCTGTACGAATTGTATCATTTCATCCCTTGGTGCGCTTGGTCTCACACAATCCATCACCAGCATGTCCATGAGCGCAGGAGTCATTTCATTTCCGAATACGGCTGCGACTGGTTACGCACCTGCTCAGGCTTGGGCCGTACCGGGCTCAAATATCTTTTGGAGAGGGGCGTACGAAACTCAGGGTGTGTTCAATATTATTGATGTGACGCAGGATGCGACTAATACGTACGTTCGCACAAATCTGAACAGCGGACTTCCTTCTTTGCCGGGACAACTTTCACTGAGGACCCACCCTGCACCTAAGTTTACTTGCACAAACTGTTCTGGCAGCACCGATGCAATTGACCTTGCGCAGGCACCACCCGGCGCACCGCTTTACTCATATTCAAAGAGATCGTACTCCCCCACGTCAGCTCAGGGCAGCCTTGGGAGCCAAAAGATTTGGGGGCATCTAGTCAGTTTGAAAATTAATGTCACACAGCCATATGTTGGCTCCGAAATTGTAACACTCAAGCCAGCTGGACAGTTTCACAATTTTACCGTCAAGTCGGATGGAACAGTTTTTGACTATACTCCAGCAATTAATCTCAAGACAGCTGGAGAGCGCGTGATCACTCCATCAGGAGTGACTTGTAACGGCGTTGCAGGCCCGTGTAGTGGCGATGCTAATTTGACTATGCCCGAGGCGGTATGGCTCGTTAATTCGCTTGGTCCCTATATGGGAAGCGCATTCGCCGGATCGCCGCCAGTCGTAAGTATTGAAATTCAAACCGATCAAAGCGCGGGCCCATGATGGCACTGGCTTTCGCCTCCCGGCAGACGGACGAGCTCGTTTTGAAGTGCAGCCGATCAGGGCATCGCGAGTCGACTAAGGAGGATCGCTTCGAGCGAAAAGGGCGTCCGTCCAAGCGCTTCGGTCATTGAGATAATGGAACTCATAAAACGCTACTAGTTCGAATCCTCTATCCGCCAAGAAACCGTAGATGTGGTCCAGTCGGGGAAGGTTCTCATAGATTTTCGCGATTGTAATCTCAAGATAGATAAAACGTATCCGACACTCTCGGAGCATACGCTCCCCACCCCTAAGAACTTCAAGATCGAAACCTTGCGTATCTGATTTCAAGAGATCGATGGATTGAATGTTGTGCTCTGCGCAATAAGCATCGAGAGTTGATAATCCGACTTCTATTTGATCTAGAACGGCCCCCCATCCTTGTGGCCCTAGCTGAAGGAATGAGCTCATATCGGTTGAAGCATTCTCGTAGAACGGCCGGGCTCCGACGGCTGCCCCCAAGGCCAAATGATTGACCTTCACATTCTCTGTCGCAGAAAAAGTCTTATGAAGAATGTCGAATGCAGCCCGACCAGGCTCGAATGCATGAATTTCTCCTGAGGGAAAGAGGTCAATCAAGGCGCGGGTAGTCTGTCCGACATTCGCACCAACATCGAAAACAACAATGGGCCCACTTTTTCCGATCAATCTTTCAATATCAGCATACGCGTCGCGCCCAGGTTCGACCCTATGCACGTCGAAGCCGGTCAGCTGGCGTATGAGCCTCCTGATTTTGGAACGAAAGGAACGTTTCACCCCACGACTCCTGCGCTCTGCGTGGCGATCTGTTTATCCTACAATCAGCATGCGCTCACCACAGCATACGGGCTATGGGATGCCAGCGTCTTCGCCCGGCTTCGTGACCGAGATGCCAACTCTCAAAGTGTTTTATCTTTCGCAAAGGCTGATCCGGCATAGCTAGAGCTATCGCATCAGCCAACGTCTTACGGGTAACACTCTCCCGCGATCCGCACGGCATGAAGCTCTAGCCCCGGCCTTGACGTATTGGATCGTTACCGCGTCCGTCTGCAGGCTGCCTCACTTCAGGCAGTGAGCGTCGACGCGCGGCGATCACAGCTTTGCCTATTGCAATCCAGGGTTTTTCGACGAAGTGGTAGGTCAGGCTTGCGCCGAGCAACGATATTGGAGCGATCAATAGGAACAAAAAGATGGCATGCGCAATTCCGTGCGACGGATTACTTAGATCAAGCGGATTGAACCCATAGCGCACCGCGAGCGCTTGAAGCGCACCGATGATACCGAAATGCCAGAAGTACCCTGAATAGCTGATGGTCCCAATCCATTGAATTGGCCGCCCTATCAACCATCCGCCGGCGCCCAATGACAGCGCGAGCGCGATGACACCGAACAAAGTGGCGTAAAAGGGCACGACCAGTGAGGGGCGCACTGGAAGGAAAGGCGCAGCAAGGAGCAATGCAATCGTCGACGCTATGGCGGTTTCGAGCGCGTATCGCGGAATGCATCCTGCTAGTCTGCGCGACAAATGAAAAACTAGGAGGCCCGCGAGAAACGCTTGCACTTGATTCGGCAACCAGAGGAAGACGAACTCGGCTCGCAGATTTTGGGGCTGCTCTGGCCACAAATTGAAGGCAATCGGATTAAGCAACCGCAGAGCAAAATAACAAGCCAAGAAAGCAAGCGCAGCCGCCCACCAGGATCTGATAAAAAGCATCATTAGAGGAAAGACAAGGTAGAAGGCCGTCTCAACCGCGATCGACCATCCCCCGGGCACGACGCTGTTGATTGATTGCGGATGCCAACCGTGCACAAAAAAGATGGTCTCGACGACCTCAGGCCAACCTATTCCTCCTGGCGCCCACCAGCGCGGCGCAAATCCGTCCAGAACTAAGAAAACCAGAATTGCGAGCCAAAACATCGGCGCGATGCGACAGAAGCGCCTAAGGAAGAACGGACCAGTTCCATCTTTTCGCTGATGCCACGAACTCGCAAGGGTCAGCGCGCTAACGACAAAGAAAAGCTGTACGCCGCGCGCCCCTTGATCTGCGAGCGCTCGAAATGGCCATTCTAAACCGGGAACTTGCTGTGAGACGTGAGCAGCAATGACGCCAAGAATCGCGTAGCCACGCAACGCGTCGATGTAATCATACCGCTCCATGGCCGCGAATCCTCCTCTCTGCAATCTAGAAGTCAATCTCTCAAATTTTGGACAAACAAGAACAAAGGTCGGATGACGCCCGTCGCCTTCCTCACCGCCGATCTCCCGCCCAAGCTCGTGCTGGACGGATCTTGCGGTCGCCATGATTCTCGGATCAAACCAGCGAGTTAAACGGGCGACTGCCTATAAGCAAATGCCAAGCCCCAGGGCCCGTTCGAGCTTGGCTCAACAGTGATCCCACCAAAGCCCAATGCTTGAAGGCATCGTTCTACTGACTCTGTCGTGGCATCGGGCCTCGCCCAGAGGTGATATTCCATCACTATGGAGCGAATCTGCTGCCATGGAGCCGGATCTGAGAAGATGTCCCATTCCGCGCCTTCACAATCAAGCTTGACCAAGTCGACGTTACCTAGTTTGGCAACGGCGTCCGAGAAGGAGCGTTGCACAATCGATCCGTCACTGCGCAGCTGGCTGACTGAATGCAACGAGTCATTGTCGCTCTCAAGCGCGATCCTGCCGGGCGCCGAGCCTACGGCCTCCATGTTGTACAGGGCTCCGATATCGGCGCAGTGCGCGGCTAGATACGGCTCCAGGGCCGGATTTGGTTCGTAGCACTGTATGAGTGCGTGCGCGAAATGTCGGCGCGCTGCGATCGCAAAAAGTCCGATGTTTGCACCGATATCAAGGACGGTACGCACAGGATGGGCAATCCTGTCAAGCCGATAGCAATCTTCGAACACGATCTTGCCGAACTCGAACTCATGGACATCTCGTTCGCGTTCTGGGAATGAGAGGCGGACGGTCCGTCCCGCGATCCGCACACGGTCAAGACGGGGGAACGTCTTGCCGTAGTAGACACCGAGCCGAGCCCATTTTGCGCGATAAGCAAGGGCTGATTGAAGGTGCGAGAGCATTTGCTAACTGAACCCACCACCGCCTCCGAAGTCAACTCGCCGCTGTGGCCACGTTTCACCAATTCGATGGCGCACCGGCAAGATTCGAAGTCCCGATCTCCAGTTTTGAGAAAATTCAGGACGGTTCAAATAGCCATCGTTGACTAGTACACCGCCCCCGCGAAAATACCATTGTTCAGTAGGGGTCAGACTGACAAACCAAGCTCTGCAGAGGCTCGAGGGGGTACGACGTGGCATCTGAGCAACGGATTCCGGTACTGGACGGCGTACGCGGGATCGCCGTGTTGATTGTCCTGATGGTTCACTTCCTACCCGATGTCCAGACAAGTGGACGCATTCAGGAATGGTTCAAGAAGTCAATCGTGACCACGGGTTGGATCGGTGTGGATCTCTTTTTTGTGCTGTCCGGCTTCTTGATTACCGGACCGCTCGGCAGGCTTCCTGCGCAGAACGCACCGGCTGGCGCTGACTCCTTGGTAGGGGACAAGCTAGCCCGCGTCTGAATGGGCGCGCGCCCTATTGCAGTTACTGCCCTCCCGTGTGAGGACCCGAGAGTGCTCGGCAATCAGACCCAGCACCACAAGTTTCCCGCATCCCCACCACCCGTGCCGGCGAGCCGGCCACGATCGTCGCAGATGGCACGTCCGAAAGAACGACGGAGCAAGCGCCGACGACGGCACCTCGGCCAATCTGAACCCCTGGCCCAACAAACACACGGGCGGCAATCCAGCATTCCGGCTCCACGGTGACCGGAGAGGTGACGAGGGAGAACGAAATATCGTGGTGGTCGTGGGTTCCTGCGCAGAGGTAGGCTTCCTGGGAAATGACGCTGTGTTCGCCGATCGTGATTGTGTCGACGCTATAGAGCGTCGCATTGTCACCAATCCAGCAATGATCCCCGACAACCAGCTTCCAGGGAAATGTGACGCGGACGCCAGGCCGGATCAGAACATTGCGGCCGATACTGGCCCCGAACAGTCGCCAAATGAACCGCCGCCACCCATAAAGGACTTGCGGCGTTGGCCGCACAAACAGCGCGTCGACCATCCACCAGAATTGAACGAACCACGCCGGCCGACCGCGCGATGCGCTAGGCAGTTGAAAACGCGATAGATCTTGGAACTGGTTAGGTCGCAATGCAGCCTAGCAGTTCGAATCGTGAAGGTGACCGCGAGCGAGAACCTCGTCATAGCATCTCACCAGGCTGGTCATCGCCTCCCCCCAGGTGAGGTTTTTCCTCGCATAATCTCGCCCCTGCCGGCCCATCCGCCCCGCAAGGTCAGAGTCCTGCAACAATGACACGAGGCTTTTTTCCAGATCGGCTTCTATCCCGCCTTCGGCAAGAATCAGACCCGCACCAGCCTCCTTGACGTAAGGCCAGGTGTTGACCTTGTTGCTGATAACAACCGGAACTCCCATCTGCATCGCCTCGGCCACCGTGATTGCGAAGTTCTCCTGTCGTGACGGCAGGAGGAATAATTCCGCCGACGCGTACGCCCCCCATTTCGCGTCGCCGTCGAGCCTGCCGGTCATCAGGACGCTGCTCTCCAGCCCTCGCGCCTTGATCGAATTCCTCAACGTCTCTTCATACTGGGGTTCGCCGTCCCCAGCGACTGTCAGCAGAACATCGGGCATGACTGTGAGGACCCCGGGCAAGGCCATCAGGATTCGATCGAGTCCCTTCTTGAAGTGAAGGCGTCCAAGGAACAAGAGTTGGCGGCGATTGCGTGCCTGCGGGTATCGTGCAAGAAACTGCGATGCGAGTTCGTCTGCCTTCCCGTTCGGTGCATTCCCGCCCAGGGGAATCACGACGCTCTTGGGAACAGATGGCAATTGGCTTGCCGCTAAACGCGCCTCCTCTTCCGTGGTGTAAATCAGACGATGTGCAGACGAGATGTTCTTTTGTTCGATCGCCCAGAGATAAAGTGCTTTTCGCCAACGTTTGACCGACAATGAATACGGATCGAGCATGCCATGCGGCATCAGCACGTAAGGCCGCCGGTGACGAGCACATGCCCGCCGCACCGTCCTGTTGATGGGATTCCAAAGGGTGTGCACGTGAACGACGTCGGCGTCGCGAACGCTGTTGTCCAGCCGGCGCCGACTCGAACCGTCCAAGGAAGAAAGAGCGCTTGATCGCCTGAGAAAGGTGGTCGGGGCGAGCGCATTTAGATGCTTGAGCAATATCTGTTCGTCATTCTGACAGAACATCGGCGTCGAAATGATTTCCGCTGCGTGTCCACGACCTATGCTCTCTCGCACAAAATTCTCGACAACAACCGGCGGCCCACCTGCGCTCGGGTGCATATAGGGAATTACATGCAATATTCGCACTACAAGCTACGAATGTGGATGGCTTCGCTCAAAGCTTGTCTGAGCCGATGGCGGGAATTACACGTCGCGGTGACCGGCGGCGCAACCATAATCTCCCGTAAAGCCAAAGCGCAAGAGTCGGCAGCATATACGGAACCATTGTCAGTAAACTGCGCATAGCCATAGCGGCACACAAGAATCCAGATGCATAAAGCACCTGCGCAAATGACGAATTGATATCGCGTCCGACACGATTCCACAGTTCTGCAGCCACGCCAAACAACACGGCCACCAAACCGACAGCAAAAAAGCCACCGGCCATATAGGCCTCTCCAACGAACGTGACGGAAAGTGTCGTAACTCCGTCGTACGATCCTAGCGCCGCTTCGATACCGGTGCTCAGGCCCTCCGGCTTGCCCGGCCATAGCGCGCGAGGAACTGGCTTGATCAAGGCGTTAAACGGAATCTCGAATCCCAGGAAATCGACGGAGTCAGGAAATACTTGCGTGAGTTGGGACAGATTGACCAGGTTATGATCGATAAACAGCGTGTCATAGTGGCGTTGTGTGGATGAATAATTCCCGAGACCCACCCCCCGAAATTCGAGCATGTAGGTTGTTGCGATCAACGAGAGGCCGGCCGCCGTCACACCTATCAACAACATTCGGGCAAGCTTGATATGCGGTTGACTGAGAAAATATGCACCTAAGAATGCAATGACGTAGGTAACAAATAGGTTTCTCGTGCCCGAGGCAAACCCATAGTAAAGCGTAAGCAACAGCACGAGCGCGACTATGAGCTTTTGTGTAGCCGTGTATTCGTCCTTGCGGGCGTAGATGAGACCGGCCATTGGCGGAAGCAGGTAAATGAGCAGCCCGAGCTCGTACAACAAGCTGTAGATGTCTCCGTATTTGCCACGGCCCCAAGATTGGGAAAAGCGCGGAAGCGCCATCTGTCGCAGCATCTCGAACAGATCAAAATTCACCGCAAGAAACATGTGCAAATAGCCTACGATTGTTGCAAAAAGAAAGAAACCAAAAAGGTGGCCGGGATGAAACGATAATTCCTGTCGGGACTGAACGCGTCTGGGCAGATGCCGTCCCAGTGCCAAACCTGCGAAACTGATGAGTGCCAGATAGGCGCCCATTGTTGCGGAGGTAGGCGACAGCCGCGCTTCGACATCAGGCTGCGGAAAGAGAAATTCCAAAAAAGTAAGGGCGTATAGTACCCAAAGCATTAGTAGGTCGACCCGGATTAAGCTTCGGACACCGGCTATTGCTTCAATGCCGGTCGCGAGGCCCAAGGAGAGACCAGTACCAATCGCAGCAAAGGCAAATATGTTCGTAACGCTGTCCGAAGGTAAGAAGACGACGGTAAGTAGAAGACCGACGAACATCACTAGCGTAGGTGCAGTCGTGGCACGAACGTTTTGCCTATTCATCGTCGGTTCTCAGGTTTACAATAGGACGCCGCCATCGTGACGCTTTAGCACGCGTGCGAGAATAACTTATCGAATACCCGCACCCACTTCTCGGCGCCGGCTTTCGATGCGACATCGGGCGCCTTTTCCCGCGATCTTCTACCCCACTCGCATGCAAGGCTCCTATTTCGGGCAAATGCCTCCATTGCGGCATACAGGGCTTCGGCATCGTTGGCCGAAACGCGCATGCCGTTGATGCCGTCCTCTACAAGGTCGAGCCCGGCGCCAACCGCATCCGAGGTGATGATCGGCAGCCCTGCGGCAAGCGCCTGATTGACCACTACGCCCCATCCGTCATGACGGCTAGGCAAAACGAAGACATCGCCCTTGCCAAAATATTCCGGTAAACGTTCTGGCGCTTGAAACCCCGCATAACAAATTTTGGACCGTGTCGCCGGCCTTACCAGTTCCAAAAATTTTGGAAGGTCAGCCTCCCGCCCAACCAATAGCAGTCGCACGTCGAAACCTCGGGCGATCAGCCGATCAAATGCCAGCAGTAACAAATCGACTCCCTTCCTTAGGATCATCTGGCCGCAAAACAGAAACGTCAGTGGCGCGTTCTCCTCCGGACGTCGGCGCAGTGAAAGAAACTCCGATAGATCACAATGGTAGGGAATGCAAAACTGAGGAACATGTGGGAACCGCTTACAATAATCCTCTTCGGCCGCTCGTCCTATGCCCACAATACCTGACGCATGCGAAATCGGAGCCGTCAGGGCACGCTGCGTAATCCCTTTCCAACCGACATTGCGATTGAGACGCTCTCCCCAAAAGAGCCACCGCCGCCCACGCAGCTCGGTGCGCATGAGTCGTTGCCCCGTTAGTGACGTATAGGTGCTAAGAACCACCAAATGCGTTTGAGAAAGATCAGGTATTCCCCAATTCACGTACGCGCGCGTCCCGCGGAACGGCACCCAAAATCCGGGCAATATCCGCTCAAAGGGTCGAAGAGGCTTTTCGGGCCATGGGTTCTCGGACGAAGTCGACTCCATGTAGCAGACTTTAATGTCGACCTCATCTCGTGCAGCCAGCGCCTCGAACAGATCGCGTTGGTACGGTGATGGCACAACAGTGATGAATAGAACCTTATACTTCCAGTTAACTCGGCCAGCCCCTACTGCAACATTCATTACCTTAGCCCCAGAACATTTGATTTTCGCAAACTCGACGCTGCCTTAGTCGAAGATATGCAGCCAGGGTCTGCGATACCAAGCAAAGCAAACCAAGCCAATCCTTCGATACAGAAGGCGTCGAAAACTCCTGCGGACGTGAGCAAAAAGGCCAATGGTTTCGGAGCATGGCAGCAACCGTTACGACGTCATCGTCCGCTAACGAGTGGCGAGACCCGAATCTGCAACTGCCTCTTCTAGGCGGCTTTCATAAAGATTCCGTCCGCCTGGAGCACGCTGCCATCAACAGGACTCAGGAGCTGCGCAAGATTCCCGTGATAAGCAAAGCCCATACGTCTCAAAGTATCATAGATCGTATCAAACAGCGGCTGCTCTTCGTATAGCCTCTCGAAGCTTGTCTCGATGATGAGAAGCTTCGCTGACCGAATGGTATTTGCGCCGCCGCAGATGACCTTGTCCTCGAAGCCCTGAACGTCGATCTTGATCAGGATGTTGTCGACCAGGTCGAGGCTTCCAGCGACATCATCGAGTTGCTTGAGCGCAATTCTTTCGACCCCCTCCCCACTCGAGAAAGGGAACGCCTGCTTGTGCAGCTCACCCATCCGCAGCATCGACGAGGACGGCGAGAATTCGCTGCGACGGATCTCCGCCTCGGAAGTCTCACTACCGAGGGCGAAAGCGAAGGCGCCAAATTTCAAGACGCCCTGCATTCTCATGAGGAGCTGCTCGTAGCAATCCTGCAACGGTTCAAACGAATAGATTGTCGCTTCTGGCAGTATCGCATGAATGTCGGCGGCAAATTGCCCGGTATTGGCCCCGATATCCAGTATCGTCCGGATGTTCAGATTCTTGAGCCAGTTGAACTTGTCCTCCCTCGCAGGAGCGAACTTGTAGGGACGGACCCTCGCCCGCTCAGGACCAATTCTTCGGAGCTCGAACCCTGCAGCCTCAAATATCCTTTTGGCCGCCCCTTTGATCGCCCCCACGAGCAAGCGTCTCCCGAATAGACCAGCCACGTCGAGATACACGGATACCTGCTCAGTAGAGATAGGATTTCAGACAGTAGCTCGGCAACGTCGGGCTGGCTCCTATACCCTGATTCCCACAGCTTTCTGTGCATTATACATCAGACCAGATCCGAAAGTCCTTATTTCCCGGCGCAAGAACCATCTCATTCGAATACCCGCAACCATCGTTCCCCGACACGAGCGAAACTATATTGTTCCGCCAGCGTGGAATGCTCCGAGAATCGCTGCAGCTGGGACGGGTCCGCCAGCAGACGCCGAAGCGCTTGGGCAATCGCACCCGCCGTCACGTCCGGAAGGAGCCAACCGTTTCGGCCATCCTCAACGACATCCCCACAGAACTTTGTAGCAATGATCGGCAGCTTCCATGCCTGGGCTTCAAGCTGGGTGAGACCGAAGCCATCCGAAAGCGTCGGGAACAGCAACACGTCGGCATTGCGGTAGAACTTAGCCGTGTCCCTACGGGGCACTGGGCCGACCCAGCGCACTTGTGGGTTTTCGTACATATCTCTTGGGAGCGAAATCTGGAGTGGCCCCACAAACATGAATTCCACTGGCTCGCCACGCAAGAGACGGATGGTCTCGAGCAGCGGCCCGACGCCTTTGCGTAGGTTGATCTGCCCGAGAAACAGGACCTGCAAGGGACGGGCGTCATTGAACTTCGCCGGATACTCGCGCTGAAACGTCGCATTGTCTTGTGAATTATCAAACCCGAGCGGAACGATTCTGATCTTCGCTGCCGGCACGCCCTCCTCAATGAGAGCCGTGCTAGACCAGTGCGAGTTGACCACTATGCGATCGGCAAGCGCGCACTCCTGCCGCCAATTTGACCAGTAGTGCTGCGTTGGCGGCTGCCAATTTCTTCGTTGATCCGGATCCTGCTCGTACGCTCTGGCCACGATGCGCTCTTCCGGAGGGCCTGGATCGATTTGACCTAGGACCGTCCGCCAACCCCGCGCGCGCGCCAATCTGAAGATTTCAAGTGCGGCGTAGCTGTACGCCATCACTGTACGAGGCGAATCGGCGCGCTCCCGCGACAATCGCGCAACTGCTGCCTTCTGAAACCAGTCATTGCGCGCAATCATCAGCGGCCAGTTGTCGAGACCCGCAAGCTTGGCACGCAGCTCGAAGGCTATGTTGCCGGCATTCGGCGCATGGACATTTGCGGTTGCAAGGTCGGCATGAAAGCGTGCCGCCAAGCCTGGTTTGAGCATTCCCAGCAGGCTCCCCGGTCTGACCCAGGCATCAGTCAGCAAAAGGTCCAGTGCACGCCGCCGATGCAAGGCGCGCGCAACAGCGTAGTGTTCACGTGCTCCGATCTGGCAGCAAATCCACCTTGCGCGCAATTTATTGTCCATCGATACAAGGGATTCCTCAGACCCCGTACACGGTGATCTTGACGCAAGGTTTGCAGTCGGAACACGCAATCTAGCCGGCATAATCGATAATGCTAAGCGACACCGGTCCTTCGAAATTGAAGAAACCTTCTTACTGTTTGCCAGGCGATTGGCTTTCGGTATTGACGATTGCAATAGCAATCAAAAGGTATGCGAGCGATGCCGGAGCAAATGCCGCGAATTCGGCCCATCCGAATGCAATAGATGACCTTATTTGCCAACTGGAGGAGGCCCCAGCTCCAGCCTCGCATGGGATAGTGAAGAAAGGCATATAAGCCGACGTTGGTTACGACCCCTGCCGTGATTTCGGGAGACTCATGATGCATCAAGTTGGTATCGTGGTACACTCGCAATTCGCCAGCTTCGTAGACCTGCCATCCCACGGCGAACAATTGGAGGCTTAAGTCGCTCTCCTCCATTCCGTACGCTCGATCCCGCGGAAGATATCCACGAACGCATCGATACGCGGCCAGTCGAACCGCATGACCACATCCTATGTAACTTGGGACGCGGACCAAATTCTTGATGCGAGCGATTTCCGGCTCATGACGATGCCAAATGTTTGCCCCGAAAATTGCAGCCTCCGGATGTTCGACAAATAATCGCTGCACCGTTGCAAAAAAATCGGGATCAACTGGATACGAGTCGTCATCGAAGCTCACAGCGTAAGGTGTCGTGCAGGCCAATAGGCATTGATGGCGTCCGCCCCCGGGCCCCTGCTGAGTCGGCGACGTCAACACGCGAACTTCGGGAAACCGCCGTCTGAGCTCACGCTCAAGTGTCCCATCCCCCAAGTCGACATGTACCCAGATCTCTGCCGGCCGCGGATCGCACTCCCGCATCTTCTCCAGCACGCACGCAATTGCGGCCCCTCTATTGTAGGTCGGAATAACGACAGCTATTGGAACAGTGTCCGCCAATTAAGCCTCGTGCAAAAGTCCGGCCCGCGAGTTAGGAACTCCTGACCAAATACGGAGAGCTGCATCTGTCGGAACTCACGCAGGCGTACTCACCGGAGATATTGTGAATCCGATCGCACGCGCCGGAACGCCTGCCACTCTCTCTTCAGGGCCAACGTCACGCGTGACAACCGCGCCGGCGCCAATAACCGCACCGTTTCCAATATTAACACCCTTTAAGATAACCACGCCGGCGCCGATCCAGACGTTCCGCCCGATTTGTACAGGACTGCTAAGGAGAGATTGCTTGGCCTTCGGAATGATCGATTTAGTTCCATGATCATGATCAGTAACGTAGCAAAAGGGGCCGATAAGGCAGTTCTGTCCAATCACGATACGCTCAGATGCATCGAACATCGTGAAGCGGTTCACGTATGTATTGCTACCGACTACCAACCTTGCGTGCTCTCTCCGCAAGCCGGTTGTAAGCAGTACGACGTCGTCATCCAAGGAAACAAAATCCTCGATAACGATGTCCCAGGGATTTCGCGGAATGCGCACGCGCCGAATCCAGCACTTTCGACCAACACTCACGCCAAGCAATCTGAGCCGAGCGATGCGTATACGGATAGCGATCGCACCGGGATATCGAATGAGGCGATTAACGAAATCATCGTAATGGAACAACCCCGCGCTCATGACAGTCGCTGCACCCGCGCACGCCCATAATTTCTAAGAATTCCCGCCATTGCCATCAATGGGCAACCTGCAAGGAACTTCAGCCGTCCCAGTGAGGCGTTCCATCCGAATGTCGATACGTAAAGCCACCACGCCTCACGGCGGAGCCCCACTCTGAAACATTCTAACACAACTGGACGCACGTGTCGCGTCAGGATCAGCCGTCGCTCTCGTGCCCGGCTCTTGCCTCCTGGATAGCGCCCCTCGCGCTCGGCACGAACCATCGACCGTATCCCCGCAATCGTTCGATTCAAATTCTTGGTAGCGCTGGCGTCATGCTCCCGATATGCAAACGTAGCGGGGGCTTTGATCTGAACAAAACCCGGGTCCACTCCCAACCTTAAGGCCAAGTCGGCGTCCTCGCCGCAGACCCACTCTTTGACAAAACCGCCAGCCCCTTCAAATACGTCACGGCGAATGACAAATGAAGAAACGCCCCACCACCGCCACTCATCTCCGGCGGCAAAGTAGTCCTCAAATCGCTCTTCTTCAATTTTGATTTCTACTGTAGCGATGCTCGCCAATTCACGATCGTATGAGAAGGAAAGCGGCTTGGCCGCAAGGAATGAAGGCTCACAACATTCTTGGATCACTTTTCGATAGATATCCAGCGTCCATGGGAACCATAGATCATCACTGTCTAGAAAGGCAAGGTAAGCGCCTTCCGCGTGCTTAACACCAAGATTTCTCGCTGCCCCGGGGCCAAGATTCGGCTGGTGAACAATCCTTACTCGTTGCCCTAATGACTTGAGATAGTCCATTGTCAGGTCGGTTGAACCGTCATCTACGACAATGATCTCAAATTGATCGTAACGCTGCGCAAACACGGATTCCAGCGTGCGCTTTAGAAACGCAACCCGGTTGTAGGTAGGTATAATCACTGAAAAGAATGGCATTCTAAGCTCGGATTAAATCGTCTGGGGGGCCATCGACTCGAATTTCCGAGACGGCAAGGAGTTCAAGAAAGCCGCGCAGGGATCTCGTTCGCACAGACGTATAGCCAAGCCCTTGGCAAGCGCCCTACACGCGAGAGCAGCGTGTCCTTTGAGCAACTCACCCGCCAAAGATGGATGGCCACTATAAGAGAGGCTTTCTACGAGGCGAGCCGTCAGTCCGAGTTGCGCGGCTATCGATTTCGCCAAACGAACGATCACTTTGCCATCTTTGGCAAGTATGTAGTCGCGAATGCTTTGCATTCCCCGTCCGAATGCCCGATACGCTTCTGAAGCTCGCGCCGATTTCGAATCGGGCATTTGAGTCCAAATAGCCTGCGGTTCCTTGATAAACAAGAATGGCGCATTCACTGACAGAGAACGACAGGCTTCCTGCAGTCCGGGTTGCCGAACACTAGGACCGATTTGCAAGTCAATCCCATGTCCAAGGCGCCACGCGAGACCACCGTTGGATAAGCCCTCCATCAACAGCAGCGTTGCTCGCAAATAGGTGGGGCTTACCTCCCCTTCAGAAAACCAATCTCCGCGCGTTGTCTCATTCGGAGCACGAAGTCCCACACCGTCCTCGTAGATTCGCTGGTTAGCAAGTATCAGTTCACACCCCGTTCTGGACACACGATCGGCAATCTGGGAGAGGAAGTCCGGCAGCAGAAAATTGTCATCCTCGAGCAGACAAGCGTAGTCCCCATCGACCTTCCTTATCGGAGAAAAGCATTGATCGATATTTCCTGCTGCACCTAGTCTTCGGCTGTTGCAGGCATAATTGAATCGATCATCTCCCAAGCTATTGATCAAATCTCTCGAATCCGACGACGTTGAGTCATCGAAGATAATCGCTTTCCATCTTGGATAACTTTGCGCTTGAAGGCTATTGACTGCTCGCCGCAGCATCTGTGGGCGGTCGCAAGCAGGCATCCGGATTTCAAAGAAAACGGGAGACTTTGTAACCTCCATGCGGCGACTTGAAATCATGAAGCGCGCCTAACAGCCCCGTGCGCTTGCTAGAGAATTACCTGTGGCAAGCACTACAGAACTTTCGAGGCTGTTGATGGGCGTAAAGTGCCATTGCCGCTAGGTTCTTATCTTTCCCCAATTTGGAGGCTTGCACCACCCTCGGAGAGCGCGCGTGGCAGAGGCCGCAATTTGAGCCCCGTGGAAGCCTAACAACCGGAACGCCAATGAATAAAGCGGCGGACTCGAAGGTGACCGGCTAGGCTGAAAGTAACAATCCGACTCCAATATGCGATTGCATGTACTAATCGAGAGACGCAGATCGTAGTTCCATAGTCTCCTGGCAAGGTCATGCCTCGCATCATTGACCGCCTGGCGCCGCGCCGATGTCAGTTGAGAAGTGCCCCTCAGATGGTCTTCGATCCGCTCCAGGATGCGCAATTTCTGGCGTTCAAATTCGCCTTTGGACCGTCGAGTGATCCGACGACCATCATCCAGATCTCGATATACAGCAAAGCAGCCATCGCGGTATTCAAAATGAGCATTATTCTCGAGCAGACGACAATAGAGTTCGTGCTCTTGGCAGCATGGCTGCGCCTCACGCCACCCGCCTACGCGTTGAAGCGTAGCCTTTCTCCATAGTGGACCGCTCGTCTGCGGAAGATGCCATAAAGCTAGAAGAATCCACGGGTCTCGTGGCTCGGGAATGACAGTGTCTGTGCATATTATTTGTCCATTCTCAACCCGCATCCACGCCACAGGGCTGCAGAGCACGTCGCAATTGGGATGCGTGATCGCGTACTTCGCCTGACGGGCCACTTTCTCCGGTTGAAGAACGTCATCGGCATCAAGATATTGCAGCCACTCGCCATGTGCGAGTTCCAGCAAGCGATTGCGGGCTGCTCCCCCTCCGCGGTTTGGACCTGTCTCCCAACGAATTCGTTGATCAAATTGGCGGATGACGTCAAGACTGCTGTCTGTCGATCCATCATCAACTACGATAACTTCCTTGTTCGGCCAAGTTTGTCGCAAAGCGCTCTCGATTGCATCGCCAACCGAGCGCTCTGCATTGTAGCAAGGAATTAGAATTGAAATGCGGTCGTCCATCCTCAAGCTGGCTCTCTCTTATGGCGAGGTTGTTTTAAGTTACGGAATCCGGCCGCGCCCCTAGCTGGAGCAGAATGAGCATGTCGTACTGGCATCGATTAGCTCGGCCTCGCACGAAGCTCGACCATCGATCTGGATGAGTGCTGGCGAAGCCGAAAAGTTCAGAGCGGACCAACCCCGATCATTACCCCTCAAGGGGCGCGATCTCTCGATAAACTCGAGCCGTCATTTCCGCAACACGTTTCCAACTCGTCGCTTCTCGCCATTTCTGGCCGTGATCGTAGTCACGCCGGGTTGCCAGCGCCTCTTCCAGCTGCTCGATAAATTCGCTCTCCAGAGTATCGAAACGAAAGACGTGCGGATCCGGCTCGCAAAGATCGACGGTTGTCAAACGACTGGGAATGAGAATCGGTACACCCTGAGAGCGCGCCAACGCTGCCGCCCCCGAGGTAAATATCTTCCGATAGTTGAAGAGCACGCAATCCGCAGCGCTTAGCCAAGTGTGCAGAACCTGATCATCCAGCCACTCGCTCGCAAGCCGGAGATCGATTGTCTGACATCCGTCTGCTAGGCGGTTCAACTCATTCGCAAATGTCTGCGATAGCACAGGCCCGACAACGACCAGCTTATGGCTCAACCGAGCTCTCTTCCAAAAGAGTACGAGTTCGTCCGTTCCCTTGTATGGACTGACAGTTCCAAAGACGAGGCAGATCTTATCCCGAGCAGGCAGCTCAAGCGTCTTGCGCGCCTCACTCTGCGGCAAAGGAGGTCCCATCTTCATTCCATGATCGCCAAACGGAATCACGTGGACGCATTCCTGCGCAATTTTCAATTGAGCAATCAACTCCCCGCGCGCGGCCTCCGAATGAGCAAACACCGCGACTGCCCGTCTTCCCGTACACCGCATGTTTCTGAGAACCCCACCCTCATGGCACCGATTGTGCGGAATCAAGTTATGAGCCGTCCATACAAGGGGGCGGTACGCTGTGGTCAGCCAAAGATCGAGCGGATATCTCATCATGCGCAATCGATCCAATCCCCCATCGAACTTTCCGAAATACTTCTCTGGCCAATGAATGTGGACAATGTCGGGCGTTCTGCTCCTGCTTCCACGAGCCAGTGGAAGGCCGCGGCGATACTCGTTCAGGAATGATACTTCAACGTCGAAGTGCCTGAGTGCTTGTGCAAGATAGGTCTGGTACGGGTTCCCAGCACTGTAGTCGGGCGCAAACAAAACGCGAAGCGTACTCAAGGCTAGTTTGCCCTATTTGATGGCAGAGCGAGAAAGCCCCTGCTGACGAGATGGGCCATCCCCTCTCCGTACATTAGATGCCGAATGGCACCCACATAGTGGCGAAACGGTCGAGTTTCGATCCCGGGCCCCAATCGAACCGTATATTCATCAGGCAGCAGCTCCGCGCCATAACGCGAACTGCACAAAGCAAAGAGCGTCTGCTCGATGCGCCAAAAGTGACCGTCGAGAATGCCTGGTAACGCAAGGAATTCCTCGATCCAATCCCATCGGATCGAGTCACCGTGGACGAGACCGAAGCCCGTGTTCACTCGTGCCAGAACTTCGTGACCGATTTGCCCACGCACCAGATTTGGATCAACCGTGTAAGCCCCGTCCACGTCGGAATTGAAGGTGTTCCAACGGTAAGCCGGGTCCTCCACACGCTGCAGATAGCCTCTTGGCTCCGCAAAGAACAGCAAGTCGCTGTCGAAAAGTGCCATGCGATCCGCTTCGAGGAAGGCGACAAAATCGAAAATTTTCGGCGCTAGCTGATTGGTCTTGCGGAATGAAAGACTGCGCGGAAACTTCTTTAGGATATCGGCAAGCTTCGCGTCGGCCACAGTGCGGCGAATCACGCGAGCATCCGGAAAGTGCTCCTCCAATGTGGAGACCTCAGATGCTGCAAGCGAACCATCCTCGTGAATACACAAAGCATAGCGGCGGCCACTCGTAAGATAAAATGACTTGAGGGCCCAGAGAAGATTGAGCCAGTCTGCTTTCGAGGTAAGGACGTGAATCTCGCAGCGCTTGTCCATCGTGCCGCAAATGGGCGCCGTCGACAGGATGCGCGGCCGCACGACGTCACGATACCAAGCAACTCGCAGTCCGTGCCCGAACTTCTGGCGGAATCGCAGACACAGCGCACCCGGTGTAAGCCTCATGTGGCAGCTGTCGCCTTGCTGCTTGATCGGTTAATCGAACTAAGAAGCTTTCTCCGGAAAGAGCGCGCAGTGAGAATGTATGGGTGTCGCATTGAGAACCAGGCCAGCCTGAGCCAGCGTCGCCAGCGCTCCTCCTTTTGCTGTATTGAAAGCTCCACTTCTTTTTGAAATTCCGCGTCGAAGATCCATTTTCCTCTCAGTTCCATTCGCTTCGAACGGCTAACCGACGGATCTTTGGCAAAAATGTACGGACGAACAACCTGCAGGAGCTCCTCCGCGGTTCGCCTGGGCTGCGTGGACTTCTGGTTGGGTTGAATACGAAAAGCGGCGAGTTCCGCGTCGATGAAGCCAACACGACCTCCTCCGCGCAGAATCCGCAGCCAATACTCATAGTCCATGACCCAGAACAGGTCTTCACGAAGGGGACCGATTTTTTTCCCGATCCGTTTGGTCCAAAATACTTCTGGCTGTACAAAGTTGCGCCGGTTCCACCAAACGTCCCAAAGATCCAAGATTTCGTCGAACCGTGTAATCGAACCGATTCGCTCGTCAACCTTCCTCCCATGCTGATCGACTACGCGGCAGCGGCCGTGGAACAGATCACAGCCCGGGTCGAGAGCATAACAATCGGCCACGCGCGCGAGAGCACCATCTAGGTAGTAATCATCACTATTCAGATACGCAACGATGTCTCCGGTCGCGTGCCGCAGACCTTTGTTGATGGCATGGGTTTGGCCACGGTCCTTCTCGCTCACCCAGTAGGTCAGCCTATCTTCATACTTGCGAATGATGTCAACACTGCCGTCGGTACTTCCTCCATCGATGATGATGTATTCTAGGTTGGGATACCCCTGACCAAGTACCGAGCATATCGTTTGCTCGATAAAGGGCGCCTGATTGAATGACGGTGTAACAATGGATATGCGAGGCAGCGGTGTCACTTTTCGGCGCGTCCTCTGTTACTAGCTCAGATTTGCAAATCCGGAGACGGCATGTTTTCGAGCACGCAAGTTAACGACGCTTCGGTTTGTCGTCCGCAGCAACACAGTCAAACAGGAGCAGCGTCCCAATCGAGGATCGGCGCGACCAGGCCCGGCCGACTTCGCTCATTCAACGAATTCCACAACGGCGAAACTCCGTGTCCCAGGTTCACTCGGAATCTCAGAGCTGCGTCCTCACTTACAATCCATGAAACATTGTGAATGCTGATACGAGGGCTCACAAAGAAGTCACCGCCGTTCAGAAGACCTCTGGGAATTCGGCAGCGCCAGCGATTATGCCCAGCTTGTATCGATGGCCAGCGCTCCCGTGGCAAATCGGTCTGATAGGTCCGAAAAATCGTCACGCCCTCAGAGTTCATTAAGTCGAAGCCGACACAAAGAGTGGCGGTCTTTGCCTGTGCTACGAAGTCGAGCTCCACGTAGACATCTTGATCGCTATCCAGAACCCCACTCGCCTCGCCATGTGACGATAGCACCCGCATAGCCAGCAACGAGACGCTTCCATTTCCAGGCGCCTCATCTCGGCTCCAGATTTTTTCGCCGCTACATGATTGAGTGTGCGCCAAGTACCGCGCGACGACCAGTCGTGACTCCTCTTGCATGTCAATCGTTCCGCCCTCTAACAAGATCGCGCGATCACACAACGACTGAACAGCCGGTAAGTTGTGACTTACGAAGAGCACCGTACGCTCCTCTTCGACAGCTACGGAGCGCATCTTTCCAAGCGACTTCTTCTGGAAATCCGCATCACCGACTGCCAGCACCTCGTCAACAATCAGAATCTCCGGCTCCAGATGCGCAGCGATGGAAAAGGCAAGCCGCACATACATGCCACTGCTGTAGCGTTTGACCGGCGTATCAAGAAACCTCTCTACCCCGGCGAATTCGACTATCTCGTCCAGCTTGGACTTGATCTCGGCCCGGGTCATGCCAAGAATCGAGCCGTTGAGGAAGATGTTCTCCCGACCGGTGAGTTCCGGATGGAAGCCAGTGCCCACCTCGAGCAGGCTTGCGACGCGACCGCGAAGAGTGGCCCGACCACGGGTCGGTTCGGTGATCCGGCTCAGAATCTTCAGCAAGGTTGACTTCCCTGCCCCATTCTTCCCGATGACCCCGAGTACCTCGCCCCGCTTGACCTCGAAACTTACGTCCCGCAAAGCCCAGAATTCCTCGACCTCATCGCCCTGAACGATCTGCCGTCCACGAACAAGATCGACGGCCTTGCGGGTGAAGTTTCTGGCCTCGCGGGCCAAAACATCGCGTAGCATCGAATAGCCGTCGGACCGGGTGGATTGATGACCAACCCAATAGCTCTTGGACAAATTCTCGGCGGTGATGACGACGTCGGACATGGCTTGAGGAGACAGCAGCGATCAGATCAAGTCTGCAAAACTCTTTTCCATTTTCCTGAATTGTCGAATGCCCAAGCAGAGGAAAAAGATAGTGACACCAACGCTGAGAACGAGGCTGCTCCAACGGAGTTCGCCTTCACCTCCGAGCAGGCACCAACGAAATCCATCGATCACGCCGACCATCGGATTGAGGGAATAAATGAACTGCCAATCAGAGGGTATGATGCTGGAACTAAAACCAACGGGTGACACATAAAGGCCCAGCTGCACCACAAAAGGAATGACGTAGCGGAAATCGCGGTATTTCACGTTCAGCGCCGTGATCCACAGCCCGACTCCCAGGCTTGCCACAAACGCGATGGCCGCGAAAAATGGCAATAACAGAAAGTGCCAGCTCGGCACAAACTGGTACCACACCATCAGGGCGGCCAGAATAACAAAGCCAATGAGAAAGTCGACGAAGGCGACCATCACGGCGGCCATGGGCACGATCAACCGCGGGAAGTAAACCTTGCTGATGAGATTGGCGTTGCTGATGAGGCTATTTGATGTGTCGCCAAGCGCCGTCGCAAAGAAGCTCCAAGGCAGCATGCCTGCAAAGACCATCAGGGCATAGGGGGCTGCACCTTCCGAAGGCAACTGAGCCAACTTACCGAACACGATTGTGAATACGACCATGGTTAGGAAGGGGCGGATGAGAGCCCAGGCAGCGCCGATGACCGTCTGCTTATATCGAACCGATATGTCTCGCCACGCCAGAACCTGAAAGAGCTCGCGGTAGTGCCACAGATCACGCCAATATTGTCGATCACCGCGGCCGGCTTCGATGACGAGCTCGTATGCTCCACTTTCTGCTTCCTTACCTTGCTCATTTACCGAACAAGGGATACCGGATACCCTTTGTATGAGTTCAAGCCGAGCGCTGGCCATCAGCGAAAAGCGACCTTTCCAGCTGGCTTGGAGCGAGGATCATCCAGCACACTGAACCTGTCGCGTTGAATTTCCCGCTCCCATAAGTGCAAGGTGCTTACAAAGCTGTCCACGTCGTCCACATTGACACGTTCATACCGATTGCTCGGTAGAGCTTGATGCGCCAAAAGATGGACATCGGAGTCTTCGCTCCCGACGAAAAGCACCCTCTTGCCCGACTCGATGCAAGCGTGGATTTTTGACGGAAGCACATAGCCAACGAAGGCATCCCGCAATGTGACCAAGTGCACGTCCGCGGCCAGAAGAAGCCGGGGGAGATCCGCCAATGGGACTAATGTCGATCTATAAACGGGAACACCCCGTAATCTCAATTCAGCTTCGACTCGATCAGCTTTTGCGCCAGTGGCATTCAGCCAAAATTTCAGTGGGCGCTTGGATTGAATGACATACTTCGAATATCCCTCAATAAGCGTCAGGTCATCATGAGCCACTCCCCAATTTCCCGAATAGAGAATGATTCCGGCGCCCCCGCGCAGTTCTTCGGGTATTGGTAGTGGCTTTATTCCAACAGAAAATGTGACCGGTGAAGCGAGGCGCCTGAGGACAATCCGGCGTTCGGATATTCCAATTTCGGTCAACCGGCGGCCTTGATCATAGCCCAGCACCTCAAACGTATCGATCCGGCGTCGCCAGAAGTGAGTGAGGCGAAGTACAGCACGAAGGAGAATTCCGGCTCTCCCACGCTCAGCAATGAGGCACTCCGGGTGGAAATCCATAATGCGATAGATCAGATGCTTCTTAAGTAGAAAATTGAGTGGAGCGATAAAATGTAACATCAAGGGCGGGCTTCCAGTGAACAGCACCGCATCTGCCTGGCGTATACTTCGATACGCTTTGCCGAGCAAAAGAAGATTGGATGCGCAGGTCCAGAGCATCCGCAGCAAGAGCTTTTGTTTTTGGTAGCTTCGACGATGCACCCGAACGACAACAAGCGAGCCAGCCCTCCCAACGTCCTCAATTGCCTCCTGACTTGAGGGCCCACTTGTTAAACCAACGAGGGTAACATCCCAACCCTTACTGGCCCAATCGCGCGCCTCAAGAAGAGCATATTGCCCAACTGCCCCGAAATCTGGCGGCAGCCAGTCACAGAGATAGACGAGCCTCTTAGTCATTTTCACGAACGTTTTCCCACGCTACCGCACTACGGGTGAATCGGTTCACCCGGCCGGTTAACGTTAACGGCACGCCTCAAGCCAGAGGCAAAGATGTCAAGCTGCCGGCGACAACACCGACCGATGAGTCGTCACGGGAACAGCCGTTCCCATCATTTCCAGCAACACTTGGACGCGCCCGCTTTCATCCAGCCGTTCGAGCGTGCCAATGAAACCTGCGAAGGCGCCGGACAAGATACGGACACTTCCACCAGCTCGAAGATCATCATCCAATCGCGTCACATCGCCATCGGAGTGTTCAATCAGCGTCTCGACGATACCCGTGGGCACGGCGACTGGTCGACCATCCTGCTGCGCGAAAACACGCGATACGCCAATGGTGCTGCGCACCGATAGCCAGCGATCGCGCTCGAGGTCGAGAATGATAAAAAGATAGCGCGGAAAAAGCGGCGACTTCACGGTCCGCAGCTGACGGGCGTGACGAACCGTTCTCAGGATCCTGGGGACGTGGGTTCTAAAGCCTTGGGCGTGCAAGTGCCATTCGGCCTTCGTCTCACTCTTCGGCTGCGTGTGGACGAGAAACCATCTCTCGTCTCCAGCAAGCACTCGGGAACTGGAACCAAACGCCGACATCATCACTGCACTGTGGGATAGCTTTGACCATAATAGTAGCGCGAACCGTAATTATCATAACGTCCCATCATGGCCAAATCTACTTTATTCAACACGGCACCGACGATTCGGTCCTGTAGCTCAGGTGCATTCCGCAGAGCATACTGAATGGCATCGACTTTGGTCTGCCCCCATTCAATCACAAGGAGATATGATTCAACGACACGTGACGCCGCGCGCACCTCGAGGGTCGATACAGCTGGCGCCAAGTCAACAATCACATAATCATACTTGAGTTGAAGCGTATCAAACAATGACTTTCCGGCCTCCGAATTCAAGAAGTCTATCGCGTTTGGCAGCCGCGCCATCGGGCCTGGCGGAAGGAACGACAGCTTCCCGTCGGCATATGTCCTCATGACGTCGGGCAAACTCGCCCGACCAGCGATGACGTCGAGAAAACCGCGCTGCGCATCGGGGGTCAATGTGCGCGACAACGTCGGATTGCGTAGGTCGCAATCAACCAACATCACGCGCGACCCACCATGCGCAATCAGCATGGCCATGGCCATGGCCAAAGTCGATTTGCCTTCGCTTGGCAGGCACGATGTCAGGCCGACTACCTTCGTGTACTTATGGGGCGCCCCCAGATCTATCGTCAATTTCATCAACCGGATGGCCTCGGCATAAGGAGAGTTTGGTTCGTCGACGATCGAGCGCAAGATCTTGGGAGCCGATGAGAGATTGCTCTCACCGACACGAACCGCCATT
>JADMIO011419513.1_pt1 | contig 49092 bp, 47 predicted proteins | sample 8958161 | NCBI WGS metagenome assembly JADMIO01 (sample SAMN16585339, study PRJNA669376) | soil metagenome | isolation source: Crop rotation soil | place: USA: Cullars Rotation, Alabama | collected 2011
AGTGGTGGCTGCATGGCGGCGCGGCATCCGCCATCGGCATCTACAACCAATATGTCTGGATCGATCCCACCCGCCGCATCGTGATCGCCAAGGCATCCGCCAATCGCAACTTCGGCCGCAGCTACAACGAAGCCGGTTATCGCGACCAGGAGCACATGGCGTTCTTCTCCGCCGTTGCGCAGCGATGTCTCGAATAGCCCTATCTCAGGCTGCCACCGTCTTCGCGCTCTCGCCCGGCATGGGGATGCGGCCCCATTCGGCGTAGATCTTCCACACGGCGGTGAGCTCCAGCCCAGCGCTGAGAAGCTGGCATGCCATGCGCGCACCGAACTCGGCCTGCGCGTTGTCGAAGATGTGGCCGTAGCTTGCGTGCCAGCTAAGCTGCGTGCCGGCGACCATGAACAGGATGATCTCGACGATGCGGGTCAACCGCGTCCAGCGCCGCGGCACCATGGCAAAGGTCTCGATCGCAATGAGCGCTGCCAGGAACACGGCGAACCACGGCATGCGCCACATGCTTGAAAAATCGGCGGTGTAGGTCAGCATTTCTGGATCGACGCGCCCGCCCGATAGCAGATGGATCACCGGCCCCGGGAAGAGATAGGCAACCTCATAGAAGATCAGGATCGCGATGAGTGGCAGCTGCTCCAGCACGCGCACCTCGTCATAGTCGCGCACCCTCGACGGCTTCCACTGGAAGTGCCCCGGCCAGCGCCGCCCCGCCCATGCCTTGAGCGCAAACACGATCACCAGCGTGCCAAGCCAGGCGAGAAACCACAGCGATGCCGTGTTCTGGTCGATCGAGAACGGCAGCCGCGGATTGGTGCTCGGGATCAGCAGCGCTCCGACCACCGCGGCCAACACGAAGCTGCGTGTGTCGGCGGGATCGACCACGGCGATCGGGGTGTGATAGCGCGCGGCGACGTCGGCTGGCCGCCCAAAGCGCCGCACGATGGCAAGCGCCGTCGCTTCATCGCCCCCGCCAAGCTCTTCCAGCAGAAGCGAGCGCAGTTCGACGGCGACATCGCCGCGCTCCCGGCGCGGCAGGAGACGCGCAACGTCACGCACATAGCTTTCGATCACATCGTTCGGTTTCATGATCCACCCTCCGTCAGCAACTTCTCGACCGTGCCCGCCAGCCCTCGCCAGTTGGCACTCAACTGTTCGAACACCCGCACACCGTCCGCGCTCAGCGCGTAGTAGCGGCGCGGCGGGCCGTCCTCGATCTTCCATTCGCTTGCGAGCAGGCCCTGCTCCTCCATCCGCCGCAGCAGGGGATAGAGCGTGCCTTCCTCGATCGGCATGTCTTTCGCGGCCAGCGCCTGGCGCAGGGAGTAGCCGTATTGCGGCTGTCGCAGCTGGGAGAGAACCGCCAGCACGAGCACGCCGCGCCGCTGTTCCTGCTCCAACTTGATGGCCGGGTCTGGCTGACCGTTCTGCACGAGTGTCCCGCTACTGTTTCTGGCTCTATACATAGCATTGCACAGTACTATGTCAAGCCCAGGTCGACGCCTTCCGTCCCGGAGGCATTCCGGAACGGACTCGACTCCCGTCCCCCTCCCTGATTTTTTGTCGCCCTTCATAAAAAGGGACTGAGGAACGCCAATGACCGCCATCAACCCGGTGACCGATCTTTCGAAAGAAGGCGACGTCGCCGTCATCACGCTGAATTCGCCGCCCGTGAATGCCCTGAGCGCCAATGTGCGCAACGGCCTGTACGACGCGTTCAAGGAGGCGATTGCCGACAGCGCGGTCAAAGCCATCGTGCTGATCTGCGACGGACGCACCTTCATCGCGGGCGCCGACATCTCCGAATTCGGCGGCGCCATGCAGGGCGCCTCGCTGTTCGATGTGCAGAACATGATGGAAGGCTCGCCCAAGCCAGTGGTTGCTGCGATCCACGGTACGGCTCTCGGCGGCGGTCTGGAGGTTGCACTCTGCGCCCACTATCGCGTCGCGGTGCCGAGCGCTCGCTGCGGCCTGCCGGAAGTGAACCTCGGTCTCCTCCCCGGCGCCGGCGGCACGCAGCGCCTGCCCCGCATCACCGGCGCCGAGAAAGCACTGGAGATGATGACAAGCGGCAGCCATGTGCCGGCGAAAGAGTGCCTCGCGATGGGTCTCGTCGACGAGCTCGCGCCGGAAGGCAAGCTGAAGGAAACCGCCGTCGCCTTCGCCCGCAAGATCGTCGCGGAGAAGAAGCCGCTGGTGAAAGTGCGCGACAACGACAGCAAGCTGCAGGCCGCCAAGGGCCATCCGGAAATCTTCGCCAATTTCCGCAAAGCCAATGCGCGCAAATTCCGCGGCTTCAAGGCGCCGGAAGCGAACATCAAATGCGTCGAAGCAGCGGTGAACCAGCCGTTCGAAGAAGGCCTGAAGACCGAGCGCAAGCTGTTCGGCGAAGTGATGTCGAGCCCCGAGTCTGCCGCGCAGCGCTACTACTTCTTTGCCGAGCGTCAGGCCAACAAGATCCCCGACGTGCCGGACTCGACGGCGACGATCCCGGTGAACAGCGTCGGCATCATCGGCGCCGGCACCATGGGCGGCGGCATCGCCATGAACTTCGCGAACGCCGGCATCCCGGTGACGATCGTCGAAGTGAAGCAGGATGCCCTCGACCGCGGCCTGAAAGTCGTGCGCGGCAATTACGAGCGCAGTGCCAAGAACGGCCGCTTCACGATGGACGAAGTCGAAAAGCGCATGGCCCTGATCAAGGGCTCGCTCGACATGAACGATCTCAAAGACGTCGACATGGTGATCGAAGCCGTGTTCGAGCGCATGGACATCAAGAAAGACATCTTCACCAAGCTCGACGCCATCTGTAAGCCAGGCGCGATCCTTGCCACGAATACCAGCGGTCTCAACATCGATGAGATCGCAAGCGTGACGAAGCGCCCCGAATACGTCATCGGCCTGCACTTCTTCTCGCCCGCCAACGTGATGAAGCTGCTGGAGATCGTGCGCGCCGATCACACGAGCAAAGAGGTGATCAACACCTCGATGAAGCTTGCCAAGAAGATCGGCAAGATCGCGACGCTTGTCGGCGTGTGCCCCGGCTTCGTCGGCAATCGCATGCTGGCGCAGCGCGGCCGCGAGGCGCAGAAGATGGTGCTCGAAGGCGCGATGCCGTGGGATGTCGACCGCGTGCTCTACGACTTCGGCTTCCCGATGGGTCCGTTTGCGATGAGCGATCTCGCCGGCCTCGACATCGGCTGGGTGAAGGAGAAGAGCCACGGCGAAACCATCCGCGACGTGCTCTGCGAAGCCGACCGCCGCGGCCAGAAGACCGGCGCCGGTTACTACGACTACGACCCGGAAACCCGCGCGGCGAAGCCGTCGCCGGTGACCGAGAAGATCATCCACGACTTCGTCTCGAAGAGCGGCAAGAACCCGCGCACGATCGGCGATCAGGAAATCCTCGAGCGCTGCATCTACCCGATGATCAACGAGGGCGCGAAAATCCTCGAAGAAAAGAAGGCGATCCGCCCGTCGGACGTCGATGTCGTGTGGGTCAACGGCTACGGCTGGCCGGTCTATCGCGGCGGCCCGATGCACTACGGCGACCAGGTCGGCCTCGACAAGGTGCTGGCGAAGATGAAGGAGTTCCAGGCCACGATGGGCGACGCCTTCAAGCCGTCCGCCCTGCTGGAAAAGCTGGTGGCGGAAGGCAAGAAGTTCGCCGACATGCGTTGAACATCGCGGCAATCGTCCGGGGGAGATGCCATGGCGGAGACCACCACTGTTCTGCGCCAGGCACCTCCCGGCGACGATTTCCTCAGTCCCGATGAGCTGAAGCATCTCACGCCACAGGACGTCATCGCGCGCACACGCGCGTTGACGGCTCGCCTGCGCGAGAAGGCAGGCGAAGCCGAGGCCAATCGCCGTCCTGATCCCGCACTATGGTCCGAGCTCCGCCGCTCGGGCTTCTTCTACATGCTCATACCGAAGGCATTCGGCGGCCTGGAAGCCACGATCGATGAGGTCGTCGACGCAGGGCTGCCCATTGCCGAAGGCTGTGCCTCGACAGGCTGGCTCGCGATGTTCGGCATGATGCACAACCGCCATGTCGTCGCCTTTCCGCAAGCTGCACAGGAAGAGATGTTCGGCGGTGGCCGTTACGGGATCATCGCCAGCGGCACCGTCCCCATCGGCCGTGCCAGGCGCGTAACCGGCGGCTATCGTCTGAACGGCCGCTGGCAATGGGCGACCTGCATCGTGCAGGCGGATTGGGCCAACGTCCTTGCACTGGTCGAGGGCGAAGAGGGGCCGCGCGGCGGACCCAAGATCGGCTCGTTCCTCATTCCGGCGTCCGAACTCGACATCGTCGACACCTGGAAGACCGACGGCATGTGCGCGACGGGCACACACGACATGATCGCGAAGGACGTGTTCGTGCCCGATCATCGCGCAAGCTCCGACCTCGCGCGCGACGGCAGCGGCGGCGGCACGCGCTATGAGAATCCGATCTTCCGCGTTCCGCTGTCACCGCTGCTTGCGTTCACCACCACTGTTCCCGTGGTGGGCGCCGCCAAGGCCGCGGTCGCGCTCTATCGCGAACGTCTTCAGAAGCACACCAAGCGCGGCACCGAGGGACGTGAAGGCGACCGCCAGTCCTCGCAGATCCGGCTCGCCAAAGCCGACACCATGGTCGCCGTCGCCGAGCAGATCGCGCGCAACGCGATGAAAGAGAACCTGACCGGCGTCGATCTCAGGGGCGACGTACAAACCGCTTTCCGCAGCCGTCTGCGCGCCCAGATGACCTTTGCCGCCCAGCTCTCACGTCAGGCGGTGATCTCCATCGCCGAAGCAACCGGCACGTCGATCCACTACTCCGACCATGCGCTGCAGCGCATCCTTCGCGACATCATGGTGATGACGAGCCACATCATCTTCGACGACGACGTGGTGATGGAGCAGCACGGCCGCGCGATGATGGGGCTGCCCCCGAACACCATGATCTCCTAGGCGCCTCGGGCGGCACGCGGTCCGGTGAATTTCTCCACCTGCCCGGTGTCGAAATACTCATAGATCCGCGAAATCATACCGTCGCGCACATACGCCACGAAGCACACATCCATCGTGCCTTCATAACCGTTCGCCCATGTCACATGGATCGTGTGCTGCTGCACGAAGCCGCCTTCGAACGCATGGATGCGCCGGTCACGGAAGCGCATCTTGTTCTGCGACATGCTCCGCTTGAGCATTGCGAGGTTGTCGGCCCGCGGCTGATAGAGGCAGTCATGGCTGTGCCACACGACGGCCTCCGGCGCATAACAGGCCTCAAGCGTCGGATAGTCGTCGCGTTCGATCGCATCGAAGAAGCGGTCGCACAGTTCGAGCGTCTGCCAGTCCTTGCGCATCAGCTTACCTCCTTCGCCGCTTCGGCGCGGCGTTTGCTGCCGCGCCACGCCACGCCGCGAACTTTCCCGAATCCATGTACTCGTCGATGCGCGTGAGCTTGCCGTCCCGGCAAAGACCCACGATGCAGATCCACAGCGCGCCCTTGTGGCCGGAGTGCTGTACCCCGTTGAGCTGGTAGCGCACCACGAAGCCGCCTTCGAACGTATCGACGATGCGGTCGTTATAGGTCCGCCGCCGTTGTCCGCCATAGCCCGCCGCCGCGCCGGCAAGGTTCTCCTCGCGCGTCGTGTCGCGGCCGAACACGTTGTGCCAGATGATGCAGCCGGGCGCGTAAAGCTCGCCAAGCTCATCGACACGCCGGCCCTCATACGCATCGAGGAACCGGTTGCACAAATCGCGGATCTCGCCGTCGGTCATGCCTTTTCCTCCGCCGCTTGCTTCGCCCGCCGCGGGAATTTTCCGGAGTCGATGTATTCGTCGATGCGCGCGATGAGGCCGTCCTTGTTCACCTGCGCCACCAGACAGGCCCACAGAACGGTCTTCGCACCCGAATGCTGGATGATCTCAAGCCCGTATTGCACAACGAAACCGCCGGCGAACGTATTGATCACGCGATCGTTGTAGCTCCGGCTTTTGTGAAGGCTCGCGCCCGCCGTCACCGCCTTCAGATTCTCCTCGCGCGAGGACTCCTTGCCGGTGACGTTGAACCAGAACTTGAGCTCCGGCGCGTACAGCGCGGCCATAGTCTCCATGTCGTGCGCTTCGACCGCATCGAAGAAGCGGTGCGCCAGCGCGCGTGTCGCGGCATCGTCCAGCATGGCCCCTCCCCGGATCGACCTTACGCCTTCCAGTCCTGGATGCGGCGAGTCTCCGGCACCGGAATTTCGACGATGCGTTCGCCCACGTCGTCGTATTCGAGCTTCAGCGCCTTCGTCGACACCGCATGCAGGCTGTACATGTTCACGATGTAGGTGAGCGCGAGGATCGCCTCCTCGCCGATGTGCCCCTTGAGCGCCCCAAACACCTTGTCGTGCACGCGCCCATCCTCGAGCATCAGCCCATCGACATAGGCAAGGACCGACCGCTCGACGTCCGTGAACACCTCGGAAATCGTCCAATAGGGAACAGCGTCGATCTTGCTGTCCTCCACACCCATGCGCCGCGCCGCTTTGCAGTGCTGCGAGAACACGAATCGGCTCTGCCGGACGTAGCCGGTTCGGATCAGCGCAAGTTCGCGCAGCTTGGCATCGAGCGGAGCTTTGTGCTGCGGATAGGCACTGAAGGCCGAGAGGATGTCGGGCGTCCGCGCCCACACGGTCCACCAATTTCCCGGCGTACCCGTCAGCGTACCCTTGTCGGGCTCACCACCGAACACGGCTTTGATCGTCGGCGCAAGCGCCTCCGGCATCTCGGCTATGGGCAGTTCGCGAATGCGTGGCATGGCAGCGCCTCCATTCTGGTGATCTTTGGCAAGCGTGATGCCGCCGCGCATCGCACGCAAGCCATGACGATTTCGTCACCCGTCCGTAGCGGCATCTTGGGGCGCGCCGGACAATCTTCGCACCCCTTGCATCCGTTCACCTCGCGCGCCGCATCCCAGATGCAAACCGGAGGATGCATGCGCACGATGCTGGCCGCGCTGGCGGTAGTTCTGTTTTCAGCAACGGCGGCCAAAGCCGCAGATGACTGTCACGTCGGGGCTTATCGCTTCGCGAATGGCGATGTCATCGACCTGGCGCCATCGGATGCCGGGGCGCTGCGCTGGCGGATGTTCGATGGCACCGTCGGCAAACTGCATCCCAAAGACGGCGGCTGGACCAGCACGTTCGGCTGGACGGACCGGCCCGACAACCACGAGGTCACGCTGGCGGACTGCGCCAGCGACACCATTGCGTTCGATGGCAAGACGGCGAAGCGCATCGCCTTCGACGTCACCGAAACAACGTTCGCCGGGCGCGACGGTGTGAAGCTCAAAGGGCGGCTCGTGCTGCCCAAAGGCGCTGACAAAGTCGCAATCGTTGTGCTGGTACACGGATCGGAGGACACATCCGCCGTTCAGAACTACGCCACGCAGCGACTTCTCCCGGCCAAAGGCGTCGGCGCCTTTGTCTATGACAAGCGCGGCACCGGCACGTCCGAAGGCAAATACACCCAGGATTTCTTCGTGCTCGCGGACGACGCGGTGGCGGCGATGCACGAAGCACGCCGGCTCGCCGGTGCTCGCACCGGACGCGTCGGCTATGAGGGCGGAAGTCAGGGCGGCTGGATCGTTCCCCTCGCCGCCAACCGCGCGCCGGTGGATTTCGCCATCGTGAGCTTTGGCCTCGCGGTGACGGTGCTGGAAGAAGACGAGCAGGAAATGGCGCTGGAGATGAAGGTGAAAGGCTACCCCACGGACGTGATCGCGAAGGCGCTGGAGATATCGCATGCGGCAGGCGCGATGGTTGCCGAAGCCATGGCCAGCAAGCCGATCCAGCATGAAACCGATGCGGCGTTCGACAATGTGCGCGCCAAGTATCGTAACGAGCCCTGGTTCAAGGACGTGCATGGCAACTTCACGCACTTCCTGCTGCCGCTGAACGAGGAGCAGCTGGCCGCCTTCGCCCGCGAGCGCGACATGCGCACACCGGTCCGCTACGAGCCGATGCCGACGCTCACCGCGAGCACGACACCGCAACTCTGGATCCTCGGAAGCGACGACTTCGAAGCGCCCAGCGCCGAAACCTCGCGCCGCATCCGCTCGCTGATCGACGCCGGAAAGGATTTCACGCTGGCGCTCAATCCCGGCGCCGAGCATGGCATGACGGAGTACGAACTCGACGCCAAAGGCGAGCGCGTCTCGACCCGCTTCTCGCCCGGCTACTTCGCGATGATACACGACTTCGCCCGCGACGGCGCACTGCACGGCAGCTATGGGCGGGCGCAGATCACACGCCCGCGCCGCTAGCTGTCTATTGCTTGAACTGCTGCGTGTCGGTGAAGCCGATCTTCTTGATCCCGAACGCTTGCGCATCGGACATCACCTTCGCGACGATGTCGTACTTCGCAAGCCGGTCCGGCTGGATATGCAGCTCCGGCTGGGGCACCTGCTTCGCGGCGGCGATCAGACGCCGGTCGAACTGCTCGCGGTCCACCACCTGACCGTTCCACAGCACCGTGTTGTCGAAATCGATCACGACATCGATCACAGCTGGCTTTTGGGTTTGAGGCACCGGTCCGTGCGGCATGTCGAGCTTCACCGCATTCGTCTGTAGCGGCAGCGTGATGATCAGCAGCGTCAGCAGCACCAGCATCACGTCGATCAGCGGCGTCGTGTTGATCTCGGCAACCATCTCGTCGCCGTGCGTCTTCATTGTCATCGCCACGGCATTCCTCCCCTGCTTGGCGAGGAAACGCTGCACCCCGATTGCGGAGGCTTTGGGGCGACAAAAAATCAGTTAGTCTCGCGCCCGCCATGCAGAAGCCGCCCGACATATCGCTTGAGGAACTTCGCCCGGTCGTTCGCGCGCTCGATTCCGCACTCGACCCGGTCGCGCTGACACCCCTGCATGGGGGAAGCACAAAGGTATGGCGCATCGACCTCGCAGAGGGCGAGCCGCTGGTGCTGAAGACCTACCCGGATGGCATGGGCTGGGCACCCGCCAAGGAGGCCTATGCCGCCGGCCTTCTGCGCGGCTTCTATCTGCCGGTGACACGCTACCTTCTGGTCGACGACACGAAGACGAAACTGCCCGCATCCTTCGCCATCACCAACTTTGTACCGGGCAAGCCACTACGCGAACTCAAGTCTGAACCGGACATCGAAGACGCCTACCGTCAGACGGGCGCCTTGATCCGGCGTCTGCATGACACGCACTTCAGCGGATATGGCTACATCGGTCATGAAGGCATCATCAACCCACAGCCAAGCCATGCCGTTTCGATGCGCGAGCGCGTGGACGAAGCCTTTCGCCAGTTTCGCCACTTCGGCGCGAACGCAACCCTGGCCGCGCGGCTCGAAGCCATCGTCGAAGAGCGCTTCGCCCTCTTCACCCATAGCATCGGCCCCGTCTTCGCGCATGACGACGTGCAGCAAGGCAACGTGCTGGCAGCGCGTGGCACGGATGGCAAGCTGCGCCTCACCGGCCTGATCGATTTCGGCAACGTGCGCGCCGCCGATCCGGTCTACGACTTCGCCAAGTGTCTGTTCTGCGCACAATCGGAAGACCCGCGTTGCCGCGCGCCGATGCTGGAAGGCTACGGCCCCATTCCGCATCCGCAGCCCGAGGAAGCGATGTGGCTCTACACGCTCTTCCACCGGATGAGCATGTGGTGGTGGCTGCGCTTCGCGAACGCGATCCAGACAGCCGAGGAGCCGCACAACCTGATCGACAGCCTCGAGGCCATGGCCGCGGAAGCCTGACTCAACTTCGCAAACGCGCCCAGCCTCCGCTGCGCACCGTCACGCGGCGCGCAGCCGCTTCAATGCAGAGGCCGCGTAGCGCCGCACGGTCTCATCCGCGTCGTCTTTCGCGATGCTCTCCAGCACCGGGACAGCCGCCGCGCCGCCGAAGAGTGCCACCGCAAACGTCGTCTGGCGGCGCACCTGCACACTCGGATCGCGCAGCGCCATGTCGCACGCCCGCTCGAACGCACCGGCTGCCTCCGGCCGTGCAGCTTTGCAGGCGTCGCAGGCAAGCGCATGCATCGCCATCCATCGCACCCGCGGCACCGGATCGTGGCTGAGCGCCAGCAACGGCGCGACAGCACGTGGGTGCCCATAAGCATCCAGCGCGTGCGCACTCTCGTGCCGCACCTTCGGATTGGAATGCGAAAGCCCCGCAATATAGCCGTCGATTACCAACTCCAGAGCCGCGGCATCCGCGCTGATGCGTGCCACCACCTCGGCGCCCGCGGTCTTGCCGAGCGGCCACACCGCGACCATGCCCGCACTGTCGCCGGCCCGCGCTTTGGCGATGATCGCGTCGGCCGTGGCGGCGATCAGTTCCGCCCGCGCCGTCCGGTTCCGGCGTTTTGCAGCATCCTTGTCCGCTGTTTCTTTCAGCTTCGGCCAGCTTGCGAAGCGGTTCTCCCGCGCAATGACGGTCTGCGCCTGCGCGAGCTTGAAATCGCCCGCCGCCGCATGTGGCAACGCCTTGGCCACCCGCGCGAGCGCGCGCGCGTCGCCGGCCTGAACCGCGCGCAACAGTTCACGCGCGCGATTGCGCAATTGTTCGAGATTGAGTTTGAGCTTGGACATACGGATCCTCTTTCAATTGTGCCCGGCATCCGCATGCGAGCGAGAAAGAAGATCGATGGAGACTTCGTCAGTCGTTCCGGTGGGCACAGCCCTTCCCGCGGATTGGGTGCGACCGGTATCGCGGAGCGAGGTAAAGCACCGTCAAGCGACGCGTGCAAGACCCACGGGTTCCCCTCCAAGCTCTGCTTGGAGGGGCTGAGCGAAGCGAAGGGAGGACCTAAGCGCGCAAGCGCTTCATCTCCGATGTCGAATATTGTGCGATGCCGTCGAACAGACGCGGCTCCGCCGCGTTAGGTCCTCCCCTCGCCTTCGGCTCGCCCCTCCAAGCTCCGCTTGAAGGGGAAGACTTCTCTCCAATCTGCGCTACGCTATCGCCTGAGGAGAACGCCATGCCCCACATCAAAGTCCGCGATCTCGACATGTATACCGAACGCGCCGGCGAAGGCCCGCCGTTGCTGTTCATCTCGGGCTCCGGCGGCGATCTACGTGTGCGGCCCGGCGCGCAGGACGGCCCACTGAAGAAACATTTCGACACCCTCTTTTACGACCAGCGCGGCCTCGGCCAGACGTCGAAACCCGATCGCACCTACACCATGGCGGACTACGCCGACGATGCGGCGGCGCTGATGGATCACGTCGGCTGGAAAAGCGCGCGCGTCATCGGTGTCTCGTTCGGCGGCATGGTGGCGCAGGAGTTCGTGCTGCGGCATCCGGCGAAGGTCGAGCGTCTGGTGCTCGCCTGCACATCACCCGGCGGCGACGGCGGCGCGTCGTATCCGTTCCACACCCTCGAACACATGGGCCGCGAAGAGCGCGCGCGTTACCTCATGCCGGTCAACGACACGCGCCGCGACGCAGCGTGGCAGAAAGCGAACGCCGCCGAATACGAGACGTTCGTGAAGATGGGCTCGACCGATCCCTATGAGAACGAGCCCGGCCGCGCGATGGGCTACAGCCGCCAGCTGGAGGCGCGTTCGCACCACGACACTTATGACCGGCTCGGCCAGATCCGCTGTCCGGTGATGATCGCCGCCGGCAAATACGACGGCATCGCCCTGCCCCAGAGCCAGCACAACATGGCCGCCCGGATCCCCGGCGCGAAGCTCGAATTCTACGAAGGCGGCCACCTTTTCATGATCCAGGACCGCAAGGCCTTCCCGGACATGATAGAATTCCTCAAGGAATAACAGTAGCTTAGCCGGATCGACGATTCGCCTGCACATTCTTACACTGTTTTGTTCTAAAAACCTGAACAAATCCCTTGACCGTGACGGTCGACTTGTTACAATTGGGCATTCTCCGGAATTACGCCCGCACCCGCCGGTGTCATCCCCGGCGAGTGGACGCGCATCGCGCGGCCGCGAGGTGAAGGGGACCCAGGATAACCCGCATCGTAACTGCTGGCGTTGAGTGCAGCGCGCTCGACAAACAGCGGCGCAGATTGCTGATCCTGGGTCCCCTTCACCTCGCGCGCGTGCTTGCGCACACGCACTCGCCGGGGATGACAACCATGTTTTGAATGCACATGCGTTCGCCACGCCTCATGCTATAGGCACACCCATGACCGCAATCTTCGCCACGTCGCTCGCGACGCTGTTCGTCGCCATCGGCCCCGTCGAAGTGGCCGCGATGTTCCTCGCGCTCACCACAGGCATGACGGCGGCACACAAGCGCAAGCTCGCCATCATCGCCGCCGTGACAGCGACCATCGTGCTCGTCGCCTTCGCGCTCGGCGGCGTGCAACTGCTCGGCCTTATCGGTGTAGGCTTGCCCGCATTCCGCACTGCGGGCGGCGTGCTGCTGCTGATGGTGGCAGCGGACCTGCTCCTCGCGCAGCACTCGGCCGTGTCCTCCATCACCAGCAAGGAAGAAGAAGAGGCCCGCAGCCAGCAGACCGACATCGCCGTCTTCCCGCTCGCCATCCCGCTCACTGCGGGTCCCGGCAGCATGACCGCCATCGTGCTCCTGATGGGCAAGGCCGACACTTATCCCGAGATCGGCATGGTGCTCGCGGCGCTGGCGCTGATGATGGCGGTGACATTCGTCTCGATGTTGGCGTCCGATCAGCTGATGAAACTGCTCCGCCGCACCGGCGCCAACGTCATCGCCCGCGTCTCGGGCGTGCTCCTAGCAGCCCTCGCGATGCAATTCATCTTTGATGGGCTAAGCCAGAGCGGTCTGTTTAGATAAAAATCTCCCCCACCAAGCGCAGCTTGGAGGGGGCTGAGCGAAGCGAAGGGGGCGGGCCTTAGCGCGCAAGCGCTTCTACGCAAACCCGAAAACAAATACGCAGCGGTCAAACAAACGCGACTTCGTCGCGTAAGCCCGCCCCCACGCCTTCGGCGTGCCCCCTCCAAGCTTTGCTTGGTGGGGGAGGTTAGATCCTCTTCCCTGGCCTAAACCGCACGGGCATCGATTTGGGGCCTGAGATAAAGTTCGACGGCAGCCATTCCGGCTCGCCTGCCAGCTCCATCTTCTCCATGCGCGCCAGCACTTCGGTGATGATCGCGTCGATCTCGATGCGCGCGATGTGCTGCCCCAAACACGCATGCGCGCCTGTTCCGAAGGCGATGTGCTCATTCGGCGTACGCTGAAGGTTCAGCGCATCGGGCTTGTCGAACTTCGCGGGGTCGCGGTTGGCCGAGCCGAAATACATGACGACCTTGTCGCCGTCCTTGATCGTCTCACCGTTGACGACCGTGTCCTTCTTGGCGGTGCGCCGCATGTAGATCACCGGCGTCGTGAAGCGCAGCAGCTCTTCGCGCGCCGCATGCAGCCGCGACGCCGGATCGGCCTTCAGCCAGGCGAGTTGATCGGGACTGTCCATCATTGCCAGAAAACCGGCGCTCAAAAGATTGCGCGTCGTGTCCCCACCCGCGTCCACCAATAGCAGAAAGAACAGGAGAAACTCCATGTCCTCGAGCCGCTTTCCATCGACCTCCGCCGCGAGCAGCTTGCTCGCCAGATCGTCGCCCGGCCGCGCCCGCTTCTCGGCAATCACCTTGGAGCCGTACTCGAACATCTTCATCACCGCCTGCGTGCCCGCGCCTTCAGGCAACGACTCCGGCGCCGAGTGGATGATCTCGGTCAGCTTGTAGAGCTCGCGCCCATCGGAGAGCGGCAGGCCCATCAACCCCGCGATCACGAACGACGGCATCTCGCCCGCGACCTCATTCACGAAGTCGCATTCGCCGCGCTCGATCACATCGTTGACGATCTGGCGCGCGAGCTGCTGCATCCATGGTGTCTTGTCGGTGGCGCTGCCGACGGTGAACGCATCGCGGATCAGACGGCGATACGCCGTGTGCTGCGGCGGATCCATCATCAGCATCATCTTGTAGCCGCCGATGGTCGCCGGCGCGCCGGCCAGCGGATCCTGAATCATGATCGTCGGCTCGGAGGAGAACGCCTGGAAATTGCGATCGACATCCCACACGTCGGCATAGCGCGTGACCGCCCAGAACCCCGGCCCGTTCGGCTCCTCATGCCAGTACACCGGCTTGTTCTCCCGCAGCCATTTGTACTGCGCTAGCGGATGCCCATGCGCGAAGGACTCTGTCCCGAGGAGATCGATCTTCATGGCGGTCTTTCCTTATGTCTTTGCTCGCGACTGTAACTCCACCTCCCCCTTGTGGGGAGGTCGGATTGCGCAGCAATCCGGGTGGGGGTCGCGGTGCCGCGCGAAGTCCCCCACCCGAAACGCTTTGCGTTTCGACCTCCCCACAAGGGGGAGGTGGAAGCTTCCGCTACGTGCTGCTCAACGCGGGCGATAGCGAGTCACGATTGTTCAACGCCTCGCGGTCGAACCCCGCCGCCTTCTTGTAGCCACCCGCCACCGCCTCGAGTTCATCTGCGGACATCACCTCATGAATATGCGCAAACCCCTCCGGCGCCCGCTCGTGTGCGGTCTGCATCACCTGTTCCGGCCCGTTGGCGCGGTTCATCAGCACCAGCCGCGTCGTCGCCGGACGCCGCGCCGCCTCGTACGCCGCCACCGCGTCATCGACGCCGAGCCGCGACAGCTCCAGCGCCAGATGCCGCGCATCGAGGATCGCCTGCGACGCGCCGTTGGAGCCGATCGGATACATCGGATGCGCCGCATCGCCGAGCAGTGTCACGCGTCCGAACGTCCAGCGCTCCACCGGATCGCGGTCGAGCATCGGATACTCATAGATATGCGAAGCGCCGGTGATGATCGCCGGCACATCCAGCCAACCGAAATGCCAGCCGGCAAACTTCGGCAGGAAGTCCGCGGTATCGCCGCGCCGGTTCCAGTCGCCCGCACGCCACTGCTCGGCGTTCGGGATCAACAGCTCCGCAATCCAGTTCACCACCGAACGCCCGCGCGACGCGGCTTCGGGACTGATCGGATAGCAGACGAATTTGGTGTTCTGATGCCCCGCCATCACCATGGTGCGCCCACCAAGATAGGGCTCAGCCTCGGTCTGCCCGCGCCACAGCACGCGGTTGTTCCAGCGCGGCTCGCCCTCGTCCGGATAGAACTGCGCCCGCACCGCGGATCGAATGCCGTCGGCGGCAACCACAAGATCGGCCTGCGCCGCAAACCGCTCGCCGCTTCGCGAGACGAAATGCGCCGTGCCGTTCTCCTCCACCCGCACCACCGCGCGGTCGAGGTGGATGCGGGCATCGCCGATACGTTCGCGCACCGCCTCGTACAAAAGCATCTGCAGCGTGCCGCGGTGGATCGAATACTGCGGCCAGCGATACCCGGCAGCGAGGCCGCGCGGTTCGCTCCAGATCTCCTGCCCGAAGCGGTTGGCGTACATCAGCTTTGCGGTCGGGATGGCGTTGGCCGCGATCCGCTCCGCCAGTCCCAGCTCGGTCAGTTCGCGCACCGCGTGCGGCAACAGGTTGATGCCCACACCCAGCGGCCGCAATTCGGGAACCGCCTCGTAGACATCGACCTCGATCCCGGCGGCGTGCAGGCTCAGTGCCGCCGCAAGGCCGCCGATCCCCGCTCCGATGACCATCACGCGCATGTGCCGCTCCCTGCCGCCATTCTAGGCAGATGTTTCCGCGGGGACGCAACGCCGCGCGCACTGGCGCAAGTCCGGCCAGCCGATAAGATACCGGGCAATAACGATAATGGTTGGGAGACGCCTGTGACCTTTACCCCTCGTCGGTGGGGCTGAGCCATGTCCGGACTTGGCGCAGCAGCAGCCGAATACATCTCCATCGGAAAAAACCTGGCGAACTGGGCGGCCAAGAAGCCGAACGCGCCGGCCATCACCTGCGAAGGCGAGACGCGCACCTTCGGCGAATTGCACAAGCGCACGAACCGTATGGCGCGCGGCCTGCTTCAGCAGGGCGTCAAGCAAGGCGACTTCGTCACCATCGCGACGCCGAACAGCATCGGTTTCCTGGAGACCAACTTCGCGCTGTGGAAAATCGGCGCAACACCGCAACCGGTGTCCTGGCGTCTGCCGCCGCATGAGGTCAACGCGATCATCGAACTGGCGAACTCACCGATCATCGTGAGCAGCAACACGGCGATGGAAGGCGCGAACAAGCCGATCGTTTCGCCCGATGCGCTGCTTGCGGCCAGCACCGACGACAGCGACCTGCCCGATGCGATCGCCCCCACCTGGAAGGCGCCGACCTCGGGCGGCTCGACCGGGCGGCCGAAGCTGATCCTGTCCGGCACGCCGGGTGTGGTGCCCGCGGGCGACAATCCGGAGTATGCGCTGTGGCGCTTCGGACCGAACGACACCTGCCTGATGCCGGGGCCGCTCTATCACAACGCACCGTTCGGCCTCTCCTCCTCCGCGATCAATGCGGGGTCGCACCTGATCCTGATGAAGAAGTTCGATGCGGAAGAAACCCTGCGTCTGATCGAGCAGTACAAAGTGACGTGGCTCTACGTCGTGCCCACGATGATGAGCCGCATCTGGCGCGTCGAAGGTCGCGAGAAATACAACGTCTCCTCGCTCCACACCGTCTGGCACATGGCGGCGCCCTGCCCGCCGGTGCTGAAGGAAGGCTGGATCACCTGGATCGGCGGCAAGAAGATCATGGAGCTCTACGCCGGCACCGAGGCGCAGGCCGCCACTATCTTGGATGGCGACGAGTGGATGGCCCACAAGGGCTCGGTCGGCAAAGTGCAAGGCGCGGGCGAGATGAAGGCGTTCGACGCGAACGGCAAAATGCTCGGCCCGAATGAGACAGGCGAGATCTACATCCGCCGCGACCCGACACTGCCGCCATCGTACAAATATGTCGGCGCCGAAGCGCGCACGATGGAAGGCGGCTGGGAAAGCCTCGGCGATATCGGCTGGTTCGATGAGGACGGCTATCTCTACCTCGCCGACCGCCGCACCGACATGATCCTGGTCGGCGGATCCAATGTGTACCCGGCGGAGATCGAAGCGGCGCTCGACGAGCATCCGCTGGTCTCGTCCAGCGCGGTGGTCGGCCTGCCCGACGAAGACCTCGGCAACAAGCTGCACGCGATCATCCATCCGCGGCCCGGTCTCAACGTCGACGACCTGCACAAGCATCTCGCCGACCGCCTCGTCACCTACAAGCGGCCGCGTACCTTCGAGATGGTGAGCGAGCCGGTGCGCGACGATTCCGGCAAGGTGCGCCGCACCGCGCTGCGCGACGAACGGATTGCGAAACTGAAAGAGCAACAGAAGACATGAGCGCACAAGGTATGGCCGCCGCCGGTATTCCGGCGGAAGAACTCATCTCCATCGGCGCGCGGCTTGCGCGCGAAGTCGAACGCCAGCCGAACGAAGTGGCGATGGTGTTCGAGGATAAGAGCATCACCTGGAAGCAGCTGCACCTGCGCACCAACCGCGTCGCACGCGGGCTGGAAGCGAAAGGCGTGAAGTTCGGCGACTTCGTCACCATTGCGCTGCCCAACTCCATCGACTTCGTAGAAGCCTGCTACGGCTGCTGGAAGGTCGGCGCGATCCCGCAGCCGGTGTCCAACCGCCTGCCGCTCGCGGAGCTTCAGGCGATCGTCGAACTCGCCAATCCGCCGGTGGTGATCAACAACGTGCCGCTCGATTGCGGCAAGCCGGTTGTCGGCATCGACGATCTGCTCGCGCTGTCGAAGGACGAAAGCGACCTCGACGACCGCATCTCGCCGTCGTGGAAAGCCCCGACCTCCGGCGGTTCGACAGGACGGCCGAAGCTGATCGTCTCCGGCCAGCCGGGCGTCTCGAGCGGATTGGCGGCGCAGTTCTGGCGCATCAATCCGGATGACGTCTGCATCGTGCCCGGCCCGATGTACCACAACGGCCCGTTCATCACCGCGTTCGGCGCGCTCCAGGTCGGTGCGCGGCTGATCCTGATGAAGAAGTTCGATGCCGAAGGCGTGCTCAGCGAGGTCGCCAAGCACAAAGGCACCTGGGTCTATCTCGTCCCGACGATGATGGGGCGCATCTGGCGTCTGCCGGAGGAAGTACGCGCGAAGTACGACGTGTCGTCGCTGCGCACCGTCTGGCATCTCGCGGCGCCTTGTCCCGCATGGCTGAAAGAAGAGTGGATCAAGTGGCTCGGGCCGGAGGTGATCTGGGAATTGTACGGCGGCACCGAAGGTCTCGCCTCCACCACGATCTCCGGCACCGAATGGCTCGCGCATCGCGGCTCGGTCGGAAAGGTTGCGGCCGGCGGCATCATGAAGGCATTCGACGCGAACGGTAACGAACTGCCGCTCGGCGAAACCGGCGAGATCTACATGAAGCGCGCCGAAGGCATGCCCGCGACCTACAAGTATGTCGGCGCAACGCCCCGCGTGCTGCCGGGCGGCTGGGAATCCATCGGCGACATCGGCTGGTTCGATGCGGATGGTTACCTCTATCTCGCCGCCGCACCGACATGATCCTCGTCGGCGGCGCGAATGTGTATCCGGCGGAGATTGAGGCTGCACTCGAAGAGCATCCGCTGGTGCAATCGAGCGCGGTGATCGGCCTTCCCGATGACGACCTCGGCAACAAGGTGCACGCCATCGTGCAGCCCCGCGCCGGTCTCACCATCCCGGATCTCGAAAAGCATCTCGCGGAGAAGCTCGTCATCTACAAACGCCCGCGCACCTACGAGTTCGTGACGGAAAACGTGCGCGACGATGCCGGCAAAGTCCGCCGCACCGCGCTGCGCGACGAACGCATTGCGAAGGCGAAAGCGGGTAACTAAGCCGACGTGGATACGCTAGGGCAGATCGTGATTTTAAACGGCGTGCCGCGCGCCGGGAAAACCAGCATTGCCAAAGCGATCCAGGCCAGCTTCGACGGCGTCTGGATCAATCTCGGTGTCGACCGCTACAAGGCGATGATCCCGGAACGCTACCAGCCGGGCATCGGCCTGCGCCCCGGTGGCGAAGCACCTCATCTCGAACCGTTGGTGCAGCTCACATTCCGTGCGCTCTACGAAAGCATCGCAACGCACAGCCGGCTCGGCCTCAACGTCGTGGCCGACACCAGTCACCACGACAACTATTCCAAGCCGCTCGGCAACATGAGACAGGGCGCGCAGATATTGAGTGGCCTGCCGGTCCTGCTCGTCGGCGTGCATTGCCCGATCGAGATCGTTCTGGAACGCCGGCTCGCCACCTGGGGCAAGGGCTACGAAGAAGACGGCTCAATCCCGCCGGCCGTGCTGCGTTTCCAGCGGGACGTGCACCTTCCCGGCATCTATGATCTGGAGGTCGATACGTCGATCCTGACCCCGGAGGCTTCGGCCGCCAAAATCCGGGAAGCACTCGACAACCGGCCATCACCATCGGCGTTCGAAAAGATCGCCGCCATGACAACATAAGGGGAGACACACATGGCAACCTTGAAGCGCCCCGATGGCGTGAACCTCTATTACGAGACGCACGGCGAAGGCCCGGTGATCCTGCTGACGCACGGCTACTCCGCGACGTCGCAGATGTGGCGCGGCCAGATCGCGCCACTGTCGAAGTCGCACAAGCTCGTCCTCTGGGACATGCGCGGCCATGGCCAGAGCGACGCGCCGGAAGACCAGTCGCTCTACAGCGAGGAAGCCACCGTTGCGGACATGGCGGCGCTGCTCGAAACCGTCGGCGCGAAGACCGCCATCGTCGGCGGCCTGTCGCTCGGCGGTTACATGTCGCTCGCGTTCAACGCAACGCATCCGGATCGCGTGAGAGCACTCCTCATCATCGACACCGGTCCTGGCTACAAGAAGGACGAGCCGCGCGAAGGCTGGAACGTCAACGCCCGCAAAACCGGCGACCGGTTCGAGAAGAACGGCCTCGGCGATCTCAAATCCGGCAGCGCCGAACGCGCGACCGCCGCGCACAAGGACGCGATGGGCCTAGCCCGCGCCGCGCGCGGCATGCTCACGCAGAAAAACGCCCGCGTGATCAACTCGCTACCCGACATCAAGGCGCCGTCTATCGTCGTGGTTGGCGAGAACGACACGCCATTCCTCGCCGCCAGCGACTACATGGCCGCGAAAATCCCGAATGCGTCGAAGGCCGTCATCCCGAATGCGGGCCATGCGGCCAACATCGACAACCCGACCGACTTCAACAAAGCCATCGTCGATTTCATCGGCGGCCTCGCCGCCTAACCAAACATCGAAGGGACCAACACCATGAGCAAACTCTCCGACGATCCGCGCATCGATCCCCGCATCAAGACCGTCTTCGCCGCGATGGGCGAAGGCAGCATGGGGGCCAGCGTCTCCAGCCGCGAGGAAATGCTCGCCGAGTCATCCGCCATGAAGGCGATGTTCGAAGGCATGCAGGCGTTCTTCAACATGTTCGACAACGAAGAGGTCGCGCCGTCCAAAGGCCTCAGCGTTACCGTCGAGAAGATCGTGTCCAAGCCCGATGGCAACACGATCCAGCTGCGCATCCTTCGTCCCGACACCAACGAAAAACTGCCCTGCGTCTACTACATCCACGGCGGCGGCATGGCGGCCGGTTCCTGTTTCGACGGCAACTATCGCGCCTGGGGCAAGATCATCGCGGCGAAAGGCGTTTGCGTCGTGATGGTCGACTTCCGCAACTGCCTGTTCCCGAGCTCCGCGCCGGAGGTCGAGCCGTTCCCGGCCGGCCTCAACGATTGCGTCTCCGGCCTCAAATGGACGGTCGCCAACGCCGCGAAACTCAACATCGACACCAGCCGCATCATCGTCGCGGGCGAAAGCGGTGGCGGCAACCTCACCCTCGCCACCGGCCTCAAGCTGCTGCGGGACGGCGACATCAGCCTCATCAAAGGGCTCTATGCGCTCTGCCCCTACATCGCGGGCGAGTGGCCGCAGGCAAAGTATCCGTCCTCGATCGAGAACAACGGCATCTTCCTCGACCTGCACAACAACCGTGGCGCGATGGGCTACGGCTACGGCGCCTTCAAGGACAAAGACCCGCTGGCGTGGCCCGGCTTCGCGACCGAAGAGGACGTGAAGGGCCTGCCGCCCACGGTCATCAGCGTCAACGAATGCGACCCGCTGCGCGACGAGGGCATCGAGTTCTACCGCACGCTGCTGCGCGCCGGCGTGAAAGGCGCCAAATGCCGCCAGGTGATGGGCACGGTGCACGGCACGGAAATCTTCCCGGCCGTCTGCCTCGACATCAGCCACGACACCGCGAACGACATCGTGAACTTCGTCAAGAACTGACGCGGTCACCGAACTGTGAGCGGGCTGCGCGCGCCGTTGGCGTTAGCGTAGCGCCATGAAGCGCGTCGTTCCGGCAGTGTTGCTGTGTCTGTTTGCCGTCAGCGGCGTTGCGCGCGCCGACGGCACCGCGCCGCCGTTCGCGAGCGACGCCTCCACCCGTATCCTGTGGCAACAGGTTCTGGCCTCACCAAAGGACGACTGGGTCAACCACCTTCTGCGCCTCAAGGAAGGCACATTTCTCGCCAGCGGCTTCGTTGGCCGCGACGACAAGGCGAAGGGTTCGGACTGGCACGCACTGGCCGCCAAACTGACGCTTGATGGCAGGCTCGTCTGGCGCCGCGAATTCGGCGAGGGCGGCGGCGCCGATGCGTTCTGGGCCAGCGCCGAAGGTACCGATGGCCGCCTGCACACTGCCGGCTTCACGGCACGCATCGGCAATGGCGGCCTCGACGCCTACCTTGCGCTTCTGGACAGCGACGGCACCATGATCCGCGAACGCGCTGTCGGCGGGCCAGGCTATGACCGCGTGACGGACATCGCGCCCGCCACAGACGGCGGCTTTGTGGCCGCCGGGTTCTCGACCGTGGAAGGCAAGCAACGGCAAATCCTGATCGTCAAAAGCGATGCGGAGAACCGCGAAGTCTGGCGGCGGCTTTATGGCGGCCCGAAGGACGACGACGCCCTCTACATAAAGCCAACGCTCGACGGCGGCTTCGTCATCGCCGGCGGCACCGACGAAAGCGGCGACGGTGACGTGCTGGTGATGCGCCTCGACGCCGATGGGCAGGAGCTCTGGCGCAAGGTGATCGGTGCACCCGGCGGCCTCGACGTGCCGCACAGCCTCAGCCTGCACAAGGACGGCCGCATCCAAGTTGTCGGGTACACCGAGAGCTGGGGTTCGCGCGAACACGATCTGCTCGCCATCACCCTGAGGCCGGACGGCAAGGTGCTGCGCCACGAAGTGTTCGGTGGCGCGGGCGATGACCGCGCGATGGTCAGCGCGATCGACGACAAGGACCGCACGTGGATCACCGGCTACACGACCAGCGCCGGTGCCGGCGGCTACGACATCTTCGTCGCCCAACTGCAGAGCGACGGGAGCTTTGCCGAACGCCTCGCAACCATCGGCGGCCCGGCCGACGACAACGGCACGGTCATCCTGCCGCTGAACGACGGAACGCTGCTCCTCGGCGCCTACTCCGCAAATCTCGGCCAGGGTGGCCAGGACGGCGTAGTCCTCCGCATCGCCGAGCCGGCGTGGCCCGAAGCGCCCAAGGGTTTCCTGCGCCGTCGCATCGACAGCCACTAACCGGCCGCCGAAGGGCCCAAAAACAAGAAGGGCCGCCCCTTGCGAGACGGCCCTTCCATTGTCTGCCGCGGTGCGTCAGACGATTTTTGCGTCCGCTGTCAGCGGGCGACCTCGTTGAAAGACGAGATCCAGCTCACCGACATCGACGACCGCGGATGAAGACAATGAGACACTGGATCACCTCCTTTCGAATTGTTGTTGCGCAAACAGAATGTAGTGTGCGTCGCGGCTTTCGACAAGCGGCTTGACGGCAACACCCAATCGGCGTGTTAACAAAGGCCATGGACGACTCCGAGAACCCGTTTGGCCCGTTTTTCCAGCGCTATTCGCGCGAGGACGACGCCGTTCTGGCCAAGGAGATCGAGAAAGCCAGCGGCGACCTCGCCCTTGCCAAACAGGCTGGCCACGAACCGCGCCAGCTGAAGATCGCCAGCGTACTGGGCAATCTGCTCACCATCGCGCGGCAGGAGGAGACCGCCGCCCCGCTGCTCGACTGGGCACTCCCGCTCGCGCGCAAGCTGGACGACAAGCGTGAGGAAGCGGGCGTCCTGCTCAACCTCGCGACCGCGCGGCAATACCTCGGCGAACGCGATCTGGCGCAGACGCTCTTCCAGGACGCGCTCGACCTCGCGCGCGACAACAACCTCAATGACCTGGAGCACTACATCCAGCATCACCGCGGGCGCTGCTATGCCGAACAGGGCCGGATCACCGAGGCGCGGTTGTGCTTCGGCCGCGCACTCCACCTGCGCAAGCAGGCGGGCGAACCGCGCGCCGCGTCCTCGCAAAAAGCGCTGGACGAACTCGAAAAGCTCTAGCCGGGAACTCGTGCAAATCCCAAAACTCCGGCTAGTATGTTAGCCAGAGAAAACGGGAGGAATTTGTGGGACGGGTACAAGGCAAGGTCGCGCTGGTGACAGGCGGCGCAAGCGGCATCGGGCGCGGCGCGGCACTGCTTCTCGGCAAGGAAGGCGCAACAGTCGTCGTCACCGACATCGTGGATGACGCAGGCAAGGACACCGCCGCTGCGATCAAGCGCGGTGGCAGCGATGCGATCTACCTGCACCATGACGTCACCAGCGAAGATCAGTGGGAGAAGGTGATCGCAGAGACGAAGAGCCGCTTCGGGCGTCTCGACATTCTCGTCAACAACGCCGGCATCGCGATCACCGGTCCCATCGTCGACATGACACTGGAGAACTGGCGCCGCCAGCAGGCAATCAATCTCGACGGCGTCTTCCTCGGCACCAAGCACGGCATCCCGCTGATGGCGGCAAGCGGTGGCGGGTCGATCGTCAACATCTCCTCGGTGGCAGGCCTCAAGGGTTCGGCCAACCTCGCCGGCTACTGCGCCACAAAAGGCGGCGTTCGCCTCTTCACAAAGGCAGCCGCGATGGAGTGCACCAACGCCAACAACAACATCCGCGTGAACTCCATCCACCCCGGCCTGATCGAAACGCCGATCTGGAATTCCATCATCGTGCCCGGCAGTGCGGCCGGTGCCAACGCCCCGAACCTCGACGAACTGTCGAAAGGCGCGGTACCGATGGGCGTAAAGGGCGTACCGCACGACATCGCGGAAGGCGTTCTGTTCCTGGCGAGCGATGCCTCGCGCTACATGACGGGCTCCGAGCTCGTCATCGACGGTGGGTTGATGACGAAATGAGTGCTCCGTCCTACGTGAGCGGCACCTCAAAGGTGCCGCTGATTGGCGAGACCATCGGTGCGGCGCTCGAACGCGCCGCGCGCGAGCACGGCAGCCGCACCGCCATCGTCTCGCGGCATCAGAACGTCCGCATGACCTACGCGGAGCTGAACGAGAAGGCGTACGCGCTCGCCTCCGGCTTCCTCGGCCTTGGTCTTCGGCCCGGTGATCGCATTGGCATGTGGGGCGCGACCTGCTGGGAGTGGGTGGTCACACAGTTCGCGGCGGCGAAGATCGGCCTGATCCTCGTCACCGTGAACACCGCCTATCGCAAGGCGGAAGTCGAGTACGCGCTGAACAAGGTGGGTTGCAAATCCATCGTGCTGATGGCCGGCCATCGCGGCGCCGATTACGCCGGCATGCTGGAGGAGCTGACGGCAGAGAAGAAGCTGCCGCATCTAGCGCATGCCATCCTGATCGGCCCGGCGCGCGAGCGGTTCTTCCGCTTCGACTCCATAGCCAAGGGTTCACCGGGACACGCCGGTCTCGTCAAGGAGATTGGCGAGATCCTGCAGTTCGACGACGCCTGCTGTATCCAGTTCACCAGCGGCACGACGGGTTTCCCGAAGGGCGCAACGCTGACGCATCACAACATCCTGAACAACGGCTATTTCGTTGGCGAGCAGATCGGCCTGTCACCGGACGACAAGCTCTGCATTCCGGTGCCGATGTACCACTGCTTCGGAATGGTCATGTCGGTCCTCGGCTGCCTGACACACGGCTCCACCATGGTGCTGCCGTCGGAGGGTTTCGAACCGCTGGCGGTGCTGCAATCGATCGAAGCGGAGAAGTGCACCGCCCTCTTCGGCGTGCCGACGATGTTCATTGCCGAACTCGCGCATGCCGACTTCAAGAAATACGACCTCTCCTCGCTACGCACCGGCATCATGGCGGGCTCGCCCTGCCCCATCGAAGTGATGAAGCGCGTCGTTGATGAGATGAACATGCGCGAAGTCACCATCGCCTACGGCATGACGGAGACGAGCCCCGTCAGCTTCCAGTCCGGCACGTCGGATTCGCTGGAGCGCCGCGTATCGACGGTCGGCCGTATCATGCCGCATGTCGAATGCAAGATCGTCGATGCGGACAACCGCATCGTGCCGCGCGGCACGCCGGGCGAACTGTGCACCCGCGGCTACTCGGTGATGCTCGGCTACTGGGACGATGAGGAGAAGACTGCCGACTCGATTGACGAATCCGGCTGGATGCACACCGGCGACACCGCCACCATCGACGACGAAGGCTTCGCCAATATCGTTGGCCGCATCAAGGACATGGTGATCCGCGGCGGCGAGAACCTCTATCCCCGCGAGGTCGAGGAGTACCTCTACCGCCATCCCAAGGTGCAGGACGTGCAGGTGGTCGGCGTCCCCGACGACAAGTACGGCGAGGAGCTTTGCGCCTGGATCATCGTCAAAAAGGACGAAACCGTCAGCGAGGACGACATCCGCGCCTTCTGCAAAGACCAGATCGCGCGGCACAAGGTTCCGCGCTACATTCGCTTCGTCGATGGTTTTCCGATGACCGTCACCGGCAAGGTGCAGAAGTTCATCATGCGGGACACCATGATCAAGGAACTGGGGCTTAAGATCGCCAAGACGGCGTGAAGGGGGAAATCATGCGTACCGAGACATTCGCGCTGGCCGCGGCCATTGCACTGGTCGTCGCAGCGCCGGCGCTGGCCGATCACGGCAAGGCCGGCATGTGGCATCTGGAGACACAGACCAAGCCATCCGATCCGCACCGCGCCATGATGTACATGCCGGGCTGGGAAGTGATGGCGATCAAAGACGCGTACAACAAGCGCAGCAAATCCGACTATTGCATGACACCCGAGGCCGTTCGCGCCGATCTGGTTTTCGTGCCGAATTGCGCGATGGGTCCGACAAGCGTCTCCGGGGCGACACTGCAGGCGGACTACACCTGCGAGGGTCCCCTCGCCGGCAAAGGCCATATGACGGTCACCTATGACAGCCCGGAGCATTATACCGGCGTGTCCGACTACGAGATGGTCAAAGGCCGGGGCATCGTTGCCCATACGACCTATGACGCCAAGTGGACGGGCGATACCTGCACCGCACCGGCGAACTAGGGCGCGTGAAGATCACGACAGTTGCTTGAGGCCATGTCCGTGCGGCGCAGCGCAATCATCGCAGTTGTGGTGATCGCCGCGGGCGCGGCATCGGCAGCATCTGCCGGACCGCAGCGGCCGGGCGCGTGGACGATCACCTCGCACACCCGCATTGTCGACCCGACCAACGCCATGGTCGCGATGCCACGCCGCGTGGCGGGATCTGTCCGCAGCCGCATCCCGCCCGAAAGTACCGTCGCCTACTGCGTGATCGGCGATACCGACCTGATCGACGCCAAGGACATGCAGGTTCTTCCGGCGGCGCAGTGCGAGCTGACCCGGAAGAGCAAATCCGCGGACACCTACTATCTCTTCTATCGCTGCGGCGGCGAGAAGGAGAACGTGGTCGACGGCCAGATCATCATGACATTCGACAGCGAGACGCACTACACAGGCCGCACATCATGGTCCGCCGTGAAGATGCGCTACGTGAAGTGGGAGAGCATCTTCGAGGGCAAATGGACCGGGGACACCTGTCCCGGCCACTAGCGCCTTACGACGTCTTTTCCCGAATGAACTTCAGCGCCACGCCATCCATGCAGTAGCGCTTACCGGTGGGCGGCGGCCCGTCGTTGAACACATGGCCCAGATGCCCGCCGCAACGGCGGCAATGCACTTCGGTACGATCCATGAAGAACGAGGTATCCGTCCGCGTCGCGACGGCGTTCGGCAGCGGCCGCCAGAAACTCGGCCATCCTGTACCACTGTGATATTTGGTCGACGACGCGAACAGCGGCAGATCGCAGCCGGCGCAGTTGTAGGCGCCTTTGCGCTTCTCCTTGTCGAGCGGACTGGAGCCAGGCCGTTCCGTGCCTTCCTGGCGCATGACGACATAAGCCTGCGGCGACAAAATCTGCCGCCACTCCGCCTCGGTGTGCATCACCTCAAACGTGGTCTGCGGCTTCGCGAAAGCGGCGCCACCCAGCAGCGCTGCCGACAAGCCTGCGCCCGCGGCGCTGACGCTGTTGAACAGAAACGAACGGCGGTTGGTCATCGGCATCCTCCGGTCAATTCATCGCGGTGATCATCACCGGCGTGTCGCGATAGAGCGACGGGAACATCTTCTTGAAGTTCTCGATCTTGGGCAGATCGTTGTAGACGATATAGGGCTGCTCCGGGTGATGGATCAGATAATCCTGGTGGTAGCCCTCGGCCTTGTAGAAGCCGCGCAGCTTCTCGATCTTGGTCACGATCGGCGCCTGATAGGCATGCGCCTTGTTGAGCTGCTCGACATAGCCGCGCGCCACCTTCTCCTGGTTCTCCGACGCGAAGAAGATTTCGGAGCGGTAGCTGGTACCGGTATCCGGTCCCTGACGGTTCAGCTGGGTCGGATCATGCGCCACCGAGAAATAGATCTGCAGCAGCTTGCCGTAGGAGATCTGCGTCGGGTCGAACGTGATCTGGATGGACTCGGCATGGCCGGTGGTCTCGGTGGTCACCTGCGGATATGTCGCGGTGGCGCGGGAACCGCCGGCGTAACCGGCAACGACCTTGGTCACGCCCTTCACCCGCTGGAACAGCCCCTGCTGACCCCAGAAGCAGCCGCCCGCGAGCACCGCGGTTTGCGTCCCGGTTTCCGCCGGATCGTAGGCCGGCGCTGCCACAACGCGTGGGTTTTCATCGGCGCAGGCGGCGCCGACAAACGCCGTAAACGCGAAGGCCGCGGCAGCCAAAAGATGCTTGGGGCGGAGAGCCATAAGGAGAGCTCCAAGGTTGGTTCAAGGAGTTTACGCTACCGGGAGAGCTATTGTTACGCGAAGCCGCACGGGACAGATCAGGCATCTGCGGGGGTGCCCATCGGGGCGGAAACCCGCGCTCTGCAACCTTTCGCATCGTTAAGGAGACGCACCGCCCACCAATGGCAAAGTTGACAGCAGCGTGATCTCCCAGCCCTGCCCGGCGCACCGGGTTCGTGTTACGATTCAAGCACTTCCCATCGAGGGGGAACGACCATGGCGATACTCTCAACCCACTCCCGCAGGCGGATTCTTTCGTTGGGCGCGGCCGCAACGGCCTTCGCGCCATCGCTGGCGCGCGCCGCCGATACGCTGCCGCAGCCGATCGGCGACGATGCCGATGGCGTCTTCGTTCAGGGCGCCACGGACATACACAAACATCTAACGTTGAGCGTCACCATCGACGGCCAAGGTCCCTTCCGCTTCGTGGTCGATACCGGCGCAGACCGCTCCGTAGTCTCCGATGAAGTCGCCGCCAAGCTCGGCCTCATCCGTAAGGAAGACGTCATCGTTCAAGGCATCGCGCGCTCAGTCGGTACACAGACCGTGTTCCTGAAAGAGCTGAAGTTCGGCGCGTTCTCCAGCAAGGATCTCATGGCGCCCGTGCTACCGAGAGCGTGGCTTGGCGCGGACGGCTATCTCGGTCTCGATGTGATCGACAACCGGCGCGTTATCTTCGATTTCCAGAAGCACCGCCTGGCGGTGGTGAATTCGAGCGAAGTCGGCGGCTGGCTGCATGCGAGTGAAGTCGTCGTGCGAGTCAGCGGTTCCAACGGCCGCCTCCGCGCCGTGGATTGCTTCGTCGAGGGTGTTCCGGCCTATGCGTTCATCGACTCCGGTGCGCAAATCTCGATCGGCAACTCGCGACTTTTCCAGGATTTGGCGAAAGTTGGAACGACTTACATCAAGGATACGGAGATCCCGCTGATCGGCGTGACGGGCGGCTCGACTCCGGGCAAGCTGACCTCTATCTCGAACATCCGCGTGGGGGGCCTGACCTTCGCGAACAGCATCCTGGCGATCTCCGACCTGGAGGTGTTCGACCTGTGGGGCCTCGCCAACAAACCGGCGCTCTTCATCGGCATGAATTTCCTCCGCCAGATGTCGCAGTTCTCGATCGACTACCGCCGCAAGGAACTCCGCTTCAAGCTGGCGTCGCTCATGCTTGCACGCGCCTGAACGTCACAAGGTCGACGCACCTCGCAAAACGAAAAGGGCCGCTCTATCGAGCGGCCCTTTCGCATTCTGGGATGAAGCGGATTAGAGCGCTTCGACGATCGTCACGTTGGCAAGACCACCGCCTTCGCACATCGTCTGGAGGCCCCACTTCTTCTTGCGGTCCTTCAGCGCATGCACCAGCGTCGCCATCAGCTTCGTGCCGGAGGCGCCGAGCGGGTGGCCGAGCGCGATGGCACCGCCGTTGACGTTTAGCTTCTCCGGGTTCGCGCCGGTGTACTGCAGCCAAGCAACCGGAACCGAAGCGAAGGCTTCGTTGACTTCGAAGAGGTCGATGTCGTCGATCTTCATGCCGGACTTCTCCAGCGCGCGCTTCGTCGCCGGAAGCGGGGCCTCGAGCATGATCACCGGATCGCCGCCGATCACCGTCAGGTGATGAATGCGCGCCATCGGCTTCACGCCGAGAGCTTTCAGGCCCTTCTCGTTGACGACGAGAACGCCCGACGCGCCATCGCAGATTTGCGAGGATGTGGCCGCCGTGATCGCACCGCCTTCGCGCAGGAGCTTCACGCCCTTGATGCCGTCGAGCGACACGTCGAAGCGGATGCCTTCATCGGAGATGTGCTGCGTGGTGTTGCCCTCGGCGTCCTTGATGTCGAGAGAGACGATCTCGTCCTTGAACTTGCCGCCCTGCGTCGCCGCAATGGCTTTGCGGTGGCTGTCGTAGCCGTACTGGTCGAGCTGTTCCTTCGTCAGGCCGTACTTGGTCGCCATCATCTCGGCGCCCATGAACTGGCTGAACTGGATGTTCGGATACTTCTTCTGGATTTCGGGGCTCATATAGGTGCCCATGCCGTTCTGCGCCGGAAGCGCCGCGCTGGCGCCCATCGGCACGCGCGTCATGCTCTCTATGCCCATTGCGATCACAGCGTCCATCGAACCGCTCATCACGGCCTGCGCCGCGAAGTGCAGCGACTGCTGCGAGGAACCGCACTGACGGTCAACCGAGGTGCCCGGCACGTGCTCGGGAAGGCGAGACGCCATCACGGCATTGCGCGCGACGTTGATCGCCTGTTGACCGACCTGGCTCACGCAGCCGCAGATCACGTCTTCGATCAGGTCCGGATTGGCGCCCGAACGGTCGAGCAGCGAGTTGATGACTTCCGCGCCGAGATCGACCGGATGCCAGTCCTTCAGCTTGCCGCCACGCTTGCCGCCGGCGGTACGCGCAGCCGCAACAATGTATGCTTCACCCATGCGAGACTCCTTTTCGATGACCGGCGGGCCTTTTAGCACAGCCATGTTGCGCCGCAATCAGACGCTATTTCCGCTACGGAACTCTCGCGCTACGCTCGGCGATGCACTTCTATGTATCGCCGCGAAGACAAGGATTTGAGCCATGAAAACACCGATCCGGATTGGAATTCTGGGAGCCGCGAAGATCGCGCCGGGCGCGGTCATCAAGCCGGCGAAAGAGAATCCCGAGTTTCAGGTCGTTGCGGTCGGCGCGCGCGACCTCGACCGCGCGAAGGCTTATGCGGCGGAGCACGAAATCCCGCATGCGGTCGGCAGCTACGCCGAACTGGTGAAACGCGATGATGTCGATCTCGTCTATAACGCGCTGCCGCCGTCGGGGCACAGTGAATGGTCGATCGCCGCGCTGGAAGCCGGCAAGCCCGTGCTGTGCGAGAAGCCCTTCACCCGCAACGCCCGGGAAGCGCGCGTGCTTGTTGCGGCAGCCGAGCGCACCGGACAGAAGCTGATCGAGGCATTCCACAACCGCTTTCATCGTGTGCTGCTGCGCGCGCATGAGATCACCGCATCCGGTGAACTCGGGAAGATCAAGCGCGCCGAGGCGATCTTCGATGTGCCGATCCCCTATCGCGATGGCGAACTGCGCTGGTCGCGCGAGCTGGGCGGCGGCGCGTTGATGGACCTTGGCACCTACTGCGTGCACGCCATCCGCACCAACCTGCAGGAAGAGCCGCGGGTCGTGCGCTCGAAAGCCGATGTCCAGCATGACGTCGATGCTGAGATGGACTCCGACTGGGTGTTCCCAAGCGGCGCAACCGCGAAAATCCACTGCTCGATGCAGTCGAAGGGTTTTGCGGCCCGGTTCACCGTCGAGGGCGAGAAGGGAAGCTTCGAGATCATGAATTATCTCGCGCCGCAAATGGGTAGCCGCTTCCAGGTGACGGTGGGCGGCCAGACGCGCGATGAACCGACGGACGGCGATGCAACCTACGTCGCGCAGCTCAAGCACGTCGCAGATGTCCTTCTGCGCGGCAAGAAGCAGCTGACGGGCGGCGCGGACTCCATCGCACAGATGGAAGCGATCGACGCGACCTACGCCGCCGCGGGCATGAAGCGCGACTTCTAGACGGCGGCCAGAACAACACCGATCGGCGGCGCGCCGGTGTTCTGCAGCGCGTCGATGGCGCCGGTGACGGCGGGGCGCGGCTCCCGCACCACCATCAGCACCGCATCGGCGAGGTGCGCGCTGACCGGCGTGTCGTTCGACGCCAGCGCCGGCGCGGTATCCACGATCACGAGATCGGACGTTTGACGCAGGTGGGAGACAAGGTGCTCCATCGCGCGGCTGCCCAGCAACATATGCGGATCGCGCAGGGGCCGCGGCGTCGACAGGAGCAGCGCGTTGGAGCGCGGGTCTTTGTAGAGGCAACGGCTGAGCGGTTGCAGACCGCTGGTTGCCTCATAGACACCGGCCTGAACCGCGGCGATCCCGAACGTGCGCGCAGCCTGCGGCTGGCGCAGATCGGCATCGATCAGAACGGTGCGCAGACCACGCCGCGCGGCGGCACGGGCGAGAGCCACGGCGATCGATGTCTTGCCTTCGCCATGCTGCGCCGACGTCACCGCGATAACACGCGCGGTGCCGCTCGCCAGACGCACCGCGAGGGCATCCATGGCCTGTGAGAAGGCGGAGGTCGGGTAGTCGATGACATAGTCCGCAGCGCGTTGATCGAGCGCGTTGGGAATCTGCGCCAGAACCGGCGCGCCACCGAACGGCCGCAACGGCTCCGACCGCGGACGGCGTGCGGGTTTGCGGGCGCGAGCTGTCGCAGATGCCGAATCATAAGCATTGGCCACTGCGGGTGCGCCGAACTTCTCGAGCAGCAGCGCCACAAGTAGGCCGAGCAGCACACCAGCCGGAACTGAGGCGCCAAGGATGAGCGTGCGCTTGGGCGAACTCGCCGCCATCGGAATTGCGGCACGCGAGATCACGCGGGCGTCGGAGTTCTGAATCGGGTCCTGATCCTGGATCTGCCGCAAGCGCGTGACGAATGTGTCGTAGATGGTGCGTGTGGAGGTGGCGTTGCCTTCCAGCTCCTTCAGCTTCACGCGCGCGAAGCCCTGAACGCCGGCCTTCTTCTCCGAGCCCTTCAGGCTGCCCTCGAGCGAACCCAGCTGGGCGCGCGCCGCAGCGACATCGTTCGCCATGGAGCCGGCGATGCGGGTGACTTCCTCATCGATCTTGCCCTGAAGGTCGCGCTTCTGCTGTTCGGCCGCGATCATCTTGGGATGCTTGGGGCCGTATTTGGTGGCGTAGTCGGATTCCTGCCGGATCAGATCGGCCTGCTGTGTGCGCAACTGGATGATGAGAGGCGAAGCAACCACCTGCGATGCATCGGCGGCATGGCCGGAGCCGACAAGCGCGGCAACGCGATTGTAGTTTGCCGTCTTCTGCGCGAGATCGGCGCGCATCAGAACGATCTGGGCGCTGATGCCCGCCATTTGCTGATCGACCAGCGAGCTGCCGTCGGTCGTCTGGTCGAGATTGTTCTCGGCCTTGTACTTCTGTGCCGCGGCGTCCGCAGCCTGAACCTGCGCCGCAAGCTGGTTCACACGGCCCGTCAGCCATTCTGTGGTTTTGCGATTGGCCTCGAACTTCGTGGTGAGTTGATCTTCGATGTAAGCGTTCACAACCGCATTGGCGATGCGCGCAGCTTTTTCAGGGCTGCGCGATGAGAAGCTCACGCTGATGGTGGTGGAGAGCCCCTGTGTCTCAACTGAGAGCCGGCTGAGGAACTTCGCAATCACACTGTCCAGTGCCGCCGACGCTTCTTCACTCGCGGATGATGGTGCCGATGGCGAGAGCGCTTCGCGGAAGCTCGACAGCAGTCCAGCGTTGGGGCCTGAGTAGAACTCCGGATCTTCGTAGAGCTTCAGGCGTGCGATCACCTTCGCCGCGAGATCGCGCGAGGTGAGTATCTGAATCTGGTTCTGCAGTGAGGCCGCGTCGGTCGGGAGGTCGGACAGTACCGATGAGAGATCGGCGACCGCGTTCTTGCGCGTGTCGAGCATGACGACCGCAGAGCTCGTGTAGAGCGTCGGCAGGAACATCAGCACGACGAAGGTCGCGGCCACGACGGCTGCCGTGATGACGGCGATCAGGCCGATGCGCGCCCATGCAATGGCGAGGAATTCGGCCACACTGAAGCTCCCGACCGGACCGGCGTCCGGCCGCCCGCCAGCGGGGATAGCGCCGGTCGATGGCATGGGGCTTCGATAAGGCACTGCGGCCCTTCCACAATTTGGCTTGATTGAACTCCGCCGCCACCTGCCGATTGGTTAACAAAAGGCAGGAAACCCTCCGGTCAAAGCTGGAAATGCAGGCCTGCGGAGAAGGTGTTGTCGTTAAAGCCCTGCCCCACCACGTTCGATTGCCGCCGCTGCCAGGTGTAGCCCGCCTCGGCCGCCATGTAGCGGTTCAGGAGGTATCTGGCCTTAAGCCCGGCCTCCCAGATGTGATCGTTGCGGCCCGTCCCCACGAACCGGCTGTCCGTGTAGTCGGCATGGCCCTGCAGGATCAGGTTGCGCAGCACCTCGTAGTCGACGGAGGCGCCGAAGACCTTGTCATCGGAGATCGACGCGCCCGCGATCGTGGTCTCGTTGAACTGCCGTTCGGCGGTCAGATGGAATGTCATCAGGTCAGTGGCGTACCAGTGCAGCGCTGCGCCGTAGTCCATCGTGGCAATGCTCTGAAGCGGCGCCTTGAACTGCAGGTTGACGTAGCCGACGAACACCTCGCCGCGGATCAGATGCGACAGGAACAGATCGGTGCCTGCGGTGGCGTGATAGCCGTGCCAGTCACGCGGGGACGTGATGTCATACTGGCGCGCATCGTAGGAGCCGCGCAGAAACACCGCGAAACCGGGGGCGAAGGCGTAGCTGGCTTTGGCAAAGGCGCTCCAGCTCTTTTCATCGCGGCCGTTGTTGTTCTGCGTGCCACCGCCGATCAGCGGCGTGGCGCGGTAGTCGAACCGGTTGAAAGCGCCGCCGATAGAAACGCCGAAGTCGTCTGGCTGTTTATCGATGCTTATCTCCGCGTGCGTAAGCGCATAAGCCGTTGCGGCCGCGGCGTTGCCCGGGTCGTTCGGCGAGTAACGCGGTTCGTGATAGAGGCTGTAGGATGTGGAGCTGTTAATCGCGATGTCGTGCCAGACGTCCGTGCGTGCGTTCAGGCCGACGTTCCAATCCGTCCGATTCTCTTCTGTCAGCGAGGAGTACTGGTAGCGCGTCAGACTGCCCACCAGCTCGAGCATGTTCTGGCTCCACTGCGTCTTCAGCGAGAATGACGGCGTGGCGGTGAAGTAGATGTCGCTCTGCGGTGTGGCCGAGGTGCGGTTGACGTTGTTGTCGACAGAAGCCCCGATATCGAGCGCCGGCTTGAGGCGCAGCGCGCCGAGCGGCAGGCCCTTGGCGTCATAATCCGGCCGGGACCGGTCCATCACACCAAGCTCTTCCTGCGCCAGCGCCGGGCAAGCCGCCGCAAGGCAGCCCATCACCAGCAACGATCGCAGGAGGCGCATGTCGAATCCCTCGGAGTATGAGGGTTCGCAGCCAATGGTTAATCACTTGTTAAGAAGTGTGGCAGATCAGAAAAACCGCTCGGTCACCCGGATGATGTCGCCTGGATAGATGATCGTCCGCTCATTGGCCGGAAGCTCTTCTTCCCGGCGGCTGCCATTGCGACGGACATACACGTCGTCGTCCGACGCACGGTAGGTGAAGCCGCCGGCAAGCGCGACCGCGGTCACGACATTCATGCCGTTCACATAGGCGTACTCACCCGGCTTGTTCACTTCGCCGATGATGTAGAACGGACGATAGGTGGTGACTTCGGCACTGACTTTCGGATCGCGCAGATAGCCATCCGAAAGGCGCGTCGCGATCTGGCCTTCGAAATCGCGCACCGTGAGACCGGCCGCCTGCACTTGCCCAACCAATGGCAAACGCACATAGCCGGAGCCGTCAACCTCGAACTCCCCGCCCAGATCATCCTCGCCGTAGACGATGATGCGGATCTTGTCGCCGGCGCCGAGATGATAGCCGGAATTGCTGCCGCGCGAAGGCGCCAGATCGGGCGGCGCCGTTTGCGTGGAGTAGCGGGCTTGCGGCGCGGCTTGAGGCTGAGGCTGCGCTTGTTGCTGCAAGGCTTGCGGCGGCTGCGATGCAAGGCGCTGCTGTTGCTGCTGCACAGGCTGCGCCTGCGGCGGTTGAAACTGAGCCGCTGATTGTGGCGCCGGATCGGAGAGCAACGGCTGCGACGGCGAATTCTGCGACGCGTATCGCGTCTGCGGCACTGTTCGTTGCGCGGCGTAATTCTGCGTCATCGCCACCGGCTGCGACGCGGTGCGGATCGGCGGCGCCGCGCTTTGCGATGTGCTATCGGACGCGGGCGACCAGGCGCGCTGCGTTCCAGAACTCGCCCGCCCCGTTGCCGGAAGGTCGGACGTCGCGACGTGTTGAGTCGGCGCGGCCTGTGGCGCTGAAAAACCGTCGTCATCGGCGCGCGCAACGCCCGAGGCGAGCGACAGCAACGCGATAGCAGCAAGGCTTTTGATGAACGCTTTCATGGCGTTCTCAGCCTACGGCGGGATGGTTTCCAGGTTGTGAAGACCGCCAACCGGCGAGATTAGCCGCGGCTGGATGCGGAACGCGGGTGAAGTCCCGCCTTGAGCCAGGCGATGGCGGTATCGGCAACGTTGCGGTAGGCGCCGTCGGGCAGGAAAATCTGCAGGAAGATGATCGCCGCAAGACCCGGCGAATAGCACCCGTGCCGCAGGGCGGTCAGATAAAGCTTCAGAGCCTTCCATTTGTCGGTCGGCGCGACGCCCTTGGCGATGATCCAACCGCGGCAGCCATGATAGGCCTTCTCCGGAATGCGTGGGCGCAACTGCTCGATCCACTGCGTCAGGCGAGCGCCTTTCCGGCCCGATGAGGCGCGGCCCGGATCGTAGGTGTCTTTCCAGATGGCGGCCGGTTCCTCGGCCATCACGAATTTGCAGCCTGCGAGATAGAGGTTGATCGCGAAGTCGGTGTCTTCGCCGTAGCGATAGCCGACACCGTATTTGACCTGCTTTGCCATCGCAGCTTCGACGACGACGGAAATGGTCGGGATGAAGCCGCGGTCGCACAGCAGATATGTCGCCATGTGTTCGTTGGGCCGGATGCTGCGGTTCGGCTTCAGGATCACGCGGCCATCGCCGCGGTCCACGAAAATCCGCGCGTAGGCAACGGTGTTGGTCGTGCCGTCGAGCAAGTCATGCATCGTCTGCAGATGATGCGGAAGAAAGACGTCGTCAGAGTCGAGGAACGCGATGAACCGGCCTGTGGCCGCTGCGATCCCGAGATTGCGCGCCGCTGCGCCGCCCTTGTTTTCCTGACGCAGGAAACGGATGCGCGCGTCGTCGATGCTATCGATGACCTTGCTGGGCTGATCCGACGAGCCATCGTCCACAACGATGATCTCGAAATCACGGAACGTCTGCCGCAGCACCGAGCCAATCGCAATGCCAAGCACATCGGCCCGGTTGTAGACCGGGATCACCACCGAGAAGAAAGGCTTCACGCTGTCCATGCGCGGCGCTCCTCTTCAGCTGTGGAGATCGCCTTCGCCTGCTGCAGCATCGCCAGCATCAGCAGGAACACAACCCACACCGGCCCGTCGCCTTCGAGGAAGTCGGACTCCAGAAGGTTGTGCAGCACCATGAACACGAACAAGCCGGCCAGGAACGCCTTGAACGGGAGCGGGATGGCATCGCGGCGCCAAAGCGCGATCGCGGGCTGAAGGACCAGCGCCACCATCGTCAGTGCAAAGCCGACAAGTCCGCCCGTCACCATCATCTGGAGATAGCCGTTATGGCCATGCGCGATGGCCTCGATCCACTGGCCACCGACGTAGTTGTGGAGCGGCGTGATGGCCCCCGTGTTGGCGAAGGAGCCAAAGCCGGAGCCAAGCAGCGGATGATCGGCGATGAACGCGACTTCGGCCTGCCAGATGGCGGTGCGGCCGGTGAATTCCTGCGGATCGCTGACGATCCGGACGATGGTCGACCAATCGACTAGCACCACCGTGACACCTGCCAAGAGCAGCAACGCGGCTGCCACGAAGAGAATGGAACGGTTGAGCCCGTTCTGCCACGTCGCGCGATAGACGCCCCAGGCCGCAAGCGCCGGCAGCATGAGGCCCATCGACGATTTCGACTTCGTCATCACAGTGAAAGCGAGCGCGGCCACGAACAGGAACCAATCGGTCCGGCTCTTTTGCTCGATCGCGAAGAACAGGAACAGCATCGTGGAAACGGCGGACACGGAGCCGGCGATGTTCTTGTGGAAATACAAGCCGCGCCAGGCGCCGACGAGACTGGGATCGAGTTCGCCCGGCTGATGGATGGCGCGCGATGTCAGCGGGATCGAAACCCAGTTGAGAACGAGGACCGCAATGAATACGCCGCGCAGCAGCTTGATGCTGCGCTCGATGCCAAGCGTCTCAACGCCCCAGATCGCGGTCAGAACCACAACCACTTCCAAGCCCGCGCGGCGGAAGGTGACGCCCGGTTCAGCCGCCCACAGCGCGCTGGCCAAGCACCAGATAAGAACCAGGCCTAGAAAGAGCGGGACAAGCGCGATGGCCTCCGCGCCGAACTTACGGAAAGCCGCGAAGCCAACAACAGAAAAGACGCCAAGAAAGCTGATCTGGCGCAGGATATCGCCACTACCGGACGTGCCGCTTTCACCAAGCACCAAAACTTCGGGAAAACGCGGCGCGAACGGTGTCAGACCAATGAATACCAGCAACAGAAAGCCGGTGAACGCCGCCTCAACGATCCAGGGTTGAGCGCGAGCCCGCGGTTCAGCGATGGCGACATCACTTGCCATGGACGACGGCGTATTCGTTGTAGTGATGGCCGAAGAACGAGGCCACCTTGCCCGCGGCGCGGAACACGCGACGGATTGCATTCGCAGAGCGCGCCGCGTCAGCGATGAAGATGACGAACGCAAATGGCGCCGTCACGACAGCGCCTACGATCTTCGCGGTCTCGCGTGCTTTCCCCGCAGTACTGAGCCCATGCTTGAGCATCACGCGCATGTCGGAATTGCCGGCGCGATAGGCACGCTTCAGGCCCCAGGTGAGGCTGGAGCGTGATGTCGGGACATACGCGTAAACGACCGCTTCGTCCGACCATGCGAAACGCTTTCCTTCGCGTTCGAGGCGCGTAAAGAACTCCCGGTCTTCACCGCCCGTCAGCGCAAACTCCGGATCGAAGCGGCGGCCGTTGTCGAAGCAGGAGCGGTGGACGAGGACGTTGGCCGTCGAGTCAATCTCGTGCGTGATGCCGGTCTGGCCGCGCACCGGCGCGATACCGTCGCAATGGGCAGCAAGGCGTCCCGGATCGGTCTCGAATTCGCGCAGAACGGCGCCCGCCACCGCATCGGCGCCGGTTTCGCGCTGCACAGTGAGGAGCGCATCGAGCCAGCCGGCAACCGGCCACTCGTCATCGTCCACCATCGCGAGGAATTCCATGCGCGGGTTCTTCAGCGCCTGCTCGACCAGCGCGTTGCGGTTCTGCGCAATGCCGCGTGCGGACACCACAATCGCTTCGAGCGGCCAGCGATATCCCGGCTTCACGCGCTCGCACACATCAAGACCGGCATGGCTCTCGGCGTCGTTGTCGCCGACGATCACGTTGACCGTCGCCGTCGTGTCGAGCTTCTCAAGCGCGCGCAGCAGCTTTTCGAGCCCCTGCGGGCGGCGGAACGTCGGGATGGCGACCGTGATCTCAGACATGGCGCGCCTTCCAGCGGCGGAACAACGACAGAGTCGCCGCCGTCATCGTCAGTTCGCCAATCAGGATTCCGCAGGAGGCCACCAGCGGCCCGGACACCACGAGAAGGATGAGCGTCGCGACGACCGAAATGATGCCGGAGCTCGCATTCGCCGTTGCCAGCGATTTGAATTCGCCATCGGCCTGAAGCAGCACGGATTCCGGCGTGCGCAGCACGCGTGCCGCCATGATTGCCGCAAACACGGCCATGACGAAGAGGACGTCATTCACCGCATAGTGGCCGTTCTTCAGCAGGAGGTCGGGGAACCACAACAAGATCGCACCCGCAACGAGGAGAGTTAGGAGCCAGATTGCGCTCCCTGCGGTTCTGAATTCGTTAACAGTTCGCAAAGCAAGCGGCGTATCGCCGGACGCGATGGCCTTCGCCATGGCGGGGCGTTCCAGGTCCGGGAGGGCGCTGAGGACCAGGGAAACCGGGCGCATCGCGAGGGTGCCGACCGCTAGGATCGCGAAGGCTTTGGGACCGGAGAAGAACGTCACCAGATAGGCGTGGGCATTGGCGGTCAACTCGGACAGGACCACCCCGGCCAAGGCCCAGCGGCTAAAATCCTGCCATGTGTTCTTGTAGGCGCTGAGAGTGCCCGACCCCAGCCGCCAGAACTGGCGCACGAGGAAGGTTGGCCCAAGCGCGATCGTCCCCAACACCGACGCGACCAGCAACACACAGGCCGTCTCCTCGAAATTGAAATGCCCGAGGAAGATGAGCAGAGCCAGACCAAGCATGAGGACGACGCTGTACACCACATCCGACAGCATGGCGTAGAACGCCGAGCCTTCGGCGTAGATGACGCCGCGTCCGAACCAGCGCAGCGTCATCAACGCGCCATAGGCACCCAGGATCAATGCGATTGCTGTCCCCGTCTCGCTGACCCGAAACACCGCGAACGTCGCAATCCCTGCACCCACCGCGATGAACCAACCGGCTTTGCAAAGTCCAGAGAGCGCATCACCGGTGGTGTCGTATGCGATCTTGGTTGCGAGCGGCGACAGCAAGAGCGAACCGCCGACGCTGATGCTGAGGAACGGCACCACGACGAGCAGGAAGGAGAACGAGCCGAAGTCGTGCGGCGACAACTCACGCAGGAAAATCAGCGACGCGAAGAAGTGCGCTGCGGAAATGCTGATGGGGCCGGCGATCGAGAGCGCGTACCGCTTGGCGGTCGCGGCCAGCGCAGCGCGCGGTTCCGGGGCAACGTCAGGTGAAGCCCATTTGGCAGCACTATCGGACATGGAGCCTCAGGGCTTGGCCGGAATGGCGGTACCTTGCCCCAACCCATAGGTCCGGGTGCGTGTCAGAATCGTAAAGAGCGCTACCGGGTTTGTGACCGCATAGCGCCAGAAAAGACGGCGCGGTTCGCGGGCCAAGCGGTAGAGCCACTCAAAGCCGGTTGCCTGCATCCACACAGGGGCGCGGGTGTATTCACCGGTAACAAAGTTGAAGCAGCCGCCGCAGGTGACGATCCAGCCCGCCTTCAGACGGTGGCGGTTGCGGACGCAGAAGGAATACTCGAACGGCACGCCGAGACCGACCCAGACAACATCCGCGCCGGACTGATTGATGCGGTCGCAGATCGCGCTCTCGTCGGAAGATTTGAAGTAGCCATTCCGGCGGCCAACAATCTGAAGACCGGGGTAGGTCTCCTTCAGGATCTCCGCACAGCGCGCATTGGATTCCTCGGTACCGCCGAGCAGATAGAACTTGAGGCCATCGCGGGCCGCGGCTGCGGCCGCGTCGTGGATGAAGTCTGTCGTGGCGCTGCGCTCCGGGATCGCGCTCTCGGTCATCCACTTCGACGCGAAGACCACCGGCTGACCATCGGCATGCACCAGACTGGCGGCAGAGAAGTTCCGCCGGAATTCCGGATCCTGCGCGTACATCGCGATGGCGTGACCGTTGGAGGCGAACACCAGCTTCGGCTCACGCTCACGCGTGCGCGACGCGAGGCAATCGCCCACCATGAGTTGGGTCATCTGCTCGCGCGATACGCAGGCGGTCTTGATGCCGCCGACATTCACTTCGCGGTAGATACGATAAGGGGTGCGGCGTTCGGAGGCGCTCATCAGTAGGCATTCCTGCGGCGGAACACTTCGAAAGCCGTGCGGAACAGGATTTCGATGTCGAGCGCGATGTTCGCGTTGTTGACGTACCAGAGGTCGTAGTCGACGCGGGCGCGCATGATGTCGAGCGTCGGCGTCTCACCGCGCAGACCGTGGACCTGCGCCCAACCGGTGATGCCGGGCTTCATGTTGTGACGGAGCGCGTAGCTGTCGATCAGGCGGCTGTACATCTCGTCATGCGCGCGAGCATGCGGCCGCGGACCGATGATGGACATCTCGCCGGAGATCACGTTCAAAAGCTGCGGCAGCTCGTCGAGGCTGAAGGTGCGCAGGAACCAGCCGAAACGCGTGACGCGCGCGTCGTTGCGGCTCGCCTGGCGGATCACATCGCCGTTCTCGAGCACGCTCATCGAGCGGAACTTGATGATGTCAAACGGGCGGCCATTCAGGCCGTGGCGCGTTTGGCGGAAAAGAACCGGGCCCTTCGCGTCCAGCTTGATGAAGAGCGCGATCATCGCCATCACCGGCGCAAGGACTATGAGGGCGGGAACGGCAACGAAGAGATCGAGGGCGCGCTTCAGGGAGGCGTAGACGCTGTCGTCGAGCGCGGAGGGAGCGTTGATGTTGGCGGCGTCGAGCACGGTGTGCTGAACCGCAAAGGCGTTGGCCAGGACTTCACTCGCAACACCGGCGGGCGCTTCCACACCGATGGTGCTTTCGCCGATTTTCTCGTGGACGCTCATTGCTCGCCTCCGGCCTTAGGGCCTTCCTTGCGAGTTCTTATGCATTCGCTGCGCCAGTGGGCGTTTACGATTCTGTTTCAGAAGTGAACCAACACGGCCCGTTGGCAGCGTCCGAGACGCTTCAAACCGGGAATTCGCGCCGGTTTGTGTGCCATTCAAGGAAACGCGCTGTCCCCTTGCGGGACAACGGGTGAACGGCAATGGTTAAGCGGCAAGCGATTTCTGCCATTCCAGAAGACGCGCATTCCCGGCACGGAGCAGCGGGATCAGCGATGCCGGACGGGCCTCGCGCGGCGCGAGGCCGTAGCGCGGCAGCAGGTACGGATTCATCCTGGCATCGAGCGAACCAGAGAGCGTGGTGAAGGCGTGGTCGTAACCCTCGTCGCGAACCGCCTGCCAAGCCTCTCGCGAGACGTCTTCGATATTGCCGAAGGGGTATGCAAAGGCGCGGCAAGGGCCGACTTCCGCTTCGATCCGGAGTTTCGGTAGCGCCGCCTGTTGCCGGATATAGGTCTCTGATTGCGCCGCGTTCATCGGCCAGTGCCAGTGGGCATGTGCGCCGATGGCGACCCCACGGCGGTCGAGGGCGCGGACTTGATCCCAGGTGAGGAATTCCTCCGACCGGAAACGCGTCAGCAGCTCCGCGGCACGTTCGGGGGTAAGGATCTTGAGCATGGCGGCGATCACCTGCCGCGCATCGGGACCGTTCAACTGCTTCAGCGAGGCAACGACGCGGTCGGCGGCCAGTTCACGAAAGCTATTGTTGTCCGCCAAGACCACCGCATCCTTCAGGTGTGGCAAACGGTAAGCGCCGGCAGCGGCAAAGAACGCAAACAGCCGCGCGAGGAAGACCGGATTGTGCTCCCGGCTGTCGATGTGATGCGTGCTGACGAACAAGGTCCAAGGCAGGGACAACTCTTCGAGGATATCAGCCGCGACCGTTAACGTGTTCGCGTAGCCGTCGTCCGACATCAGGAAAAGCGCGCGCTGGTGCTTTTCGGGTTGCTTCAGCACGTCACCGAGCGCCGTCAGCGGCAGCACATCGAAATGGGCCTTCAGAGCGCGGGCAATGCCGCGGAAGACCTCGGTTTCGTGGTGGTTGGTTTGCAGCCGCGCATCATCGGTCGTGGGTTCGACGCCGTGGAAGAAGACAGCAGCCGGGCGGCCGGCAAAGCGCGCCAACCCCGCAGGGATGTGCTTGCCCAGTTCGCGAAAGAGCCGGCCGGAGAGTGACATCGAAATGGCGGGTTCAAAATCGATGCCAACTTTACAGGCACCGGTCCCGCCAAATCGTTAATCGGGTTCGGAGATCATCGTGGCCTCGATGGCGCCGAGACTGTCGAGTTCGACGCGCACCGTGTCACCCGCCTTCAGCCAGACCTGCGGCTTCAAAGCCATGCCGACGCCGCCAGGCGTGCCGGTGAAGACCGCATCGCCGGGATGAAGCGTCATCGCGCGGGAGAGCAGAGCGATCTGGTCGTAGATGTTGAAGATCAGGTTCTTGGTGTTGGAGTTCTGCTTGCGCTCGCCGTTCACGAAGCAGCGGATGCCGAGGTTGTGCGGGTCGGGGATTTCATCCGCGGTGACGATCCACGGGCCAAACGGCGCGTGGGTGTCGAAGGATTTTCCGAGCAGCCACTGCGGCGTCATGTTCTGCCAGTCACGGACGGAGATGTCGTTGCCGCAGCAATAGCCGAACACGTGCGAGGCCGCGTTCTCCTTTGCGATGTGCTTGCCCTTCTTGCCGATGATGAAGACCATCTCGGCTTCCCAATCGACCATGCTCGAGGACTTCGGAACCTGGATCGGATCGTAGGGGCCATTCACCGCGCTCTGCAGCTTGGCAAACCAGATCTGCTGCGGCGGAGGCTTGGCGCCGGTCTCGGCGACATGGTCGGCGTAGTTGAGGCCGATCGCCATCACCTTGCCCGGACGCGGCACCGGCGCCATGAGGCGCACGCCCGCCAGCGGCTGCGGTGTGCCTTTGGCGGCGAGACGTTCGACATCGGCCTTCACGTCGTCCCAGCGGGTGATGAGGTCGATCATGTCGGTGGCAAGGCGCGGCGCGGCGCGCGTTAGCGAGACGATCGAGTCACCCTGAACCACACCCAGCTCGGGCGCACTGCCGGTTGTGAATGTTGCTAGCCGCATCCTGTGAATCCCCTCAGCCACCGTATTTTGGGGCCGGAGTTTGACCCGTTTGCGGGGCGAATGTCACCTAACGTAAAACCGCAGGCACAACACATAAGGAGACGATGGGGATGGCGACGGCGGCAGGTACGGCGAAGTTTCGGGACGCGAGCCTTCCGCTGGAGACACGGGTCGAAGACCTGCTCGGCCAGATGACGCTGGAAGAGAAGGTGACGTTGCTGGCCGGCGCGGAAGCCTTTGCACTGCACGGTGTTCCGCGGCTGGGCGTGCCGGGATTGAAGCTGACCGATGGACCGACCGGTGTGCGCTCTAATGCCAACAAGCCCGCGACGGTCTTCCCGGTAGCGGTGTCACTGGCAGCCACGTTCAATCCGGAGATGGCGTGTGAGATCGCGGGCGCTATCGCGCGTGAGGCTCGGGCGCTCGGCGAAGTCGCGATTCTGGCGCCGACGATCAACATTGTGCGGACGCCGGTGTGGGGCCGCAACTTCGAGACCTATTCGGAAGACCCGCATCTGACGGCGCAGGTCGCCATCGCCTATGTGCAGGGCATGCAGGCGGAAGGCATCGGCACGTCGCTGAAGCACTACGCGGCGAACAATCAGGAAGAGAACCGCTTCACGGTCAGCGCCGAGATCGACGAGCGCACGTTGCGCGAGCTTTATCTCGCCGCGTTCGAAGACGTGGTGCGCGAGGCCAATCCGTGGACGGTGATGGCGTCCTACAACAAGGTCAACGGCACCTACGCCTCCGAGAACCGCAAGCTGCTGACGGAGATCCTGAAAGAAGAGTGGGGCTATGACGGCGTCGTCGTGTCCGACTGGGGCGCCGTGCACTCGACGGCGCCGGCGGCGAATGCGGGTCTCGATCTCGAGATGCCGGGACCGGCGCGCTGGTTCGGCGACAAGCTGGTCGCGGCGGTGAAGGCCGGCGAAGTCAGCGAGGCGCAGATCGACGACAACGCACGCCGCATGGTGCGCTTCATACTGCGCACCGGTGCGCTGGACGGAAAGCCGATCAAACCGGGCGAGATCCTGAGCGAGCGGCATCGCGATATTGCGCGCCGGGCGGCGGAAGAAGGCACGGTGCTGCTGAAGAACGACGGCAAGCTGCTGCCGTTCGATCCCAGGACCATCAAGACGCTGGCGGTGATCGGGCCGAATGCGGAGAGCTTCCGCATGCAGGGCGACGGCTCCTCGCGGGTGCATCCCTCGCGGCGAGTGACGCTGCTCGAAAGCCTGCAGGCGATGCTGCCGGATACCAAGATCGAGTACGAGCAAGGCGCGGACAACGAGCCGACGCCGCCGGTCGCGCTCGCCAGTATGTTCAGCACCGATGCAACGCGCAGCGATCAGGGGCTTGGCGCACAGCACTACAACAACAACGATCTCTCCGGCGATCCGGCGAAGACGCGCGTGGAGCGCAGCTTCTTCCGCTACATCGGCAGTTCGGCGCAAGGAAAGCCGGTCACCGGCAGCTATCGCTGGCACGGCTACTTCTGGCCGGAGCGCGACGGCGAGCATGAGTTCGCGATCCGCGGACGCGGCCCGGGCAAACTCATCGTCGACGGCAAGACCGTCATCGACGAAAACTCGCCGGTGACACTGGACCCGAACGATCTGACCGGACGGCCGAACAACCTGCGCACCGGCAAGACGACGTTGGAAGCCGGACGCGGCGTGCCGGTGGAGCTGACCTTCGCGTGGCCCGAAGTGAAAGAGCTCGAATACATGAGCTTCGGCGTGCGCCAACCGTCGAGCGGCATCGACGATGCGGTGAAGCTGGCCAAGCGCGCCGATGCGGTGGTGGTGGTGATCGGCTCCGCCTCCACGACGGAAGGCGAAGGCTATGACCGTGGCGATATCGACTTCCCGGGCAATCAGAACGCGCTGGTGGCGGCGATCCTCGCGGCCAATGCCAAGACGGTGATCTGCATCAACAGCGGCTCGCCGATGACGATGCCGTGGATCGAGCAGGCGAAGGCCGTCGTGCTGCCGTGGCTGCCGGGCGAAGAAGGGCCGGATGCATTGGCGCGCGTGCTGTTCGGTGCGGCGGCGCCGAGCGGGCGTTTGCCGGTGACGTTCCCGCGCAAGTACGAAGACAATCCGGCGTTCGGCACTTATGACGGCGGACCGAAGGCGCCCTACTCCGAAGGACTTGGCGTCGGCTACCGCCACTTCGACGGCAAGAACATCTCGCCGCTGTTCGCGTTCGGGCACGGCCTGACCTACACGAGCTTTGCCTATTCCGAGTTGAAGGTGCCGGAGACGGCGCGCGGCGGTGCGGCGCTCGAGGTACACGTGCGCGTCGCCAACACCGGCACGCGCGCGGGTAAGGAGACGGTGCAGATCTATGTGCAGCCGCAGAAGCCGACCCTGCCGAGCCCGGTGAAAACCTTGCGCGGGTTTGCGAAGGTGGAGCTGGCGCCTGGCGAAGAGAAGACCGTCACCGTGAAGCTGTCGCCGCGATCGTTCTCCTACTACGACGGACACGCGAAGAAGTGGACGGTCGATCCTGGCGACTATGTCATCCATGCCGCGATGTCGGCGGGGGATATCAAGCATTCGCGCGTGGTGAAGGTGAGTTGAATGAGTGCGGTCAAGAAGCATGCGCTGAACACGCAGTTCGTGTGGCAAGACAGTGCGCGCAATGGCCTGCGGCGGCTGACAGCCGATGAAGTGGCTCAGTTCGATGCGCATGGCTTCGTGAAGCTCGAGAACGTGTTCTCTGCCGCGGAAATTGCCGAGGTGATCGCGGCGATCGATCCACTGGAGGCGAAGAGCGAGGAATGGCTGCGCAGCAAGGGCGGAACGGTTTCGATCTCGCAGGCGGACGTCATCACGTTCTCGATCCACCTTGTGACGAAATCCGACGCGCTGAAGCGCTTCGCGGCGCATCCGGCGATCAAGGACATCGGTCACGATCTGATCGGCGATGATGTGCGGCTCTACTGGGATCAGTCGGTCTACAAGAAGACCGGCAAGGTGCAGGAATTCCCGTGGCATCAGGACAACGGCTACACCTATGTCGAGCCGCAGCAGTATCTGACGTTGTGGATTCCGCTGGTCGATGTCGATGAAGAGAACGGCTGCCCCTGGATTGCGCCGGACGTGCACAAGGTCGGCACGCTGGAGCATTGGCTGACGCCGATTGGGTACAAGTGTCTGGAGGATGTGCCGGATGCGGTTGCCGTGCCGGCGAAAGCGGGCGATGTGATCGCGTTCTCCTCGCTCGCGCCGCATCGGACGGGACCGAACCTGAAAGTGGGTTCGGTGCGCAAGGCCTACATCTTGCAATACGCGCCGGATGGCGCGTACACGGTGCGCGACGGCGTGCGCACGCGGCAGGACGATCCCCAGCGGCAGTTTCCGATTCTCGTTGGCGGGCGGTAGCGCACCGCCGCTGTTGACTCTCAGCATCACTCCGTACAATGTACGCGTACAACGTACGAGGTGGCCGTGGTTCGCGAGCTTTCGCGGCAGGAATTGCAGTCGGTGCGGGCCGAGATCGGGGCCGCGGCGGCGGAGCTTTATGCGCAGTCCGGCGAAGGCGGCATCACCATTCGCGAGATCGCCAAGGCGACCGGGCGCAGTCCGATGGGGCTGTATCGCTATTTCGGCGACCGCGAGGAGATCATCGCGTTTCTGCGGGCCCAGGCGTTCGACACGTTTTCCGATGCGCTGGAAAAAGCGTTCGCCTCCGGCAGGGACGCGTTCGAGCGGGCGCGCGCGGTGGGAAGCGCCTATCTGGACTTCGCGCTGGAGCACCCCGACGCCTACCGGCTGATGTTCGACATGCGGCGGCCGGACGATTCCAAGTATCCGGCACTCGCCGCCGCCTCGCGCCGCGCGGGCGAGACAGTGACGCGGCATGTGAAGGACCTCGCCAAAGTGGGCATCGTACAGCCCGGCGACACCGCGAAGATCGGCGCTTCGCTGTGGGCGGCGGCGCATGGGGTGATCGTGCTCTATCTCGCCGGGCGGCTGCCGCCGGGCGTCGATGTGCGCGAGTTCTACCAGGAGACCATGCGGCTGACGTTCCGCGGGGCGCGGATGCCGGCGACGAAACGCAAGGCGAGGAGTTGAGCCATGAGCGTGATCGCTAAGACCTTCATCGTGAAAAAGAACGACCTGAGGGACGGCAAGTTCGTCGAGCAGGACCTGTCGCTCAAACCGGGCAGCGCGATCCTGCATGTCGATCACTTCGCGCTGACGGCGAACAACATCACCTATGCCGTTGCGGGCGACGGCATGCAGTACTGGAATTTCTTTCCGGCGCCGGAAGCGGGATACGGCGTCATCCCGGTGTGGGGGTTCGGCACGGTGGTCGAGAGCGCCGCCGAAGGCCTCGCGGTGGGCGACCGGTTCTACGGCTACTACCCTTATGGCAGTCACCTGATGGTGGAGCCGATGCGCGCGAGCGCCAACGGCTTCAGCGACGGTGCGGCGCACCGCCAGCCGATGGCGGCGGTATACAACAACTACACCTCCACCCGCGCCGATGCGCTCTACGATGCGAAGACGGAGGCCGAGCAGATGCTGCTGCGGCCGCTGTTCACGACGTCGTTCGCGATCGACGACCTGCTGGACGACAACGGCTATTTCGGCGCGAAGGCGGTGATCCTGACCAGCGCGTCGAGCAAGACGGCCTATGCGGCGGCCTTCTTCCTGAAGAAGCGCAAGAGCGTGGAGGTGATCGGTCTCACCTCGCGCGGCAAT
>JADMIO011319533.1_pt1 | contig 49088 bp, 37 predicted proteins | sample 8958161 | NCBI WGS metagenome assembly JADMIO01 (sample SAMN16585339, study PRJNA669376) | soil metagenome | isolation source: Crop rotation soil | place: USA: Cullars Rotation, Alabama | collected 2011
GCGGCTGGGGCAGGTAACCTCATCTCGGGGAATCAATTTGGCGTTGAGTCTCACGGTCCCAACACCACGATTCAAGGCAACTTGATCGGAACAGATATCACCGGTACGAAAAAGATTCCCAACAGTTCCAGGGGGATTCAGGTTTTCGGTGACAACACAGTAATCGGTGGCCAAACACCTGGCGCACGGAACGTCATCTCAGGAAACAACGATGGTGTTTTTATCCGTGGCGCGGGTAGTAAGTTAGAGGGCAACTACATCGGAACAGACATCACGGGCACGCAGGCGTTGGGTAACAGTGGCAATGGTGTGACCGCCGGCGACGGTGCATTAATCGGCGGCACTGTTCCCGCGGCACGAAACATCATCTCTGCAAACGGCGGTTTCGGAAACGTTGCACTCGGTATCAATAACTCGGGAACGGCGGCGACCGTGCGCGGTAATTATATCGGCACAGACGTCACCGGCACTCGTTCTCTCGGTAACACCACCAGCGGAATCAGTATCAGTAATAACAACAACATAATTGGTGGTGTGGTTGCAGGCGCGGGCAACGTCATCTCGGGAAATGCGGCCGGCATCGTTCTCTCGAGCTTCTCAGGCGGATCCGTAGGAAATGTCATTCAGGGAAATTTCATCGGAACTAACGCCGCGGGAACTGCTCCAGTGCCAAATACGCAGGGAGGAATTCTGGTCACCAGCGCAGTGAATAACACCATCGGCGGCACGCAAAGTGAAGCGGCCAACAAGATCGCTTACAACGGTGGGCCCGGAATCTCACTCACCAATGGCACCGGCATCGTTATCCGCGGCAATTCCATTTTCTCCAACAACGGTTTGGGAATCGATCTTGGTGCAAATGGCGTCACCGCTAATGACAGTATCGACACTGATGTTGGCCCAAATACTCTTCAGAACTTTCCTGTGATTACGACAGTGATGTCCACGAGCAACAGCACGACCATTCAGGGAAGCTTGAACTCTTTGCCGAACACTACCTTTGACGTTGATTTCTATTCGAGTGCGGCGTTGGATCCTTCAGGAAATGGAGAAGGAGCGCAGTTCTTCGGCACAACCGCGGTCACTACTAACGTCAACGGAGATGCCACGATCAATGTGACGTTCCCTGTTGCTTTAGCTACCGGCCGCGTCATCACGGCAACAGCGACTGATCCCAATGGAAACACCTCGGAGTTCTCCGCTGCGGACCCAACCACAACGAAGGGCAGCGTGCAATTCACAGTCAGTTCAATTCAGTTAATCGAAGATCTCGGTACACTGACGCTGATAGTTCAACGCACGGGTGGCGGCGTAGGTGATCTGAGTGTTGATTATGCGACTGTGGATGGTACCGCGATCGCCGGGCAGGATTACACCGCCGCTTCAGGTACGTTGACTTTCAGTGCTGGTGAGACAAGCAAAACCATTCAAATCCCAATCCTTGATGATGCAACGACGGAATCTACGGAAACCTTTACCGTGACGTTGCGCAACAACGCGAATCCTGAGACTGTGGGCGCGCCCAGTAGTGTCCTCGTGACGGTGCTGGATCACTCGACCACGCCACTGCTGACGATCACCAATGTGAACGTCGTCGAGGGCAATACCGGGACGACAGACGCAGTATTCACGATCAATCTTTCGGCGGCGACAGGTCGCTCAGTTACGGGTAACTACGCAACGAGCAACATCAGCGCCTCCGGCGGAGCGAGTTGTAGTTCTCAGGGAGTTGATTACGAAAGCCGCAACGGCGCATTCTCGTTCAATCCCGGCGCGACGACGTTTACGATCCCGATCAGGATTTGCGGCGACACGAGCGCAGAGGCAGACGAACTCTTCCGCGTGCAGATGACGAATTCTACCGGTGCTGCGATCATTTTTAATCAGGGCATTGGCACGATCGTTAATGACGACGTGCTCGAGTTGGCGCTTGAAGAGGCTGGTCCAGCTCCGGATCAGGCCGCGGCGCTGGACCTGGTTTTTGCAACTAGAGATCCATTCCGCATCCTGGCTATTCCGGATTGGTTCACGAATGGAATCGATCGGAATACGCGAGTCGTGCTATTCGCACGGAACCTGCAATTGAATCCTGGCGAGCCGGCAGGAGCCGCGGTCGTTCGGTTCACAGTGAGCAATAATCAGTTCTTCGACGTACCCGCACAAGACGTTCGGCCGGTTGCGAATACTGATTTGACTCAAGTGACAGTAAGGCTGCCGGACAATCTGGCAGCCGGAACCTGGACGGTCTCCATCCGTGCGCACACGAGAACGAGCAATACCGGCACAATTCGAATCGCGCCGTAGCCAGGTGCTGCGGTTCTCTGCGTATCTCAGCGTTCTTTGCGTTAAAAAACAACTCAAACGCAGAGATCGGCAGAGACACGCCGTGGCTCACTCATATCTGAGCGTTTCCAAGGGATCGACTCTCGTTGCGCGTCGCGCTGGTAGATAACATGCGAGCAGAGTCACGCCGGCCAGTAGCGCTGTCACGACTGCGATGGTGAGTGCATCGGTGGTCGTCAATCCAATCAACATACTCGCCAATAGTCGCGCCACCGCAAGTGACGCGGGAATACCGATGACGAGGCCAACAAGAACCAGCTTCATGCCCTGCGCCAGCACGAGAATCAGAACGTTGTGTGCCTGTGCTCCAAGCGCCATGCGAATTCCGATTTCGCGTGTGCGTTGGACCACCAGCCACGCCATCACGCCATAAAGCCCAATGACTGCCAGCATGAGAGCCAAAATGCCGAGCGCAGTCGCTCCGTGAGACGCGGCAGACATGATGGTCTGTTCTCTCGCGATTCTCTCTTCAAACGTGTTCACGAACAGCCGCAGCACAGGCTCGACAGCAAAAGCCTCACGGCGCACAAGATCTTTCAGGGCCGCAGCGTCCGTCGTGGTACGCACCAGGACGGTGGTATCCATTTCGCCCGGCGTAGCGCCAGGAAGATAGACGAAGAGCGGCAATGTTTCTCCGGAGCTATAGATCTGATTGTCACGCGCAACCCCGACTACTTGCGCCGAAGAAAAGATCATTTTGGTCCCACCGTCTCGCCCCATCTGCTCGATGCGCAACAACTTTCCGAGCGCATTCTCGCCAGGCCAGAGGCTTCGCGCAGTCGATTCACTGACGATAAGCACTGGCGTGCGTGCGTTCACCTCCTCGACCGTAAACGCACGTCCGCGAACGAGCGGCGCACCAATCGTGTCGAGAAACGTGGAGGGAATTTCTTCAACCGGTACGTTGGAATACTGCTTTGGACCACTCCCGCCCTGATCCAACAACGTGATGATGCTGCGACCCTTATACTCGCGATCGAGACTCACACTCTTCACGCCCGGCAGCGCAGCGAGTCGCGTCATTAGTTGCTGCTGAAAGTTCTTCGCACGTTCCTCGTCGTAATTACTCAATTCGAGGCTATAACCCACGGAGAGAAGATTCTTCGCTTCATAACCGGGATCGGTTGCCAGATTGAGTTGGACGCTACGCAGTAACAGTCCGGCAGGAATCAGGAGGACAAAACAGATCGCAACTTGCGCGACGACAAGCGCGCCGCTGAGTCGTGATCGCGCTGAACGTCCGGTCGCAGTTGCGCCTTCCGCCTTGATCATTCCAATCAAATCGGGGCGAGTGGCCCGCAACGCTGGAACGAGGCCAAACGCGATTCCACTCAATAACGCGAGCCCAAAAGAATAAGCGAGGACACGCCAGTCCGGCGTGAGATCGACTGCGACTCGCACCATCTCCGGACCACCGTAGCGCACAAAAATCACGGACAAAAACAGGTTGAGACTCCACCACGCGAGCAGCACTCCAGCGACGCCGCCCACGACGCTCAACACCAAACTCTCAGTCAGTAACTGTCTAATTAATCGCCAACGACTTGCGCCCAAGCACAGTCGAACACCGATTTCTTTCTGTCGCGCGATCGCTCGCGCGAGTTGCATGTTCGCGATATTGAAGCAGGCGATCAGCAGGATCAGACCAGTGGCTCCGAGGATCATTCCGATAAACATCCAACCTTCGATTGGGAGCTTGATCTCGTTGATCGGATCGACGGCGATTGTTCTCGTTAAGTCAGTACTCGATCGAGTATCGAATTGGCTCAACAGAACATTCATCTCGGTGCGCGCTTGAGGCGCGGTCACGCCTGGCTTGAGACGTGCGTAGATGCTGAGCCATGGAAAGCCGCGTCCGCCGTACCAGTCTCTCTTTTCAGGAGCGATGCCTTCGAAACGGGCCGTCGACATCGCGGCCCGCATCGCGAGTGGCAGCCAGATGTCAGGCATCTCATGTCTGAGGCCAACGAATGTTGGATGAGTTATTCCGATGACCGTGAACGGTTTTCCATTTAACTTTATGCTGTTACCGATAAGCTGTGGATCACTTCCGAAGCGCCGCTGCCAGAACCCATGACTCAGGACGACGACAGCATCACGACCAAAAACACTGTTCTCTTCGGCGGTGAAAAAGCGTCCGAGCTGCGTGCTACCGCCAAGCGTCGCGAAATAGTTTTCTGAAACGAAGTTTCCGAGGATCTCTTCCGGGTCGCGGTTGGGTCTGTTTTCTCCGAGCAGAAAACGCTCCTCTTCCAATACGGCTATCGTATCGGAGAATGATTGGTTGTGATCGTGAATGTAAGAGTAATCGGGAAATGAAAAGCTATCCGATCTCCTGGAGCCTTCTTCGGAGAAGAGGCGCACGATCGACTCCGGCTCCTTGACCGGCAACGGGCGCAGCATGATGTTGAAGACACTGAAGATTGCAGCATTCACGCCAATCCCAAGCGCTAGCGTCGCGATAACGACGAGGGAGAAGCCGGGTCGCTTCATTAAACTTCGAAGGCTATATCGTAAATCCTGAAACATATGTGTACCTTTACGTGCTTCTTGGAGAAGACTATTCGTCGGGGCTTAACTTAATAAAACGATTCCGCAGTCTTGGTTATTAACAATGACGGCGAGGCGAGGACGGATTACAGGCAAAGAGGCTAAAAAACCTCTTACGCAGTTTGATTCTCATTGGCGTATGCTACCACGCAGTGGATCGCCTGATGTGAGTCATTCAATCTGTAATTCCAAAGGAGAAAAAATGAGTCTACAAAGTAAGCTCGCCGGCACATGGAGATTGATCTCCGCTGAAGACAAAAACCCGGACACGGGCCAGTGGGTACCTTACACCTTCGGAAATCCTCCGAGCGGTTACTTCATTTACGACGCCACTGGACACGCTTCAGTACAAATCATGACGACGCCTCCCCAATCGATCGCCACACCGGATACTCCAACACCGGATGAGGCCCTCGCAATCTTCAACAGTTACATCGCATATTACGGATCCTACACCGTCGATTCCGCAAATATCACGGTGCAGGTTGAGGGCGCATTGGATCCCACTCAGGTCGGCTCACCCCAGGTGAGACCTTATGAGTTGTCAGGCGACACTTTGATTATCGGCGATCAGGTAACTTACAAGAGAACACTAAAACGAGTGAAGTAAAGACATTCGCATCAGGGCTCAGTGGGTCTCTTCATCCTGCGTCTGTCCGATTCCATAACGAAAAGCGAGCTCACCACCGAGCCAACCTGAAATCGAGATCAGAATCACGCCGACCAGCGAAAGCAGAAACGGAATCGTGAGTTTGCGGCCCACGAAGTCACTGTAGCTGCCGAGGCGCAGGAGAAGACTGATCGCAAACACCACCAGCGCTATGATGTTGAGCCGCGCGTGCCAGTTTGCGACTTTCTTCGCGGGGTCATTCTTGATTGACAGCCAATCGACGATGCCCGGAATCGCCGCCGCGAGCCCTCCTATGCAGCCGGCTGCAATCATGAACTTGGAAATTACAAGCAGCGTCGGATGCCGGAGAAAATAGAAAAGGATATCGACTACAAACGATGTGGCCCAAAGAGCAAGCGGAAATGGAATCAGCATCGGATGGATCGGATGACCGGCGATACTAGCTTTGCTTCGCATTGCAAATCTCCTTTAGGAATTTTCTCGTGCTGTGCTTTGACTCAAGAGTCTTTATGCCACAAAGAAGCACAAAAAGCTCAGAAAGTTTTACTAGCGACGCCTCTTCATGACTGTCTTATGCGTATGTCTTAGCTGGGTGAATGCTTTGAACCTGTTAGAAACTAAAGATAAAACGGGCAAGTGGGTTGTCTTCGCTGAAGACACTCTCAGACATCCTTAAGCTTAAAAGTTCGTCATGTTTCCAAACGCGCAAGACGCACTCCCACTCCCGCGACGTCCCAACGTCGAGCGTTATAAAAATCTCGCAAAGGGACTTGGTCAAGGCTTGTAAGTCAGAGAGCGAGGACGCGATCGTTGACAGAAATTTTTGCTGTGGTCGCCTTTAGTCACGTATTCTCACGGAACCATTAAACGTGTCTTGCGTGGAAACGTAGTGCAGCGTGTGTGTGATCGCATTTGGATCGGGTCAGTACAGGGAGCGGTAGCCGACCTGTCAGTGATCACTGACGCGATCCAAGAATAGTTTCGGACCCTGAGCAAAAATCATCATGGACTTATTACTCACAGACATTCGCTATGGCGTTCGCAGTTTACTGAAGCAACCTGGTTTCACCGCGATCGCTGTAATCACGCTCGCGCTCGGCATCGGCGCGAATACAGCGATTTTTAGCGTCGTCAATGCGGTGTTACTGCGTTCGCTGTCTTACCCGCACGCGGACCAGATGGTCTATGTGTACGAAGGGCGACTGTCAGACCCAAAGTTCGAAGGCTCTTACTCGCCGCAAAACTTTATCGACATGCGAAGCCGGAATCACAGCTTCGATTATTACTCCGCGCTCAGTTTCGTGAGCTTCACTTTGACCGGCGAGCAGCAACCGGAAGCAGTGAATGGAGTGCTGGCCTCCAGTGACTTCGGCGGTGTGATGGGACTGGCGCCGGCTCTCGGCCGCTGGTTCACTGCCGACGAAGACACTCACGGCAAAGAACACGTCATTCTGATTAGCGACGGACTGTGGAAGCGGCGGTTCGGCACGGACCCGCAGGCCGTCGGAAAAAGCGTTCAACTCAATGGCGAGCCGTACACGATCATCGGAGTCATGCCGCCGGACTTCACCTTTCCGAACCCCAATTACGAAGTCTGGGCGCCGCTCGCGCTCGACGACTCGAAATACGATCGCACACATGGATTCCTGCAAAGCGTGGCCCGACTCAAACCAAACGTGACGGTGGAGCAGGCACGAGCCGATCTGCAAAGTATCGAGGAGCAAATCAAAAGAGAGAATCCGTCGTGGGGCCGTGGTCTTATCGTGAAAGTGATGCCATTGCGCGAGTATCGCTTCGGCAATCTTGCACGTCCTTTGATGATCCTGCTCGGCGCCGTGGCGTTGGTATTGCTCGTCGCGTGCGTCAACGTTGCGAACCTGATGTTTGGACGCGCGACTGCAAAATGGAAAGAGATGGCGCTGCGCAGCGCGCTTGGGGCCTCGCGTTGGAGCCTCGTTCGCATGCTGTTAGTGGAGAGCGCGATGCTGGCGGCGGTCAGCGGTGGGTTGGGGCTGTTGCTGGCGAGTTATGGAATTGATGCGCTGGTGGCAATCAGTCCGTCAGCGCTTCCTACTCCTGAGAAGATCAGCATCGACGGCTATGTCATCGCCTTTACGTTGTTGATTTCGTTACTGACAGTCGCGCTCTTCGGATTGGCGCCGGCATTGCAGATCACAAAGACTGATTTGACTCAAGCGCTGCGCGAAAGCAGTCGCTCGGCTACTGGCGCGCGACGTGTGAAGTTGATGCGGGGCGCGCTGGTCGTCGGGGAAATCTCTCTGTCGCTGATATTGCTGGCAAGTGCGGGACTGCTGCTCGAAAGCCTCTGGAGATTAGTGAGCGTGAGTCCGGGGTTCAAAGCGGAACATATCGTGACGTGCCGAATCGATCTGCCGCCCGCCAAATATTCTGAAGACAAGGCGCAGGCCGACTTCTTTCGTCGTGTGCTTGAAGAGGCACACGCTATTCCCGGTGTGGAGACAGCCGGTCTCATAACCAGCCTGCCTTTCAGCGGTTCGCGCAGTACAAGCTCGTTCAGTATCGATGGTCGCGAGAGTGAGCAAGGAAACGAACCGAACGCTGACAGACATCAGGTTGCACCCGGCTACTTCGCGGCGATGGGAATAGCCCTGCTCGCCGGCCGCGACTTCAACGATGCCGACGATATGGATCATCCGGGCGTGGTGATCATTAATGAAACCGCTGCCAAACGCTTCTGGCCCAATGACAATCCATTGGGCAAGCGCATCACGATCGGCATGGGGCAGGAGGTCAAGCTTTACGGCAAACCGGTCTCGCGTGAAATCGTCGGCGTAGTCGGTAACGTCAAACACGAGCAGTTGAAAGATGATTTCCAACCCGAGATGTACATTCCAGCATGGAATCTGCCCTCGCAAAACATGATGCTAGTCGTTCGCGGCAACGCGCCGTCGGAGAATTTGATAAACAGCATGCGCCAGGCCGTGCAATCGATAGATCCTGACCAGCCGATTCGCCGCGCGCAAACACTTCAGGCAGCGATCGCCAGGACAGTCGCACCGCTGAGATTTGTGGCGGCGTTGTTAGCGCTCTTCGCAGGTTTGGGTTTGGCGCTGGCAATCATCGGAATCTATGGCGTGATGAGCTATGCGGTGGCCCAGCGCACTCAGGAGATCGGGATCCGAATGGCGCTCGGCGCGCAACACCATGATGTGCTCAAGTTAGTCATGGGCCATGGAGCGCTTCTGACTCTCGTCGGCATCGGCCTTGGATTGGCCTGCGCCATGGCACTGACTCGCGTGATGACAAGCCTGCTCTTCGAAGTTAAACCAACTGACGCAACTACGTTCGCGGTGGTATCAATCAGTCAGGCGATCATTGCCATGGTCGCGTGTTATGTTCCAGCACGTCGAGCGACGAAAGTCGATCCGCTCGTGGCGCTACGATATGAGTAAGTTTCTGAATTAGCCACGCAGAAGCACAAGAAGCTCATAATAGATTCTGCTGATTTTTGAGCCTTTTGTGCCTCTTTGTGGCTAAATCTTACTGATTATCGACTCGTCCCTCGATTACGGCTTGTATGCCCGCCGACACGTTGGAAAAGAAATCGAACCCCGTGATCGCCTCGACTTGATCCACGCTCACCCGATAGGTTCGCCAATCACTGTTAATCGTTCCTGAGTTAGGTATGACCACCGCAATCGTTCTCGTCGAGGTAGTCACTCGTGCAACATCGTTAGTTCCGACGGGCAACACGATGATTACTTTCCACGTTTGCGCCGGCACTGCGACATGGCCGTTTGCAATGAAGAACTGCAATCCCTGGCCGCCGGAAATAATGTAAAGCTCGTTGCCTTGTGAGACCAAGGAGCGGCTGTAGCTTTCGAGATTGGCCCACACGCCCTGATTGTTAGCCGGAAGCTGCGGAATCATGTTGGTCATCAGGAAAGTGGCAGAGTTGGCAGCGACAGTGATCGTGCGATCTGCTGACGGGCACATGTGGCCTCGATCAAAGCCTGAGCCGGAAAAATCCGTTGCTTGAACTTGATACCAACCGGCCGGCAAAGTCGTGTCCGCGCGAAAATCGTCCTGACGTGGCGTGCTTCCCAGCCACGAACTGTCGAGGTGCCAGCTCACCCAGTTCGGCCCGCCGTTGTCACGACTGTAAGACATCGAATACTGCGGCTTCTCCATGAGGTAATTGTTTGGTACCGACACGTTGGTAACCGCGTTGCTTGGATTTCCCATCGTGAGATGTTCGCTCGTGGCCGGCGTGGGCGTGGGAGTCGGCGTCGGCGTCGGCGTCGGCGTCGGAGATGAGAAATCACCAATCTGGACATTGTCGATGTTGATGCGATTCGTACCGCCGGAGACTTTTCGGATCTCAAAGCGAATGGCGTTGGCGTTGTTGACGGTGAAGGTCGCGGTCTGAAGCGTGGTCGAACTCGTAGTTACGGTTGCACCGACTTGAGTCCAGGTGCTCCCATTGTTTGTTGACGACCACAACTGCCACGTGCTTGAACCATCAGTGCCGAACACTGCGTGTTGAAGAGAAACAGTTCCCGCGCCGGTCTTGTTGAAGTTCATATGCATCAAACCGGTATTCCGAATGCGCGCGGAAAAAGCACCTGTCTTTCTGTCAGTAGAGAGATTGCCGGTCAGCGCGTCGTCCATAAACCACGATCCGGTGCCGAGCGTTACGTTAGCCGCCGCGTATGCAGTTTTGCCGCCCGCTTCGAATCCTTCACTAAGCGGCGTCATCGTTGCCGTGGTCAGGGAAATAGTCAGGACTATCAACGCTGCAGAAAATGCAATCAGCGTTTTGGGAACGATTCCGAATTTCGATTTGCTCATCGATTTGTCCCTTCTTGTGTGGTGGTTCGTCAACAGTCACACCTCGAGGTGTAGATTGCTGCGAACAGCGGTTGAAAACGTGGTAAGCAGATCGACACGCACTGCTTACGTTTGTGGCTCTGGGACTGGAGTCCCCAGTGGCGCTATGCCGATGGGGATGGGAGTTGTTTGAGGATTCAGCCTTGTCGGAACCGTGCGAGCATTCCGTGGTCACATGGCATGTTACGGCGGTTTATACCACGGCTTGGATGGAGAGGAATAGCTAAGTCTTTGTTAACTCTTCGAAGTATTGCGAGGTTACGATGACGTATGTTTCGACTGTTACGAATGTTCTCAGAAAACATCACACATGGTTCTTCACCGTCTGCGCGACTATAATTCCCGACACTTCCAAACTTCCATTTAGGAGTCGCGACATGAAATGCGCAGTCGCCGGTATCCTCGTTCTTTCGCTTGTATCAACACTCGTGTTTGGCCAAACCACGAAACGCGGCACGTCGAAAACGCGTGCGACCAGTTTGCCGCAAAGCTTGAAGATCTGTCAGGGCGTTCCGATTCCCGAAGGATACATCATCGTCGCTTACGAGAATTCGCCATTATGTCCGCACGGTGCTTACGTGCTGAAGAAGGACGACGGATCAACAGCACCGGCTGCCATTACAACGGCATCAAGGCCTCGCAAAGTGACAAACGCGGCTGTGAACTCAATCGCTCTTAATCCTCCTGTGGAGATCAGCACGCCGTACGAGAGACCACCAGAACTAAAAGGCTCACTTTCTCGCACGTTGCTCGATGCGCCGCGGAATGTGCCGCCCTCAACTAGTCTCGACGACAAAGAAGAAGTAAGCGAAGGCGATGTGATCCGCATTGACACGAACCTCGTGACCGTGCCGGTCAGCGTGCTCGACAGGGATGGCCGGTTTATTTCGGATTTACGGCGCGACGAATTCAAGGTGTTCGAAAACGGTGTCGAACAGAATATCGCGTACTTCGAACCCACTGAAAAACCGTTCACGGTTGCGCTGCTTCTCGACACGTCAGGCTCGACGTTTTTCCACTTGTGGGAGATTAAAGAAGCCGCGATTAATTTTGCAAAGCAATTGCGTCCGCAGGATCGCGTTTTGATTGTGACCTTCGACAACCTCGTCATGCTCTTGACCGAAGCAACGAACGATCGAAACGTTGTTACTGAAGTTGTCGAACGATATGCGATTACGGGTTTCTCTACGCGCCTTTACGACACAATCGATCTCGTTTTCAAAGCGCGTTTGAACAAGATCGAGGGTCGCAAAGCGATAGTGCTTTTCACGGATGGCGTGGATACTGCGAGTTACCAGGCAACATATCAGAGCACGCTTCGCGAGGTTGAAGAACTGGACGCGCTCATTTACCCGATTCAGTACGACACAACCGACTTCGTGGACGCTCAAACAAGAACAAATACCACGATCGTGACTTCTACGATTCGCAGCGGGCACGTTCCCCTGCGGAGTTCTTCGTTGGAAATTTACGGCACTCCGAAAGCGAATGGTCCAGGCACGTCGAGCGACGATTACAAGCTTGCGGATCAATATCTGCACCAGCTAGCGACGAAGACAGGTGGACGGCTCTACGAGGCGAACGACCGCACGCAGTTGAGCAACGCTTTCGCAAAAATCGCTGAGGAGCTTCGGCATCAATACAGTCTCGGCTACTATCCTCAGACGACTCTGCAAAACGGCGAGCGGCGCGATATTAAGGTCCGCGTGGACCGGCCGGAATTGGCTGTGAGAGCTCGCGACAGCTACGTGCAACGAGTTGCACCGAAGCGATAGATCTATCGATATGTTCCAAACGAATCTTTGACCGGGTCCAAAGTTCGATTTCGATCTCTCAGTGCGAGTGTTAAGGCTTGGGGTTCTTTTTCAGTTTTTCTTTCGGCTGTTGTTGTGGTTGGGCCAGACAAACATCGACCAACCCAAGCGTTGACATAGCGCGCTCAAACTTGTCAGTTAAACCGCCGGTTTGAGACAGAGCAGTATCGAAATCGATCTTTGCCACTTCACGAAACGCACTCTCGGGATCAAGACCCGGCATGTAGAATCGCAGAACGTACTCACCTGCGTAGCGGCCTCCTCTGCCTTTTCTGGTCGGCGTTTTCTCCATCGCTTGGTTGTCACTGGAAAAATCCGGCGACTCGATATGGTTGATGCAATTAACGGCGTCCGCCAAAACTGAGATTGACCGGCTGGGATCTATTTTGAGGTAGAGACGCGAAGCTGTTAGCAGCGCACGTGCTGCAAAGATAGTCATGCCGGCTTTCTTTGCTTCGGTTATCGCCTCATCGATCATTTCCTGCGCATGAGTCTGCGTTTCGCTTCTGCTCGATAATGCCTTTGCAATCTCGAGGTGAAGAAAAGCTCTTTGTTCTAGTCCCTCAACTTTTGATGTGAGTGTCTCGGCCTCGTCAAACTGTTTGTTTTTGATGGCAGTCGTGGCGCGCTGAAAATAAAGCCACTCCAGTAGATTCGCACGTAGAGTTGACTCGCTGATCTGGTCAATCGCATGGACCACGTCTCCGAGACTGTCTCTTTGAGATGCGCTACTCAACACTGCATTTGCGATGAGCCCCTCGCGCTCGTTCACATCTGAGACCTTCTGTGCCGACTCGACTTGTTCGTCAAACGTTTGGTCCGGCTCATTGGCAATTTCTTGTCCGGGTTGGAGGAGCAGCTTCTGAGTTTCAGGCGAAAGCGAAACCAAAATCTTCTCTCGCGCCTGGGTGAGCGGCGGCAGTAAATCAGGCAGAGATGTTCTTACCTGGGGCTCGAGTTTGATCAAGCCCTCGAGGAGATGTACTGTGCCGGGCCTCAAAGCTTCATTCGAACTTCGATAGGTATCGCTTTCATCAAGTGGCGCCTCCAACGCTTGTTGCGCGCGACGCAGGAGAACTTGCACGAACTGCCGCTGTAGAGACTGATTAGTCACGAAACCAGCCGGGACCTCATGAAATGCGGCAACCGGTGTGTTGCGCGTCTCGCGCCATGCGAACGGATACGCTTGCAAGTACAGGAATTCTCGCAGTGGTCGATCGCCATAAGCCGCCAGCGCCTGAACGTAAAATTGATCGGCGGCCGGCTGATTAATCTCAGCAAGTCGATACAGAAAAAACGTTAGCATGAAGCTCGTGGGGTAGTTCAAACTGGCCCGGGCAAGATCCAAAGAGGCGTTGAGATCTGTAGGAAGTAGTCTATACGCGGACTCAACCAACCGGTTTGCGTTCAAGTTATTTTCAAACGAACTTCTCGTCGCTGAAGGCTCGCCCTCGTTAGCTGCTTTCAGCATTTGCCGGGTCAACTCTTTGGCCCATGCGGTATCCCTTTTCGCGACTGCACGAATCACAACGTAGCGCTGATCCGGAGTTTGCATCCTCAGAATGATTGACTGCGAGCCTTTCTGCGGGTTGTCTTTTTCATTCCCGGTGGCTAGCTCAAAGGCTTCATTAAAAACTGTACGAGCTTTATCCTGTTGGTAAGGCCACAAGAGATCCGCCGCTCGAATCAGCACAGCAATACGCTGGATGGTGTTGTTGAAATTTTTAGTGGCCTCGATCTGCTGCTTGACCATCTCGAGCGCATTCTCTCGGGTACACAGCGGAGATTTTGCAGCTCCCGATTTCGACTGGGCCAATACTCCCACTCCAGACATAAGAAGCGCGAGCAGCACGAATGCGCTCAGTCGGTTTTTGAGGTGGGATAGTTTACGCATGATGTAAAGGCGCGTGACTCGCGCACTGAGGTAACGCCTCGATAGTAGTAAAGTTCCGCAAAGTCGAAGCGCGTGTGCTTTGTGCCTTTTCGTGGCTAAAGAATCAAGCAAACTTAATTGTCGTGCAAGTGACGCCCGGACATCGCGTTCTTTCGCTGAATCCTCCAAGCAAGAACCTGAAAGGAACCAAGATCATGCGGCATAAATCCTCGATGAAAGCTCAGTCTACGAAAGCTCTTGTTGCCACTCTTATCGCCTTGCTCGTGTGCTCGAGTATGGCTCATAGCGAAGGATCACAAAATCCCGTTGACAGTCGATTGACCGCGGCGAGTTCCAGGTTCTCATTCAAGCTCTACAACGAGCTACTGAAACGACGTAAAGGCGACAACACATTCGTCTCTCCTGCGAGCGTGATGCTGGCTCTGGCAATGACCTACAACGGCGCCGCCGGAACGACTCAACAGGCGATGGCCCGAACCCTGGAGATTGAGGGAATGAGTCTTGAAGACGTAAACCGGGCCTTCGCCGATCTGAAATCCGCGCTTGCGCCGGCGGATCCCAAAGTACAACTCAAAATTGCCAATTCACTCTGGGCCAGAAACGGATTCACTCTCAACCCGTCCTTTATCGCACGCAACAAACAGCATTACGCCGCTGAAATAGCGAATCTGGATTTTGCGGATCCTGCCGCAGCAAAGACCATCAACTCATGGGTGAGCAAAAACACGGAAGGCAAGATCGACAAGATTATCGATCACATTAACGACGGCGATGTGCTGTTTCTAATCAACGCCATCTACTTCAAAGGCCAATGGCAGTTTGAGTTCAAGAAAGAAAATACGAAGCCTGATGTGTTTAGACTTGCCGGCGGCGAGCAGAAGCAACTCCCCATGATGTCGCAGTCAAGCACCTACCTCTATTACAAAGGCAAAGATTTTCAATCAGTCGTGTTGCCGTACGGCACGGGCAGAGTAAGCATGTACGTTTTCCTGCCTGACGAGCAGAAGGGCTTGGACCAATTCGAGAAAGACCTTACACCTGAGAACTGGGACACCTGGATGAAGAGTTTTCAAATGTATCCCGGCGACTTGATGTTGCCGCGTTTCAAGATCGAATGGGAATCGGAACTGAACGATCCATTGAAGGCGTTAGGAATGGAAGAGGCTTTCGATCCGGCGCGGGCCGACTTTTCTCAAATGGCGAAAGTGAACTCCGGCGACAAGCTGTTCATCTCTGAGGTTAAGCAAAAGAGTTTTTGCGAAGTGAACGAGGAGGGCACAGTGGCTGCGGCAGTCACGTCAGTGACAGGGATGCTGACGTCGGTTCAGAAGCCGCGAGAAAAATTTGTCATGAAAGTAGATCGTCCCTTCTTCTTCGCGATTCGCGATAATCTGACTGGCGTCGTGTTGTTCATGGGGTCAATTACAAATCCGGGTTCCAATTAGTCTCTAAGCCATTAAGCTCCTTACACGCAACTTCATGGAATGGGCGGCTGCACAAACAACTGTAGGGGCGGCCCTCCGTGGCCGCCCGTTGGTTGAATTCGCGCTACTCATGGAACGGGCGGCCACGGAGGGCCGCCCCTACAGTTGTTTCCAAGCGTCTTCCGTTAGTGAGCGGCGTCTGTTTGTTGATAGCTCTTCTCAAGGAGATCTACTTTCTTTTCGATCAGGCTTAAGGCATTCGAAACCAGCTCTGGATCATGGAGGTCAATGTCCAGAAAGCGCTTTAAGAGAATCGCCGGTGGGGCATCAAATCCATTCTTCATTAAGGCGATGTAGCGCGGCACGAAGTGTTCAGGGTCCCGCGTGTACATCTCATAAAACTTCAGCGCCAACATCGCGCCGTAGATGTAATTGACGTAATAGAAAGGGTCCTCGTACATCAAACTGAGCTTCATCCATTGAGACTTGAGCTCAGCGTTTTTCTCTGGCGAGATCGAATAAGGGAAGTAAGTCTTTTGCGTCAAGGCATCGAGATCATCCGCTCCCTTAACACTGCCGTTCTTGACTCCATCGTACACGGCATGCTCCAGCGTTACTTCCGGCGCGACGTAAAACATCGCCGTTCCTTTCCCCTCCAAAAACTGCTCGAGATAAAACTGCTTTCGGAGCGGCTCACTCTCGTGGTTGTAGAGATAATCAGGCAGCAGGAACTCGTTGAAGATGGCGAACGCCTCGAACAGGTAGTGTGGCCCTTCGGCATAGGCCGGCAAGACGTGGTTACGATTCATCAACTGGCGCTGAACGGCATGTGTGGACTCGTGCGTGAGAATGCGCATGTCGTTGTAGGCGCCGGCGAATCCGAAGCTATAAAACACACTGTCAGTGCCGATGAATCCCTGTGAGAATCCGCCGCGCTTTCGATGCTCACCGGGCACGATATCCATGCGACCATTCGACGCATCAAGCAGGCCGGCTAATTCCCTTCCGTAGTCTGGCCCAAGCGGGGACAGTGCGTTGCGAATGATCTCGCTTGCCTGGCTAATAGTGAAACGGGGAGGCGCTGATTTAAGAGCTGCAACTCTCTTGCTGTGGTCAGCGCGTAGACGCTGATAGCGCTTGTACACGTCGGCCTTCTGCGCGATTTGTTTTACGAGAGTGTCCACTTCCGCTTTGGTCCAGTAACTACTGAAATAGACCTGGCTGGGCGCGTCATCGAAATGGTGCAATTCCGCAAGCCGCGTGCGCGTGCCGGCCAATCGCGTCAGGGCAAAAGCAAAGAGCTCACGCTCCTGGGGACCAACCTCAGTGCGCGTTGTTAACTTCTCGTAAAGTTCAAAGGCCCAATCGTTGTTTGGCGCAGTGGCATTCAACAGCTCTTCTTCCTTTAGCGAGAGCGTGTAAGGATGGAAACGCCGGACAGCGGCGATAGCAGGGAGATATTTTTCCAGTTGACGATTCTGGCGAACGAAGCGGTCCAGGGTTTTGTCGTCTAGCTCCATTAACTCTTGTCGCAGAAAAGCAGTGCGCGCGGACACGTATGCGTCGAGTGTCGAGCTTTCTTTGAGACTTGCTTCGTCGTTGGTGTTGACGGCGTAACGAAGATAGAGATAGGAATAGTGTCTATTAAATTGAACCTGCAAAGCGTCGTTTAGGTTGAGGCCGCGATTTAGATTATCAGCGGAGTTCGTGAGTTTTCCTTTGAGGCTTTCCAGATCTTTCAATGTCGCATACAGATGATCCCGATCTGCTTTCTCGGCCTCCGGAGTAGCGAAGAAATTCCGAGCGAAATCGAAGTGGTAGGACGAGGCTTGCGCCGGTGGGATTGCCACGAAGCTGTCCTGTCCCAAAGCCAACGACTGAAACATTCCGGACAACAGCAGAATCGCGATCACTTGCCGGGCGTATGAAAAGCTCAATCTATCGATCCGCATGGCGCTCCTAATCAACTCGTTTTAGTGGCACATAGAATCGGCGTGCCGCTTAAGCAACGGCACGCCGTTCAGAAAAACGTTTGACGAGTCGAGTTTATTGGCCCGGCTGTTCCACCGCCTTGAAGCCAGTGCTGTTGATAACTTCACGCAGTTTCGTTTCGTTCAACTTCTGGTCATCGTACTTGATTACGGCCTCGCCCTTCTCGGAGCTCACCTGCGCATCTTGAACGCCCTCGGTAGCCTTGAGCGCTTTGCTAACAGATGAAGAGCATTTCGCGCATTTCATTCCCTCAACCTTAATGGTGACGGTCTTCGTGAAAGCCGCGGCTGTAATCACGCCTATGGTCAGAACCAGAACACCACAGACAGCAAGCTTAGTGATCCGACTTAGCATTTCTCATTTCTCCTTCCGTTTTCTGCTTCAGAAGCGGCTTAATTTTTTCGTCGAATTCTTCGCGAAGAAGTATGCCGCTGATTATGTCATTTACTTTGCCGTCGCGATCGATGACGACGGTTAATGGCAGAGTTTCCTCTGAACTAAAACGAGCTTTAATCTGACGTGTGCCGAGGATGATAGGGTAATTAACTTTCAGGCTTCTGGCAAATCTGCGTACACGGGTCATCGTTTCCGGCGGGTAAGTGATTCCGATGATTTGCAGACCTTGCCTCGCGTGCTCACGTTGGAGTCTTACCAGGTCCGGCATTTCCGCACGGCACGGCGGACACCACGTTGCCCAAAAGTTGACAAGGACTACTTTCCCCCGATAGGCGCGCAACTGCACAATGTTTCCATTAACATCCTTGAGTGCAAATTCCGGCTTTACAGCCTCCTGGGCCAAAACATGTGCGGATGAGAAGAGGATCATCATCACGAAGAAGACAATCCCTCGTCGAACAAGCAGTGGCTGCAGGGTTGAGTGATTTAACAGCATAGAATACTGATGGAGTCTTTTATGCCACAAAGAAGCACAAAAAGCTCAGAAAAATTCTGCTTTTTTTGAGGTTTTTGTGCCTCTTTGTGGCAATTTCGGACACCATCGTTCACTCAGAATAGCTTCTGACACTCTCGCCCGCGCCACACGTGAATAGATACTCGATGCCGTGTCGCTCACAGAGCCGGAGGTGTCTCGTCAATTTTCTACCAGTTATCTCTCTACTGACTTCAGGCCAATGTCCCCAAAACAGCTCACCGCTGCCATACAGTGATCCACGTTTTCGTTCCCAGGTGAATCCCTCAACGAGACAATGCGCTTGCTGAGGAATCTGTTTCTTAAGTGTTCTACGGTTCATTAAAAATTCTTCGTAATCGAACTCTACATTAGAATAGTATTTAGGCACGGAGTCTTATCTTAGGCGAGTCCGCGACGGAGGGTGACGAATGCGCACGATTCTGAACGAGGCTGATCGGGAGGAAATCTGTAATAGGTTGCAATCACTGTCGGTGTCGTCCACAGCGCGATGGGGCAAGATGGATGTAGCAGGCATGTTGCAGCATCTTCGACTATCGGCGCGCATGACGCTGGGAGAGCTGCCAGTGGTCTCCGCGAACAAGCGGCCGTTCCAGATGTTTCCACTCAAGCACCTGATCCTCTACGTGCTTCCGTTTCCCAAAGGAGCGCCGACGGCCGTCGAATTGAAGCCCGTCGTTGCGACAGAGTTTGAAGAGGAGCGCGCCGCACTGCTTGAGTTGTTGGAACGAATCGGCACCGGCCCTCGTGACGGCGCGGCGCCGGCCCATCCGCTGTTTGGTCCAATGACCTGGCGTGAATGGGGCGTCGTTACTTACAAACATGCCAACCATCATCTAAGACAGTTCGGAGCGTAAGGACCGGCTTGTTTAGATCGAAAATGCTTGCATTTTAAAATGCCGCGTGTAGTATTGCGGCGCTGCCCCGTCAATCACGGAGCCTCGGGTAGTCCAACGTTTCAACTCAACCGTTCTGATGGGTCCTGTGGGAGGACCGCTGCTGGTTCATAACTAAACTAGATCACCATAACTGATAGCGGACAATTTCACCTGTTCGAAAAAAATCAATCCTCTGTGCACGCTGAAGTGTGGCTGAATCTCCAATGATCCCTGTCGTACAGAACGAGGAGAATTTTCATGATTCCACGGAAGTACATTGAGAAACTCAGAATGGAACTCGCCGGACGAGTGCTCGAAGCGGGCGATCCTGGCTACGACCAGTCGCTCGTCATCGACAACGGGCGAATCGATCTGCGGCCGGGAATCGTCGTCATGTGCGTCACCCCCGACGACGTCGCCACGGCATACAAATTCGCCATCGAGCACGACATGCCATTTACCGTGCGCGGCGGTGGTCACAGCGCGGCTGGTTACTGTTTGAACCAGGGCGGAATGGTGATCGACCTCACCAGCATGACGGCGAAACGTCTCGATCTTGATCGGCACGTTGTTTGGACCGAGACCGGGAACCGCTGGCGCGACCTTTATCTTTTTCTTCAGTCTACGAACACGGGCTTGATTCCGATCGGCGGTGGCTGTCCGACTGTCGGTATTCCCGGCTTCATGCTCGGCGGCGGCATCAGTTTCGTCTCGCGCTCATACGGTCTCAGCGTCGACAATCTTCTTTCTATCGACATCGTTACACCAGATGGAAGGCTGCGGAGGATCTCTGCCGAGTCAAAGTCGAAAGAGGATAGAGATCTTTGGTGGGCGTGTCGCGGCGGTGGCGGTGGAAACTTCGGGATCGCGGTGGCTTTCGAGATACGCGTGCATCAACCGAACACGCCGACGATGCTGTGTGGGCAGATCCGTTATCCGATCGAGTACGCCGAGGAAGTTCTCGGTTTCTACAACGAATGGATCGATAAAGCGCCGGATGAACTCGCTGTCTACGGCTACATGGGAAAAGTGGCGCTTCCCGCTCATCCCGATACGCTCGTCAACTGCTTCGGTCTCACGCCGATCTTTAACGGCGACAGCCGCGAAGGAATGGATGTGATCGCTCCGATTCTCAAGTTCCCAAACATCTTTATCAACCTCTACGACATGACTCTGCCGGACTTCGAGATCTACAACGGTCTGCTCACGATCGTCGGCGGGATGAGCGGTTACATTCGCTCAGGCTTCATGGCGCCGAAAGCGTTCACGCCGTCGTGTATCGACGTGCTGACGAGTTCAATGACTAGTGCGCCGTCGCCGAATAGTTTGCTGGTCTGGACGCATATGGGCGGCAAAGTCACTCAAGTCGCTCAGGACGAAACCTCGTTCTGGCATCGCAACGCGCGATTCCTGTGGGAAGTAAAAGCGATCTGGCCGCAGGTTGATCAAACAGTGCAGAACGTCAACTGGGCTTACCAACTCGGCGAAGGAATGGCGCCGCATTCGATCGGCGCTTACTGCAATTACATCGATCCGCTCCTGCACAACTGGCAGACTGAGTTCTACGGCGACAACTACAAGCGGCTTGTCAAAATCAAGAAAGCCGTCGATCCCGAGAATCACTTCCGCTTCCAGCAGTGCATCGGATCTCCGTTCAATCCTGACGGTGCATACCCACCTAATCTTGCACCACTGTCTCGCACGTTCCTCGTTTGATTCGAGAGGGAGGAAAGATGAAGAAAATCGTAACGATCATAGTGCTCATGCTCGTCAGCGTGACGATGATTATCATGTCGTCAATACCAGCAACCATGACTGCTGATGGACCAGCCATCGCTCTCAGCTCGAAGATTCCCGGCGATGCGCAGTTTGGAGCGCTCCCGCCGAACGCGACGAACGAGCAGAAGCTGATGGCTATCCAGAGCGACTTCGACATTTATTCATGGAACACATTCATCGCGCTCAACTGGCCTCCGTTGCCTAACGGCAACGGCGATCCAAGCAAGACGATCGGCCAGAACGGCGACAACGATACGGTGTGGGAACACTATCGCGACGTCACGGACATCTTCCTTCCGGGCGGTAAGAAGCCATCCTATAACGGACCGCCAAGCGTCCCGACACAATGCAAGGCCAGTTACAAACCGGGTATGCGCATCATCAGCCAGGTCGGAAAAACGCCGACAGTCCTGACCGACTTCAGCCAGCCCTTCAACACTGGACCGCTCATTGACCAGAACGGCAACTACACACGCTACGAGATTCTCGTGAACAAACCGATGTTCGACTACATCCTTCAGAACACGCTCTACTCAAAGGCAGGGCAGAAGGTGTTTTCGGGCACGGTGAAGTTTCCGTGCGGAGTCCTCAATGGTCCCGAGGGCGCGATCATGGTTAAGTCGTCGTGGAAAGTCATCAATCCTGCCGACAAGAAGCGCTTCCACACGCAGACCGTGCTCGTCTATTCACCGGCTTCGCAAAATCCGAAGTACCCGGCGTCTTGCAGTACGAAGCTCATGGGACTCGTCGGTTTGCATATCGGTCATAAGACCAACTCCGGCGCGCAGTGGCTCTGGTCCACCTTCGAACACATGGATAACGCGCCCACTGAGGCCGACGTCGCAGCCAAGACGTTCAAGTCGCAGTACAACTACTACAACCCGAAATGCACCGCTGCGAATTGTCCGCCGAACCAGGTACCGCCGCGGCCGTGGAATCCGACGAAAGTCAGCTCGTTCCACAGCCAGGTAGTTCGCATGAATATGTTCAAGGGTAACGAGTTCGCGTTCCAGAGCGCAATGGCACGCAATGTCGATGCGTTGCAGCTACTGGTCGGCGTCTCCTCCAATTCAGTCTGGAAGAACTATGAATTGATCAGCACGATGTGGCCCACCAACACGGGACAGTGCGTTGCGAATCCGGGTGATCCACTCGGAACCCCTGCGCCAAACTTCCTCGCGAACACGACACTCGAAACTTATATCCAGGGCATGGTTCCGAACGTCTCGTCGAACTGCATCGAGTGTCACAACAACGCGACGATGACCACGTCAGTTCCATCCGACTTCACTTACATCCTGCAACGAGCGCAGTAGAAAGAATGGAGACGATTATGACGACCAACGCACCACCGTCGGAATCCACCGTACAAGCTTTCGCCAACATGTCGGCCGCGCTGACGGGATTTCAGCCGAGCGTCATCAGGCCCTTCCTCGATCCAGTGAACCTCTCCGGCATTTTCTATGAGTTCGCTGTCGCGCAGGTCACACAGACGATGATGGACGAACTGATGAGCGCATTCGCAACACTCAGCAACCAAACGCCGGCATTGACTCCACAGCAAATCGCCAACGCGCTGCTCGAAGTAACAAGCGCGACTCCATCGAATCAGGCGCAACTCTGCCAGAGCATCGTGTCGATGTGGTATCTCGGCTCGTGGTATCCGCCGCCGTTTCAGAAGGACGGTCTACAGCAAGTCATTTCTTCGCAGGCTTACACTAAGAGCCTCGTCTGGAACCTGGCCCAGGCGCATCCGATGGGATTCAGTGCCTTCACGTTCGGCTACTGGAGCCAGCCACCCGCGTCGCTCGACACGTTCGGCGTCAACACTGGAGGTGGACAATGAGCAACGGTGCTTCCCCGCAATACGACGTCGTCATCATCGGCGCCGGCGTTTCCGGCAACTTGATCGCGAAACAGCTCGGCCTCGCCGGAAAGAAAGTGCTCATTCTCGAAGCTGGACTTGCTGTGCCCGACAGTCGCGAGGAGTACATGAATAACTTTTATCTCGCACTCGCGAAGACGCCGGAGTCGCCGTATCCCGCACTCGCAGGGCGCACGGGATCGAGTGAGAATCCGGCCGGCAAGCTTCTCGATCCGGCGACGCTGCCCACGCCGCGTGCGACTGTGCTCGGCCTCGGTCAGCCACCCGAAAAGAGTTATCTCATTCAGGCGCAGGCCACTGGACAGAACGCGCCGCCAGATCCGAAGACCGGCGAGGTGCGTGGTCTACAGTTCTCCAGCACCTTCGAGCGCAACGGCGGCGGCACGTCGTGGCACTGGCTCGGCACTTCGTTGCGCGAGCTCGAAAACGATATTCAGCTTTACACGAAGTACGGACACGGCGTCGATTGGCCGCTCACGTATACCGAGCTTCAAACTTTGTGGGCGCTTGCGGAAAAAGAGATCGGCGTCGCGGCGAGCGTGGTCCAACAGGAGCCGCTCGAAGTGGTCGGGCTCGAGTATCCGGAGGGATATCAGTATCCGATGGGACCGATTCCCACGAGCATCGTCGATCAGACGGTCAGCAATGGCGTCTCGGGTCTACAGGTGCCGGGCACGCTGCCGGATACACCAGGCGGATCGGATCCGACGATGTACGACGTCTTCGTCACGCCAACACCAGCCGGACGCAATTCCGAGCCGTACGACGATCGACGCGTTTGCGCCGGCAACACGAACTGCATTCCGATCTGTCCGATCCAGGCGAAGTGGGATCCGACCGTGACGCTGGGCAAAGCGCTCGACACCGGTAACGTGACGGTGAGTTATCAGTCGGTCGCGTACAACGTTGGGGTTAACGGCAACTCGGTCACGGGTGTCGATTATTACGTTTGGTCGCGCGACGATCAGGGCAAGCTTCAGAAGGTGTCGAAGTCTGTGACGGCGAAGATTTATGTCCTCGCGTGTCACGCTATCGAGAATGCGAAGCTTCTGCTGCTGTCGAACAACCAGAAAGGCATCGCCAACAAGAGCGATCAGGTGGGGCGTAATCTCATGGACCATCCGCTGTACCTGAGCTGGGCCCTCGCGCCGCAGCCTCTCTGGGGTTATCGCGGGCCGCTAGCTACGGCGGGTATTGAGTCGCTGCGCGACGGTGAGTTTCGCAAGTACCGCTCGTCGTTCCGCATGGAGATCGGAAACGAAGGCTGGAACTTCTCGGTTGGCGATCCTTATACGACTGCGCGCGATTTCATTACCGGAACGAATGATTCGAAGCTGAATACCGGGGGTCCGAACGGAACACCGCAACGCCTCGGCGGCACCGCGCTAGCGCTCCAGCTCAACAACCTGCTCACGCGTCAGTTCCGCATCGCCTGCATGTTCGATCAGTCTCCGCTGGCGGATAACCGCGTCACCCTCGACGTCGATCCGAACACTGGCAAGCCGAACCACACGGACGGACTCGGTATTCCGCGGCCGAAAGTTGAGTACGGGTTTGATCCGTACACGATGGAAGGCTTCCGCATGGCCGCGTACGTCTGCTCTGCGATTTACAAACAGATGGGCGCGCAGGAGTTCACAAAGACAAGCGTCGGTGCTACCGGCGACTTCAGCTATCGCGGACAGGACTATCACTACTACGGCGCGGGCCACGTCGTCGGTACGCATCGCATGGGCACCGATCCTTGCAAGTCCGTCGTCGATGCGAGCCAGCGCTCACACGACCTGCCGAACATGTGGGTGGTCGGCAGCGGTAGTTTCCCGACCGTGTGCACCGCCAATCCAACACTCACACTAATGGCGCTCGCCTTCAAATCGGCCGACAGCATCATTGCTGCGCTTAAAAAGTAGGAGACAAATCATGTATATCAACGACGCGTTTTGGTCCATCATCCCCGGCAACGAAGCGAAAGCCTACGCGGCGCTCGGCGCGCTCGCGGAGCAGGTCCACCGGGAACAGCCTGACACGTGGATGTATCTGCTTCACACTCCGAACCTCGATCCCGGTGTCAACACGTTTCCGATGCCGGGGCCGGAGCAAGTCGCCTTCGTCGAGGGCTACAAAGATCGCGACGCCTATCACCGCCATCACAACTCGCCGATCATGAAAGAGTTCTTCGCCAAAAACGGCGCGTACTTCCTGAACATGTATGGACCAACCGTGCCTTTCATGATGGTGCAGACGCTGGAGATGATCGACGGCTTCATCCGTCCGGGCGCGGACGTGATGACGGCGTGGCAGGTCGAGGCGCGTTGGGTGATGAAACCGGGTAATCGCGAGAAAGTGAAAGAGGCTCTCAAACCGTATGTATATAACGTGCGCACGCAGGAGCCTGAGACGTTGATGTACACGGTGAGTGTAGCCGATACGAGCGATCAGTCGCTGGCGCTGCCGCCATCACAGGTCGACGCCCTCGTCTACAACTCATCCTGGACCAACAAGCAGGCCTTCTTCGATCACGGGAGCGGCGTGGTGTACCAGGATTTCTTAAAGGAACACGGTCACCTCTTCGTCCAGGCCGGCCCCGGCTCAATGACTCACCCCTACATGACCACATCAGTCCTTAAACGCTTCGCCGGCTTTTTCAGGAAAGAAGCGTTTACAGCGTAGTCACAAAAGCACAAAAAGTTCAGAAATGATGTAGAGCTTTTTGTGCTTTTGTGCCTCTACAAGAGCTCCGCACACTCCAGATCGCGATATGCTGCGAGAGCACAGTCGAGACGATAGCGCCAGGACTCGCGCGGTTGTCCGCGCGACCAGAATAAGATTGGGACGATCAGATTACGCACCAGACAGCGCCGGTAGTCGAGCAATAGATCGTCGAACGAGTAGCTGCTGATGCCCGCGCGGATCAGTTTCTCGTGATAGAAGTGAAGTAACGGAAGCTCGAGTTGTTGCCGCGCGGTGCGGTCCCAATGCAAAGCGTCGCAACAGTACCGAGCGCGGTAGCGCCGGGTCAACTTGCACGCCAGCCTGACGTGACCGAGCGGTAAGGCACCTTGACTCTCCACCACTTTGTGCATAAATTCAACCCGCTAACCTACCGCCGTCTAATGGCAAGGAGTCCGAATGTACATGAGACTATTCACATCCCTTTTGCTGCTTGCCGTGTTCAGTGTTGTCGCACTGGCCCAACAACCAGCTCCACCTAAAACACATTTGAAAGTCGGTGACAAGGCCCCTGAATTTTCGCTTCGTGCTACCGACGGAAAGACCTACAAGCTGAGCGATTTCAAAGGGCAGAAAAACGTCGTACTGGCGATCTACGTACTGGCATTCACTGGTGGTTGAACGAAGGAGTTGAAGGCGTATCAGGCTGATATCGCCAAATTCGAAACAACCGACACGCAAGTCTTCGGCATGAGTGTTGACAGTATTCCCGCCAACCGCGAATTCGCCAAACAGATCGGAGTCACCTTCCCGATACTCAGCGATTTTAAACGCACTGTCGTCAAAGACTATGGCGTCTTCAACGAAGAGCAAGGCTTCGGAAACCGCGCCACCTTCGTAATCGATAAAGAAGGCATCATCCAACACATCGACGAAGGAAACGTCGCGATCGATCCGACGACCGTTATCGACACGTGTAACGTGCTCCAACGTAAGAAAGCGTCGCAGTAGCACTGTCACAAGGGGCGGCTACGGACCGCCCCTTCGGTCAGTTTACGAGGGCCAAATCCGGCCAGCCCACTGCCATACTCTCGCCAATCTTGAGACTGGACCATCGAGCGCTTAACTCGTCCAGGTGTTCGCATATCTCGTCGAGCTTGCGCTGATTAAGTGTGTAGCGCGGTCATCGTCTCTGAAACCTTTCTCGGCCCACCTGACGAAGATCGGGCCAGCCATTCAGACCAGCAAATGTGCGCGGCCTGCTCAGACTGCACGCATTCGTCTCGCCCGTCTTTCAACAATTTCTTGCCGCGTGCTTTCACACGATTTCTCGCGCGCCCGATCTCTCGCGAGCTTTCGTCGCTCTTTACGAGCAGATGAAAAGTGCCCGCAGTCCCGCCACCGGCCAACTGCCCAAAGACCGCGCGTGTGAGCCCGAGCTGAGCCTCGACCACCAGATGCATCATGTCATGCGGCATACGAGGGTCATAACCCGGCGCCGGATTCATCTCGAGGTCAGGAAACCCCGCCCGCTGCACTTCCACCGCATACCTTCGCTGACCGGTGCGACGAAATACGAGCGTCATTCTCTTGTTCATCATGCAAATCCTGTAATCCTGTCTGAACTTATTCTACTGCGATTCGAACTTCCCCGTAGCCTTCTAAAAAAAATCCTCTTATACTCTCTCTGACGAACCCGCCCGGGGAAGCAGTTCAAGTTTTCGCAGTTCAATCTCACCCATAATAGGTAACTCCCGTGAGCCTCAAAAGACTTTTTCAAATCTTCCTGCTCGTAATCAGCCTGTTCGTTTCTTCGCTGCCCATGAGTGTGCGCGCCGTAAGCGTCGCGACCAGGCCGCCGCGCACATTAGACCAACCGACAGACGAGAAATTCGTTTTTGGCAAGGTCGATCAGGACCTGCTCAGCGAAATCAAGTTGCTCGACGAGCGTTTCGAAAAGGAAGGCGCCGTCTATCACGAACCGGCTTTGGACGCTTACCTGAATCATGTCGGAACGATGGTCGTGGCCGGCAAGAAGCTCGAAAACGTCGAATGGAAGTTTCGCGCTCTGCGCGATCCCGTTCCAAACGCTTTCGCTATGCCCAACGGTTCGATCTACATAAACACGGGACTGCTCGCGTTGCTCGAGGATGAGAACCAGTTGGCTGCAGTCGTCGCTCATGAGGTTACTCACGTCTCCGAGCGCCACACATATCTACAAAATCGCAGCCTCAGAAAGAAAGTCCTCGCCATCAACATCATCAACACGATCGGAAACTGGAACCCGATCGGTGGACCAGCCGGAATCGCAATCGGTCTCATTGCGACCGTCTCGCCGTTCATGCTCGCCATCAGCGTACTCGGCTACAGTCGCGAACAGGAAAAAGAAGCTGACATGGAAGGACTGAAAGCTGCAACAGCCGCCGGCTTTGCGCCCGACGGCATGCCCAACTCCTTCAAGCTGATGCAAAGAGATATCGAAGGCGAGCAAATGAACTCCTTCTACAGCGATCACCCGAAGCTTCAGGAACGCGTCAACTACACGACCAGCAGCATCAGTGCTGATGCGAAAAAGCTTTCCGAGGACGAAGCAAAGACCGCGCGCGCTGATTATCTCGCGCTGATGGAAGCTGCCGATCGACATGATGTCGACTTGGCCATAAACGAGGGACGATTTCGCTCGGCAGTGTTCGTGAGCCAGAAACTCGTCAACTTGCATCCGGAGTCGTCTGAGAACGTTTTTTACCTCGCGGAGTCGTATCGCACACTTGGGCCACGCAACGCGGAGCTCACGGAGCAACAGCTTACTTCCGGCGCCAAAAAGAAAGCTGCGAAGACTCGCTCAAAACGCACACTCGAAGAACAAGACGCTGAACTGTTAGCAACTCCGGCGGGCCAGGAAGCGTGGAAAGCAAACAGTGTGAAATCAGAGACGTTGTTTATTCGCGCGCTCGAGTTGGATCGTTTCAACGCGAGGGCCCATCGCGGTTTGGGGATGCTGTACGAGAAGCTAAATCGAAAACAAGAAGCCGCGAGCGAGTATGCGAAGTATCTGGAGCTCGCGCCTGGCGCCATCGACAACGAGCGCATTCGACGACGCATTTCCGTTCTCAGAGAGTCGAATAACTAACGCGCCGAAGAGGAGACCGCGAATGAAAACATCGTTTCGTTTTGTCTTTATACTGCTCTGCTGCATCTTTGTTAACTTCGATGCGGCGAAGGTCGAAGCCCAGTATCTACATCCGAAAGTCGTCGAGAAGAAAGTAACGATACGCAGTGCCGCCATCCTTCCGGCCAAGGTCGAGATCACGAAAGAGAGCGCGAAGGGATCGGAGATGATGGTGGCCGAGTCTGCTGATATCAGCGGCAGTGTGATGGAGGCGGTGAACCAGGCACTACAGAAGAAGAAGATTACTGTTGCCCCAAATCCATTTGAAGCGACGGCGATGGATGAGAGCCGGAAGTATACGCTGGCTGACATTCAAACTCGCTACGATGCGCTGTTGCCAAAACTCCTAAGCAAATCAAAGGACATCAAAAAAGCGCGCTTCACCCTCGGCGATGAAGTGATGCTCCTCAACGTTCATAACGATGCGGACGTGCTGGTGTTCATTCGCGGGCAAGGCCGGATGTTTACTAAAGGCAAGACTGCTTTCTCCATTGTCAACATCTTCAATTTCGATTTTCCACTCGCGCAGATCACAGTTGGAGTTGTCGACGCGCATAGTGGTGAGGTGCTCGCGTTCACAAAACCGATGTCAGCCAGTGGAGTGTTGAAAAACAAGAAGGAGTTGAACAAGATGATCGAGAAGTCGCTGAAGAAACTTCCCGCGGCGGCGCAGTGAAATCATTTATCTGACAACGGCCAGAACACCGGCACTAACCAAATGACGATCGCGAATACCGCGATCGTCAGCAGCGTACCCACTTTCAGAAAATCTAAAAACCGGTAACGTCCCGGCGTGTAAACCAAGACGCACGCAGGCTCGAGTGGCGTCAGAAACGAGCACGAAGCCGCATAGGTAACAGTGATCGCAAACGTTCTCGGATTTAATCCCAGCGCGAGCGCAGTCTTCACTGATATCGGCAGCATGACAAGCGCGGCAGCCTGATTCGACATCGGCTGCGTAAGCGCAACCGTCATCAGGAAAAAACCAGCCAGCACCGCCATGGGCCCATAGTGGCCCGTGCCCCTCACAATCAAGTCGGCAAGGTACTGATCCGCATGAGTCTTTTCCATCGCCACGCCGAAGCTCATCATGCACGCGATCAGGATCAGCAAGCGCCAGTCGATGATTTCGTAAACTTCCGACATGCGGACAGACTGAGTGGCAAGCAGGATCATGACGCCGAGAAGCACCGCGATCGGTAAAGGCATCAGATGGGTGAGTGAGAAGAAAAGAAAAACGCCGAAAGCCAGTAACGCCCAGCGCTGCTTTTCCGTGCGCGGATGTTTTTCCGACACTTCTTCGAGCAGTAAAACCTGATCATCAGCCGCAAGCGCTTCGACCTGCTCACGACTGCCCTGTATCAACAAGACATCGCCGAACCGCAGTCTTACCCTGCTGATCTTCGAAAGCAGGTTCACTCCGTGACGATTTATCGCTAACACAACAACGCCGTGTCTTCTACGAAATGCGAGCCCTTTCAACGTGCGACCGATGAAGTCGGAACCGCGCGGCACCATCGCCTCAAACAGTTCGATCTCCTTACCTTCGAGATGAGCATCGCTCAATTTGAAGTCTGGTTTAATCTCAATGCCGGCTTCGGCTTTTACTTTGAGAATGTCCTCGACGCGGCCCTGAACCAGCAATAGATCGTCAGGTTGTATTTTCTCCTGTGGGTTGGGTGCGATCCTGAATTGCTGTTCGCCTCTCAAGATCCCCAGCACGGTCAGATCGAGCTCGTCGCCGATACGAGCTTCAGCCAGTGATTTACTGATCAACGGCGAGTCGTCGAGCACGATGACTTCCGTTATGTACTGCCTGACGTGATATTGCTCCGTAAGAGACTCAGCCGAGTCTCGCCGCGGCAAAAGGCGCAGACCTAACAACAACATGTAGAGCATCCCGACGCCCACGATCACCACGCCAACTCTCGTCAGCTCAAACATCGTAAACGGCTGGATTCCGTAACGCGGCAGGGCGCCACTCACCGCAAGGTTCGTCGACGTTCCGATCAACGTGCACGTGCCGCCGAGTATCGCTCCGAACGCGAGCGGCATGAGTAGTTTTGACGGACTGATATTTCTGCGCGCAGCGATACCTAAAACGACCGGAAGAAACATTGCCGTCGTCGTCGTGTTCTTCATCACCGCGGCGCACAAGGCGGCGGTGAACATGATCAGCGCCGTGATGCGAAACTCACTGTCCCCTGCGGTCCGGTGTAAGCGTCGTCCCACGAGATCGATCACGCCTGTCTTTGCAAGTCCTCCGGTTAAGATGAAGAGACCGGCGATCGTGATCACGATGTCGTTGCCAAATCCCGCAAACGCGTCGGCTGCGCTCAGTGTATTCGTGAGAACCAACGCTATCACGAGCAGTAGCGAAACAATCTCGATCGGTATTCGCTCGAGACTGAAGAGGATGAGGGCAACGATTAGTAGCCCGAGAACGATAGCAATCTGTGTCGTCATTAAGTTGAATTCTAGCCACAAAGAAGCACAAAATGCTCAAAAATGGCAGAGCGAGGTTTTGAGCTTTTTGTGCTTTTTTGTGGCTAAAAGATTTTACTCAGGCGAGCCCGTGCTGTTTCGCTAGTTTTTTCGGGAGCTTCGATCTAACGAGATCATATGATTGTTTCACGTAGTGCGCCCACTCCTTGCGATTGAGACAGCCCGGATCTTCAACCAACACCCATTTATAACGCGCGACGTAGGGCGCGGGACGCATTCCCGGCGAGTTCGATAGCTCGTCAAACTCATCGTCCTTAACCTTGAAAGAAACAGTCAGCGGTCCTTCAAGCCCGGCCACACAAAACATCTTGCCCGCCACCGAGAAGCACAGGTCGTGGCCCCACTTGATATCTTCCGTCACCGCCGGAAGCTTCCGGCACATATCGCGCAGACTCTCTATGTCCATCTGGAGAAACCTTTCCTTTAAACTTTCTTCATCAGCTCATACAGCTTCCGCGTGGTGTTGACGTTGCGGATGGTCATGTCCTGATACATCTTGCGGCTCGAGAGTTTCAGCATGTTCGTTCGCGTCAACTCGCTGACTTGCGCCGACCAGAAAAGAGCGCCCGGACAATACACAACCTCTTCGATGTCTTTCTTGACCTCGAGCTCGGCGAGGATCTTTTCGGAATCAATCGTGTGGCGCAGGAAGATCACGTTGTAGCGCCACTTACTATCGCCCGTCCAGGTCTTCGGTAAACTCTCGACGATCTTCGCCATCTCGGCAAGACTGCGCAGAACTACTCTTGATTCGAGCTCGTAATCTCGCGCCAACATTTTCTCGAGCTTACTTTCCAGCTTCCGGGCGTCAGCTTCTTTTGACTTGAAGATGATGTTGCCGCTGTTGATGTAAGTCGTAACATCCGTGAAGCCCATCTTCTCGAAGCTCTGCTTGAGTGAGCTCATACTGATCATGTTGTTGCCGCCGACGTTGACGCCACGCAGCAGCGCAACAAACACATTGGAAGTGTATTTACGCATTGTCGACCGTCCTGTTAAGGGTTGCTTTTAGCCGAGGCTGGTTCTATCATCTGCCAACCCAGAAGTAGGTTACCTCCCAACGCTGACTCCCAGTTTGTCTGTTCACCCCAGGTACAAAGTATTAACGACATTATCGTGTCGAGAAGTCCAGTCCGCAGTTCTTCGCTGGAATTCTCGATAGCTCAGTGGCGGACGCTCCCAACTTACAACCAGCAACAATCTATCTCTCACTCTGGAGGTCATATGAAGAAAACGCTTGCAGTGTTCGCTTTAGTAGCCATTTCAGTCGCAGTGCTCGTCTTCACTGCGGTTCATGGCCAGAACGGTCAAAAATTCCGTCGCCTGCGCGCGGATAAAAAAATCCCCAATCAATACATCGTGGTCCTCAAAGACAACGTCGGCGACGTCGAAGCCGAAGCGCTTCGTCTCTCGCGCGATTTCGACGGCGATCGCAGCGGCGGCCATACTTATGATCGCGCCATCAAGGGTTTCTCAGTGCGCATGAATGAACAGAAAGCCCTGCGACTGGCGGACGATCCACGCGTCGCCTTCGTCGAAGAGGACGGCGTCGTCAGCATCGACACGACCCAGACCGGCGCCACCTGGGGACTCGATCGAATCGATCAACGAGATCTTCCTCTTAACGGCACGTATACTTACAACGCCACCGGCTCCGGCGTGAAAGCTTACATCATCGATACCGGAATCCGCGCCACCCACACTCAATTCGCCGGACGCGTCATTTCAGGTTTCACGGCCATCAATGACGGTCTCGGTACGAATGACGGCAACGGACACGGCACGCACGTGTCTGGAACAGTTGGTGGCTCAACTTATGGCGTGGCGAAGAACGTTACGCTTGTCGCCGTGCGCGTGCTTGATTCGAGCGGCAGTGGAACCAACTCCGGCGTCATTGCCGGCATTAATTTCGTCGCTTCGGATCACCAGGCGGGCCAACCGGCGGTTGCCAACATGAGTTTAGGTGGCGCTGCTTCATCCGCTGTCGATTCCGCGGTCGCCAGTGCCGTTGCTGATGGCGTGACTTTCGCGGTTGCAGCAGGAAACGAGAATCAGAATGCGTGCAACGACTCTCCAGCTCGTGAGCCCAGCGCGATCACGGTGGGCGCCACTACGGAGACCGATGCGCGAGCATCGTTCTCGAACTTCGGCACCTGCGTCGACATTTTCGCGCCAGGCAACAACATCACGTCGGCATGGAGGACCAGCGACACCGCCACGAATACCATCTCCGGCACGTCGATGGCTACACCGCACGTCACTGGCGTGGCGGCGTTGTTCCTCGAAACAAATCCGAGCGCATCGCCGGCGACTGTCACCGCGGCCATCGTCAACAGCTCAACTCTAAACCATGTCGGCAACGCGGGCACTGGCTCACCGAACCGGCTGCTCTTCTCGTTACTAACTGGCGCGCCGCCGCCGACTCCGACTCCAACTCCGACCCCGGTTCCCGGTGCCGAGTTGTTGTTGAATCGAGGCTTTGAATCGGGCGCCGTTAATTGGACCGCGACTACCGGTGTTATCACGAACTCAACTGGCCAAACGCCGCGCACCGGCTCGTTCTATGCATGGCTCGACGGCTACGGCACGACGCACACGGATTCGCTCTTCCAGCAGATAACAATTCCATCATCGGCGACTACCGCGACGTTGAGTTTCTGGCTGAAGATCAATACGGCTGAAACAACCACCACAACCCCGTTCGACACGTTGCAAGTGCAGGTTCGCAATTCCAGCAACACGGTGCTGGCGACACTTGGAACTTTCTCGAACCTGAATAAGTCAACGGGGTACGTGTTGAAGACTTTCGATGTGACTGCCTTCAAGGGGCAAACTGTTCGGATCTACTTCCTCGGAACTGAAGACTCGTCGCTGCAAACGTCGTTTGTAATCGACGACACATCCTGCACGACGCAATAAAAGCGTTGGCCATCCACAGATTACACGGGCTGTTTTCATGTCTGTGTAATCTGTGGAACTTCTTATCAGTTGACTGAGCGCGTCGAGGTGGTTAAAAGAATCGAGAATGAGCGGAGCCTACGAGGCCGCATACGACGCGTGGCGGCGGGATTACGAAAGCTTCTGGGCGCAGGCGGCAGAATCGATTCACTGGTATCGACGATGGGACCAGGTGTTAGATGCTTCACGCGCTCCTTTCTACCGTTGGTTCTCAGGTGGGCTCGTCAATACCTGCTACAACCTGCTTGATATTCACGTCGAGAACGGCCGCGCAGAACAAGTCGCGCTTATCTACGATAGCCCGGTCACGGGCGTCATTAAGTCCTACACATATCGTGAGCTTCTGAACGAAGTCGCGAGGTTCGCCGGCGCGCTACGTCAACAAGGCGTAGCCCAAGCCGATCGCGTGATCATCTACATGCCGATGGTCCCGGAGGCCGTGATCGCGATGCTCGCGTGCGCCCGTATCGGCGCGATCCATTCCGTTGTCTTTGGAGGTTTCGCGGCTGACGAGTTAGCGAGTCGTATAAACGACGCGCGTCCGAAAGCGATCGTCTCAGCTTCGTGCGGCATTGAAGTAAACCGCATTGTTCCTTACAAGCCGATGCTCGATAGAGCGATCGACTCGGCTAAGCACAAGCCTGAGCGGTGCATCATCCTTCAGCGTCCGCAATGCAACGCGCAACTTAATCCCAACCGTGACATCGAGTGGTCTGACGCCCTCGCCCATACCGAAGCGGCTGATTGTGTTCCAGTAGCCGCGACCGATCCGCTTTACATTTTGTATACCTCGGGCACGACTGGTATTCCAAAAGGTGTCGTGCGTGATAACGGCGGTCATCTCGTCGCGCTCGAGTGGTCGATGAAGAACGTCTACGGCATGAAGCCGGGCGAAGTCTTCTGGGCCGCGTCTGATCTCGGTTGGGCTGTCGGGCACTCTTACATCGTCTATGGACCACTGCTGCACGGCAACACGACTGTGCTTTACGAAGGCAAGCCAGTCGGCACACCCGATCCCGGCGCGTTCTGGCGCGTGATCTCGCAACACCGGGTGCGCGCGCTCTTCACTGCGCCAACAGCTTTTCGCGCTATCAAGCGCGAGGATTACGCTGGCAACTACCTCCGAAATTACGATCTGAAAGAATTTCGCACGTTGTTTTTGGCCGGCGAGCGTTGTGATCCGGATACGTTGGCGTGGGCTGAGAGGCAACTCGGCGTGCCTGTGATCGATCATTGGTGGCAGACGGAAACGGGTTGGCCCATCGGCGCAAATTGCGTCGGGATCGAATTGTTGCCGGTGAAGCCCGGCTCGTGTGGCAAAGCGGTTCCGGGTTACGACGTGCGTGTGCTCAACGATGAAGGCGCCGAGGTAGTTGATAACCAGATCGGCAACATTGTGATCAAGCTGCCGTTGCCGCCCGGTTGTCTGCCCACGCTCTGGAACAAAGATGCGGAGTACGTTGAGTCGTATCTCGATTCGTATCCCGGCTATTACAAAACTGCCGACGCTGGTTACAAGGATGAGGACGGTTACCTGTGGATCATGAGTCGTACGGACGACATCATCAACGTGGCCGGACATCGATTATCGACGGGCGCGCTCGAGGAAGTACTCGCGGCGCATGCGGACGTGGCTGAATGCGCCGTCATCGGCGTTGCGGATGAGTTGAAAGGTGAAGTGCCGCTTGGGCTCGTGGTGCTGAAACTCGGTATTGCAAGATCAGAGGAAGACATCATTGCTGAATTGATTCAACTCGTGCGCGAGAAGATTGGACCAGTGGCTTCGTTCAAACTGGCGACTGTTGTGAACCGGCTTCCGAAAACTCGTTCGGGGAAGATTGTGCGCGGGACGATAAAGAAGATGGCTGATGGCGTTGAGTACCGTATTCCGCCGACGATCGAGGACGCGACTGTCATCGACGAGATCAGAGTGAATCTGGGCGAGCTCGGTTATCCGCGACAGTAGTTTGACAGGATTACAGGATGAACATGATAGTCACGCGGCTGATCGTACTGCCACCTGGAGACGCTCGGCGATTTCCTGCTTCGGTTGTGCGCCGATGAGTCGATCGATGAGTTTGCCCTCTTTGAAAATAAGCATGGTCGGGATACTGGCGATATTGAAGCGAGAAGACGTTTGCGGATTCTCGTCGACATTCAACTTTGCGATCCGGTAACGCCCGGCGGATTCCGTCGCAAGTTGATCCATAATCGGTCCCACCATCCGGCATGGACCGCACCACGGCGCCCAACAATCAACCAGCACTGGCCCTCCACGTGCTTGCAGCACTTCCCGTTCAAAAGTCTGGTCAGTGATGATCACCGGCTTCGAATCCTGCGAACCGCCGGCTGCAGACGCATTCAACCTTTCTCCACACCGCCCACACCTCGCTTCACTCGTCGCCAGCTTCGCTTCATCAACCCGATTCTTCGCACCACAGTTACCACACTCAACAACCTGCATAATCCACCTCTTTCCATGGCTCAGTTTGTCCAACCTTCAGTCGCAAAATTCTCTCAAATCAGTGACTTTAGATCGCGTAGTTTTAATCGAATTATTGTTTATCTTGAAAAGAACTCAAAAGTTTTTTTGCCACAAGAAGCACAAAAGCTCAAAGTTAGCAGACTCTATTTTGAGCTTCTTGTGCTTCTTTGTGGCCAAGATTCGACTAACGGGTCGAGCGTGATCAACTTTGAGGCAACCAATCTCACGGGCGCGCAGAGAGACGCACAGGTGTCTCGGGATTGACACGGCAGGGATCGGTCGCCTTGCCTGTCGCGTTTCTGCGAGTCGCGGGAGTTGTTCTCTCGTCAAGCTTGCTTAGTCCACATTCGAGCTCAGTCAGTCGCAAGCTCAGTCGTTGAATCTCTTCACGCATCAGGATGACGTCACGATCGCTGGTGGTTGGTTGTGAGACCGGCGGACGTTGTGTCGCGACGTACTGCTGAAGCCGGCTGATATTCGATTCGATAGAGTAGAAACGTTGCTCGAGTAAACTAATCCGCCGGTCGAGACTGCTCAAATCCTGGGGTTCTGCCGGCGCAGTTGCACTGTTGCCGCGCGAGCTGTTTGCCATTACTCCGATTACTGCACACAACACAATAATCAACGCCAAATTCGATAGCTTTGAGAGATTCATCAGTGTCCCCTTCCTGGTCTGAATACCATCGTCATTCCCTGATATCGTAAACCGTCACGGCGCGAAATGAGAAATTTTGAGCGCTGGTAATATGCCGCACGAGCCGGCAACTTCTTCATTCGGGCAGTTAAGATTGAAGGAGAATCAACATGAAGAGGAAGCTGGCTTACATTTTTGCGGTACCGCTATTGTTTTCCGTACTTGCATTTCAGGGTAATTGTCGTTCGCAGTGTCAGGAGTTGCGCCAGGAATTGATCAAGGACTGTCGGAACGATCTTGGTCCAAACAGCGAACGATGTCGTGAAGACCAGAAGAGGTTTCAGGAGGCCTGTCACGACGAGTCTCTTGAAGAATAAAACTTAACCAGTTCTACACCGGGACAGTCGGAGCACTCGCCGTCACTGACCACAAACTGGCACCGACAACGCGGGCAATAAGAGATAGAGCTCTCTTCCCGCTGCGTCGGTGCCAGCAACTCTTCCGGCTTTAGGTAACGGCCCTTCTTCACCTGATCCAGGCACACGTTGAGTTGCTCTTTCGCGGTCCAGGTGATTGTCTGCTCCGCGGTTTCATCCACGACTTCGTGTCTCAACGGATGCTTCAGGTCGAGAATGACGCCGCGCACGAACTGTTCCTCGCCCAATCCCGGCAAGACGCTCGCCAGCACGATCGGACTGTACTCCGCAAGCAAGTTCTTCGTCAGAATGTCGGCCGCACGAATCGACACCGGCGGACACAAAATCATCTTCACCAAACTCTCCAGACGCTCCGACGACTCCGCCGGATATAACTTCTTGTGCGCGCGGTGAAACAGGATCGCGATCTCGACTGCCAACGCAACCATCACGACCGCAACCGGAATGATCAGCGGCGCTGATCCGTAAGTGAAAGCAAGGCTCGGCGTCAGCGCAAACAAGAACAAGAACAGGATCACACCCATTTGTTTAATGGGCTTAATTAATTTCTCACTCTCCTGCAAAACTGCCGCGGCCTCATCCGCTGCAAACTGTTTACCAACCCACGCCCGCGCTAAATTTTCGCGCTTTGAACCAGACGCTTTCGCCAGCGAATTGACTAAATTCGCGAGCGCATGCGCCTGTTTTGTACTCGCGCACTTTGTGAATTTTTCTTTATTAATAATTAAATAAGCGCCGTCTGAGCCCGAGTCTTTTATCTGGCTGAACGGCAAAAACTCGCCGGATTGATAAGGTGAACGCGCTTCGGAAGGAAGTGTTTGAAGATTAAAGGCACAAATGCCTGACGGCGAGATCGATACCGGCGACAAGTGCGAGAGAAACAGTCGACCCGCCGGCGGCAGCGGATTCAAAAGCAGAAGTCCACCATTCGCATTTCCCATCCACGACGGCGGCACCGTGAGTCGCCAGCGACTTCCCCACGCAGACACGAACGCGACAGACTCCCGCTTCACCCAAACCACACACTCCGAGAGGTAGAGCAGGACAAGGATGAGGAGCAGCGTTGGGCCTTCGCCAATAAAATCGAGAACGTTCACGCGGTTCGATTGCGTGAGAAGAGCTTCTTAGCAAGGGCGGCAACACCCGCAGCGCCGGCCGCGAGCAATTTCCACAACCACTTGAACGCACCGGTCTTCACGAGTGCGGCGGTGCCGCCCCCGACAATCAAACCAGTGAGACCGTAAGCAGCCGTCTTATCACCCGCGCGAAATTCAGCGTATTTCTGGCCCTGTTTGAACTGAAAACCTTCGAGCATTGCTTTGAACTTCGGCAACGTCTCGACAAGCGTTGCCGGATTGGTGACGAGTGTGACTTCCATTACGCCGCCACGTCCGAGCACGCGTGTGTTGTGATTGACGACGGGCGCGCCCTCGCTTTCTGCTCTGATGGCCCATTCGAGATTGTGCGTGATGTCGTTATAACGCGGTGGCGTTTCCCAGCCGAGTATCGTCATCGTGGGCCAACCACGCTTGAGACGTTCTTTGTTACCCGCTTCGGTGCCTTGCTTAATTGAGTCGAGCAGCGCGGTCGTATCAAGAGAATCTTTCTCGTCATCCTTCACGTAGCCGACGTCGTCGAATTCAAACACCGCGAACCAATCCTCACCCGCGGGTGCGACGAATCCCATTTCGCGACCGGTGATCGGGTTGTGGTTCGCTTCCATGATGGTCCGCGTGTCCTTCGCGCCGACAAATAAATAACCTTCGGGCACTTTCACCTGCGCAGTCGTGCCGAGGTCGCCGACTGACGGACCTTTTTGCCAACTCACTCCTTCGAAGTTTTCCCAACTGAACGTGTCGACAGGCGATGGCGTTGGTGTAGGGCGTTTGCGGGACTGGCCCACAACGATGAGTGCGCAAACACACAGCACGCTTATCGCAACGAAAATCCGCATCTTCATTTTGTTTAAATCCTCCTGGGCTACTGGGCTTACCTGGACGGACAAAGCTGGAAGTCTAACCGCCTTGGTTGGAAGGCGGGGAGGGAGTATAGCGCAAGTTTTGTGCTTTTGTGCCTTTTCGTGGCTGGATTTTCTTAGACCGATTCGCGTTCAAACTGACGTGTCGCTCATCAATCTGCTCTCCATTAACCGAGTAATTCACCCAAAAACGCCCCAAAATGCCATGGCACGGGGCTAGCACTAGGGCCGTGCTCGCATTTTTGGAGCACTGGCTTTTTTGATCTCAGCTTGGAGAAACTGAATGTCTCGCCCCCATCCCCTGAAACGCTTCGTGACTGCCGCTGTACTGGTCTCCCTGTGCTCAGCGCTGTTCACCTCAACCAACACGAGAGTTCGAGCCGCAAACAGCCCTTTGACGAGCACTTCCGCCGCCAAGATCTCGCCTGATCTCCAACGACTTATCCTGTCAGGCAACGGCGATGCGCGCGTCAAGGTCATTGTGCAGTCAAAAACCTCGACCTCGCCGGGCCTACTCGGCGGGCTGCTCAACACGGTCGGTGGTCTACTCGTCAGCGTCCTTTCGAACCTGAACATCAGGATCGTCGATGTGCAGGCCAACAACGTCGACGTATTGGCTTCCGATCCCGACGTCGCTTACATCTCACTCGACGCCGCAGTCGGTCCAACGGGCCACGTCACAACCACGACTGGCACGCAGCAGGTTCGGGCTCAGAAATCACTCCTCGGTCTGAACCCAACACTCGACGGCTCCGGTGTCACGATCGCCGTCATCGATTCCGGCATCGACAGCAAACACAAATCATTCGCAACCACGGGCAAGATCAAATTCAGCAAAGACTTCACGGGCGAGAATCGCACTGACGATCCGTGGGGACACGGAACTCACGTCGCCGCGATCGCAGCGGGCGACGGCACGCCGACCAGCGGTGCTTACGAAGGAATCGCACCGGCAGCGACTCTCGTTAACCTGCGCGTCCTGAATTCACAGGGCGTCGGCAAAGTCTCCGGCGTGCTCGCCGCACTCGACTGGCTGATGGCCAACAAAGGCACCTACGGCGTGGACGTCGTGAACATGAGTCTTGGCACTCCCGCGATCAACTCCTACCAGGACGACCCAATCTGCAACGCCGTTCGCAAGCTTGTTGATGCGGGCGTAGTTGTCGTCGCAGCCGCTGGGAACAACGGCAAGAACGCGAACGGACAAAGGATCTACGGCGCCATTCACTGTCCCGGCAACGAGCCTTCAGCGATCACAGTCGGCGCCAGCAACAGCTTCGGCACCGACGCGCGCAACGACGACGCAGTAACGAGCTACAGCTCACGCGGTCCAACGCGCAGCTACTCAGTTGATTCATACGGTCTGATTCACTACGACAACATCATCAAACCGGATCTCGTCGCGCCGGGTAACAAGATCATTGCAGCCGAAGCAGCCGGCAACGGCCTGCTCAGGAAGTTTCCGGAGCTCGAGACTAACAAATATTCCACCACCAACATGAAGCTGATGTACCTGAGCGGTACGTCGATGTCAGCGCCGATGGTTTCGGGCGCCGCGGCTCTCTTGTTGGAAGCTAACTCCAGCCTCACGCCCAACATGATAAAGATGCTCCTTATGTACACAGCTCAGCCACTGGCCGGCTTCAACACGCTGGACCAGGGCGCCGGTCAACTCAACGTTGCCGGAGCCGTGACCCTCGCGAGGATCGTTCGCACTGATTTATTGGGCTTGCTGAAACCGACTTTTGGATCCGCACTGCTAACCCAGTCTGCTCCTGCCCCCCAAACTACAGTCGCCGGTCTGACGTTTCCCTGGACCCAGGGACTGATACTCAAACGCACTACCATCACCGGCAAGGATCTGATCAACAAATATCAGGTCAGCTACGGACAAGGCTATCTGCTCGGCGACGGCGTAAACGAAGGACTCGCGAGCCAGAGTTTGAATTACAACGTGTGGGCCAAAACCGTAACACTCGGAAGCTACATGACGAAGAGCGACGGCTCGACTCTGTTTAGTGGTTCGTATGTTCTGGCCAACGTGCTCCTGCTTGGCGACGGCTTTGCCATCGGCGACGGTTTTGCCATCGGCGATGGCTTTGCGATTGGCGACGGATTCGCGATTGGTGATGGCTTTGCTATCGGTGACGGGTTCGCGATCGGCGATGGTTTCGCGATCGGTGACTGTTCACTCGGCGACAACGGGCCGGGAATGAAGTAACCCGGCCCCCCGAAAGACCGTGCGGACATGAAAAAATTTACTCCCATCAGCGTCTACATGTGGTCGGTAGTGGCAGCCGGCGCCGCAGCCGTTCTCTACTCCGCCTACGTTCTCCCACACGGCATCATCGACGGTTACTTCCTGCTGTTGATGCTGGTCACAGCCGTCATCGGTTCGCGCATCGCGATCCGCATTCCGCAAATCAACGTCAACATCACAGTCGACGACACGTTTGTCTTCATCGCGATGCTGCATTACGGCGGTGAAGCTGCCGTGATCATCGGAGCGCTCGCGGGTGTTTGCTCGGCGTTGCGAATCAGCCGCAAGGTCAGGACAGTCGCTTTCGGCAGCGCCCTCCTCGCTTGTGCGGTGTTCGTCACGGCATCGGTTCTGAAGTACGCGTTTGGATCTACTACCGGGCTCCTGAAAAACGGAGCGTCACTCGCCCTGATCGCGCTTTGTCTCATGGGTATGGTCCAGTACCTCGTTCACACCGGTCTCGGCGCCACTGCCAGCGCTCTCAAGGCAAACGAGTCGATCTGGCGCATGTGGAGTCGCAACTTTCTCTGGATATCGATCAGCTATTTTGCGGGCGCCGCTGGCGCGGGATTTATCGTGAGCAGTCTTGGTACCGCTCGCTTTTGGGCGTTTCTTATCTGCATTCCGATCATCATCATCGTCTACTTCAGCTACGACCGTTACATGCGCGAAGTGAAAGCTTCGGCACGACACGCCGAAGAAGCTGAACGCGCACGCGCCGAGCTCGAACATCAGCGCGCCGAACAGGCTGAAAAACATGTTCTGGAGCTGAACAACTACATTACGGAACAGGAACGCATCAGCCGCGTGCTTGAAGAGACGAAGGAACACTTCCGCCACGCAGCATTTCACGATTCACTGACGGGACTGCCGAACCGCGCCATGTTTACTGAGCTGCTCAAGGCGGAGATCGAAAGCTCGAACCGTCGCGACCCTAACATGTTCGCCGTTCTCTTCCTCGATCTCGATCGTTTCAAGAACATCAACGACAGTTTGGGCCACACGCACGGCGATCTGCTGCTCGTCGCTTTTGCCGAGCGACTCGAACGCACGCTCCGTCCCGTCGACACGCTCGCGCGTTTCGGTGGTGATGAGTTTGCGATTCTCATCACCGGCATGGTTGACGCAACTGACGCCGTCCGGGTCGCACAACGAATTCAGGACGAGCTCAGCGAACCGTTCGTGCTCGACAAGAACTCCGCGTTCGCCACCGCGAGTATCGGCATCGCGCTCAGCTCGAGTGGTTACGATCGTCCCGAAGACATTCTGCGCGACGCTGACATCGCGATGTATCGCGCGAAAGAGAACGGCAAGGCGCGTTATGAACTGTTCGACCACGGCATGCACGCGCGCGCGGTCTCGCGGCTGCAACTCGAAAGCGATCTGCGACAGGCGATCGAAAACAAGGAATTCTGTGTTTACTACCAGCCGATCGTTTCACTCGAGACCGGACGTCTCGCCGGTTTTGAAGCGCTCGTGCGCTGGAATCATCCGCGTCGTGGTTTAGTCTCGCCGGCCGACTTCATTCCCGTCGCGGAAGAGACCGGCTTGATCGTCCCGATTGGTGAGTGGGTGTTGAATGAGGCGTGCGCGCACGTGCGGCAGTGGCAGCTCGATTCGCCGAGCCATCGTTCGTTGAGTCTGAGCGTGAATCTCTCGGCGCGACAGGTCGCCCAGCCCGATCTGCTGGATCGAATCAAAGAAGCACTTACAACCAGCAAGCTGAACCCGCATTGCTTGAAACTCGAAATCACGGAAAGCGTCGTGATGGAGAACGCGGAGGCGGCCGTGTTGATGTTCAAGCAGCTGCGTTCGCTGGGCGTGCAGTTGAGCATCGACGACTTCGGCACTGGCTATTCGTCGCTCAGCTACCTGCATCGTTTCCCGCTCAACTATCTCAAGATCGATCGCTCGTTCGTGTCGCGCCTGACGACCGACAACGACAACGCCATCGTCCGCACCATCTCGACGCTCGCTCGCAACCTCGGCATGGAAGTGATTGCCGAAGGAATTGAAACTGACGAGCAGTACCAGCAGTTGAAGATGCTGGGCTGCGAGTACGGTCAGGGTTTCCTATTCTCGCGCCCGGTCAACAACGACGACGTCCAGCACCTCCTCGCCCACGACGCCCGCCGCGACACCGAACCGGATCTAAATCTCGACCATGCTGACGACGAGGTCTCCGTGGCTTACTCTATGTAGGAGTGTAAGCGCACCGGCGACTTCGTCTCCTTCTTGCTGCAAAAGCAACCAAAGCTCAAGCGACTGGTCCCACGAAACACCTTGACGCTCACAAAGAACTTCGTCCTCTTGACTGAATCACCAACCCGTCCTCATAAACACTAAATGACAGGTTCCCAAATCGTTGACTCTGGTCCCAAGTGCCGCGTATAACGATGGTACTCCCAAGACCTCAGAGCCAATGTCCGCGACGTTGGTCAGAAGCCAGAACCGAATCTTTCAAAGGAGTCCTCTCATGCAACGTCAATTCCTCGCGTCCCTTAGCGTCATCTGCATAATTGTCCTTTTTGGTTTTACAGCGCGATTAAATCGGAGTGCTTCGGCCTCGCCTAAAGACCTTAATGTGATAAGTCGAACCAAAGGGGATGAAGTTCTGACGGCCGAAGTATTAGACAACCAACTAAGAATTAGGCTGAAAAACAATCACAAAGATACGATTACAGCCTTTGCAATTAGCTTTAGCGATACAGTGATAAAGGCAGATTTCGCTTATTCGGACGTGCATTTCGGAATAGAACCTGGAGACACTTTTCAGACGAATTATCCCGTATCACCTTCACCCACAGCCGAACTTCCAACCATTTATCTTCTTACTGTCCTCCTTAAGAATGGTGTGAAGGATGGAGACTCCAAGGTAGCGCAGGAAATAAAAGATGAAAGGTTGGGTGAAAAAATTCAGGTTCTTAGAACGCTCAGAATTTTGGAAAAAGAAGGCCAATCGCGTAAAGATTTAAAACTAACTAAGAGCGATATCGTCGCTGCTCTGAATCTGGGCGAAGTTGAAACCCGAATTACCTTAAATGAACTAGAACCAACCTTGCGAATTAGTGACAAACTCTCGGACCAATTCAAGGCTGGTCTTCAAGTCGGACGAGAAAAGATGCTGCGAAGATTTGAAGTGCTGGAAGAACTGCCGGCTGAGAATGGAGAACAGGGATTTATGGAATTAAAAGACCGCTTAAATAAGCTGTTCGGAAAACTCTGATTCCACCGTTTTAGACATTTCCTCAAAGGTCCTCAAATGAGATATTTCCTGATTCTCACCCGCGCTCTCGTTATTACTATCGTCATTTTCTCAACAGCGACTGTCACAAGCAGCGGCGATTGTACGCCAACTGGAACATATCTAAGTGACACTCTTTCTGGTGCATGTCCTGACTTGGAGAGTCATGGCATTACTAATATAGGAAAACAATCTCACTACAATGTTACCTGGCCTGACGGATATCTTGATGGTTTAACCGCGAATGGATCCGGACAGTGCGCCGTTCATGTGCCGTGTGGCGTGTTCCGTCGACCAGCACACACAACCTGTTGGCCTGCATTCTATGAACCGCAAGCAACAGCCGCCGGTCGGTTTAGTATTTTTGTCGAGAACAAAGTTGCACAAGTAGAACACCATGATTGTCCCGATATTGCGCCGGATACAAGGGTTTACTGCAATACTTCTGGACAATTCACCTTCGAAAAGTCCCACACATGTCCAGACGAGAGCGGGGGTTGTGAACTGCCAATGTGCGACGCGCCATTTCATACCGACATGAGTCAATGCTGCTGTGCAAATGCTTACGGCAGTTGTGAGGGAAGTCCTATCCTGATCGATATTGACGGCGATGGTTTCGCCCTGACAACTCCGGCAGATGGAGTTCAGTTCGACATCAACAGCGACGGAACCTCGGAAAAGACTGCGTGGACCGCTATTGGAGCAGACGACGCGTGGCTTGTGCTTGATCGTAATAGTAACGGCAGAATTGACGATGGCAGAGAAATGTTCGGCAACTTTACTCCGCAATCTTCACCGCCCGCCGGTTCGATAAAGAATGGTTTCCTGGCGCTTGCGGAATACGATAGAGCCGTTAACGGCGGCAATGATGATGGACTAATCTCGAGTCTCGATTCGGTCTTTATGTCACTACGTTTGTGGCAAGATCGTAACCATAATGGTATCTCGGAGCCAGATGAATTATTTGGACTCTCCCATTTCGGATTGAACACCGTAGAACTGAACTATCACGAATCCAAACGAAGTGACGAACACGGAAATCAGTTTATGTTTCGAGCAAAAGTTAACGATAATCACGGAAACACTATTGGTCGATGGGCGTGGGATGTTTTTCTCATTTCACAGCCATAGAGTTTTGGGTGGTGCCCTGATTTGAAAATTTCTCTGCGATTCTCTGCGTACGTTCTGCGACCTCTGCGTTGAAATAGCCCTTTTAACGCAGAGAACGCAAAGATACGCAGAGATAAGTTTCCATTTAGGGCACTACTGAGTTTTGTAAGTTTTTTACTGATTAGCGCCGATCTGCTACAGTGAGGGCATGCGATTTACACTGATTTTTGCCCTTGTCTTAACAATACTAATTCTTCCAACTGTTTCGAAGGCGCAGGCCCAGAATCCGACCGCCGACGTGGTCATGGTCCTGCCGTTCGAAAACACCTCGAAACCATTCCGTCCTGAATATAACTGGGTTGGCGAGAGCTTTGCCGACGCGCTGGCCGAACTGCTGAACAAGCCCGGCCTCGTCGTCGTTTCGAGCGACGAACGCGAGCTCGCTTACCAGCAACTCCGCTTGCCCGAGACAGTTATTCCCTCGCGCGCCACAGCCATCAAACTCGCGCGCCAGGCAAAGGCGAGCATGATCGTGATCGGCAGTTATAACGTCACGCCCGCGCCAGCAGTGGGCGAGGCAAAGAGTAACAATGAGAAGCAAGCTGGCGATGGTTATGTGCAGGTGACGGCGCGTGTGATTAAGGTCAACGAAGGCCGTAACTTTGGCGAAGTTAAAGACGGAAGCTGGGTCACGCGACAGTTCGATCGTGGCGATGCGCTAACGTCGCTTCAGGAGATTCACGGCTGGCTCGCTTACCAGATTCTCTATCAACGCGATAAGGCGCTTCCCTACTCGCAAAACCAGCTCGTTCAGGAAGCCACGAAGATCCCGCAGAAGGCGTTTGAGGCTTACGTGAAGGCGGTGCAGTTGCCGGTGCGTAGTGAAGTGCGCGCGAATTATCTAAAGAACGCGTTGCGATACTACGCCGATTCGCTCGGCGGCGCTGTTTACCCGCAAGCCGCTTTCGAACTCGGCCGCGGCTACATGGATCTCGGCAACTGGAAAGATGCGACCGAGTATTTTTCAAAGCTCCAGAAGAAAGAGCCGCACTACGCCGAAGCCGCTTTTTACGCCAGTCTCGGTTACACCAAGCTCGGTGACTACGGGCGCGCGCTCGCTACAGTCGTGCCGCTTTCGAGTGATTTGCCGCTGATCGCTGTTTACAACAACGCGGGCGCGGTTGCCGTTCAAGCTGCACGAGAAAACAAGAACGAAGCGGAGCGCATGCGTCTGCTCACGCAGGGAATGGACTTTCTCAGCCAGGCTGCGAAGTCGGCGCCGGCGGATCAAATGGTCAACTTCAACTACGGCTACGCCCTCTTTCTGGCGGGCAAGTACAACGAAGCAGCAGAACACTTTCGTCCAGTGATCACTTCGGATCAGCAGGACGGGCAGGCTTATTTCCTCTTCTCGAAAGCGCTGACGAAACTCGGCAATACCGACGCCGCGAATGCGGCCGACGACATGGCGCGCCGCTATCTCCGTACGGCTTACGCGAAATGGGAAACGGAGTGGCAGAAGTCGGGAACGACGAGCGGCGTCAACGTGCGCATGCGCGACGTGCTGAATCGTGAGGAGGTGTTTGGTTTACAGCGTGAAACGAACATCACTGCCGCGATGGGTTCGCCAAGCTCGGCCACGCAGGACTTGCTCGTGAAAGCCCGTGACCTTTATCAGGCTGGACGCGATGAAGAAGCATTGCCCGAGTTGCATCGCGTCGTGATGATCGAGCCGACGAACGCGGAGGCTTATCTACTCAGCGGCCGCATCAACCTTCGTCGCAGCGATCAGGAAGCCGCGATCGCAGCGTTGAAGACTGCGATCTTCTGGGATCCCAAACTCATCGACGCACACATTCTTCTTGGCAAGATCTTTCTCGAACGAGGCGACCGCGGCGAAGCACGCAAGTATGCGCTGAGCGCGATTGCGATCGACCCGAACAACCAGGAAGCGATCGCTCTACAACGACAAGTCACGATGGGTAACTGAGTTCGTGGCACAGCGCGTGCTCAAAGGGAACGCGGCACGACACGGAAGACCAAAAAGTTAACCGAGTCCCCCGCCGCCAACATTCCCTGAGCGCCGCCTGCCGCTGCGCCAGCTAACCTTCCGAGCGTTCCTTCAGTGCTTCCCCCCAAAACGTGGACCTGGTCAGAAATGACCGGGTCTTCCCGCTTTTAAAGCAAAAAGCTCAGCCACAAAAAGCACAAACGAAGTAAGACAACGGCGCTTAGGTCTTCGTTTGTGCTTTTTGTGCCTTTTGTGGCTAAGCTTTTTGCTTGACGGAATTTGTCACTTTGACAGTGACGGTTTCTGTCTTTTTGCGTCAAAATTTGGCTATTTGACGTAATCGATTTACGATGTCCCGGACAGTAAGAAAAAATTTTTTCCAGCGAATGCCACGGATCGATTTTCTGCGTTATGAGTGGGGCGCGGCTGCGGCCAGCGCACTCCTTCTTATCCTCTCGTTTCCTAACTTCGAGTTTTACCTGCTCGCGTGGATCGCGCTCGTCCCGCTTCTCGTCGTGATCGCACGACGTCCTTCCCGACTACGCGCGCTCATTCTCGGTTGGGCCGTGGGGTCAGTCTTCTTTTATGTGACGTGTTACTGGCTGACGTATTCGATGATCCACTACGGCGGGCTGCC
>JADMIO011011107.1_pt1 | contig 49087 bp, 37 predicted proteins | sample 8958161 | NCBI WGS metagenome assembly JADMIO01 (sample SAMN16585339, study PRJNA669376) | soil metagenome | isolation source: Crop rotation soil | place: USA: Cullars Rotation, Alabama | collected 2011
GCCGCGACTTCAAGTCACGTGAATTCCAAGCTTCGGATCCCACTGTGCTGGAAAGATAGTTACTCCGCGTTTGAAGCTTGCAAGCTTCGACTGTGCTTACTTGCTCTTGCTGATCAGATAGGCCTGCAGGTCGCCGGCGAAGGCGCGCAGCTTCTCGGTGATCACCTTGTTGCGGCGGACGAGATAGTTGTAGCAGAGCACGGCGGGCACCGCGACCATCAGACCGATGGCGGTCATGATCAGCGCTTCACCGACCGGGCCGGCAACCTTGTCGATCGACGCCTGGCCGGCAACACCGATGCCGATCAGCGCGTTCAGGATGCCCATGACGGTGCCGAGCAGACCGACGAACGGCGAGACCGAACCGACCGAACCGAGGAACGCGATGCCGCCCTGCAGACGACCATTGGCGTCTTCGAGCTGGCGGGTCAGGGTCATGCCGATCCAGTCGGACAGGCCGACCAGGCTGGTGCCGCCGGTGGAGGCCTTCAGGCCGGCTTCGGCGATGCCGCGGAACACGGAGCCCTTGGGCAGCTTGTCGACGCCTTCCGACAGGGTCGCCGAGGACCAGAACTTCTTCTCAACGGCCTTGGCCTGGTTGAGAACGCGCTGCTGGTCGATCCACTTGGTGAAGAAGATGTACCAGGAGCCGGCCGACATGATGATCAGGATGATCAGGATCGAGCGCGAAACCAGATTGCCTTCTTCCCACATATGGACGACGCCGTAGGGGGAGGACTGGTTGGCTTCCGCAACCTTGGCCGCGGCGGCATTGGCCGGGGCCGGGGCTTCCTGGGCGATCGCCTGGGTGACCGGCGCGAGGCTCGCCACCGGTGCGATGGGCGAGAGGCTGGACATGAAGACGATGGCAAACGCGATCGCCAGTTTCTTGAACGTCATTGGCTTAACTCCGTGGGTAAAAAACGAAAATTGGTTGTTACTGAGCGTCTTTCAGGTCCCATTTGACCTGAATGAGTGTGGTGGCTTCGATCGCCTCGCCATTGACCGTCGGCGGCTTGTACTTGTAGCGGCCGACGACCCATTCCTTGGCGGCCTCGTCCAGACGCGGGAAGCCCGAGGACTTTTCGATCGCGGCGGCGGTGACCGTGCCTTCCTTGTTGATGTTGATCTTGAGGGTCACGGTGCCCTGCTCGCCCAGACGCTGCGAAATGGTCGGGTAAGGCGGCAAGGTGAAGGTGCGGCGGATCGGCTCCAGCGAGGTGGGCGACGGCGCCGGCGGACGCGGCGGCGGCGGCGGCGGCTTCGGCGCGGTGGTGACCACCGGCGGCGGCGGCGCTTCGGTGGCGACGCTGAATTCCGGCACGATGGCCAGCGGCGGCGGCGGCTTCACCAGATCCGGCGGCGGCGGCGGCGGCTCCTTGGGCGGAGTCTTGCTGATGTCGACCGTGGCCTTGATGTCCTGAAGCTGCTTCATGATCTGGCCCGAAGCCAGCGCCGTGATCAGGCCCATGACCGCCAGAACGTGAAGGCCGATAACGATGACCAGGCCGGTCAGCTTCGAGGACGCCGATTGGTCGGACGTGTGCAGATGATTTGGACGTTCCATGCGTTTTCGCTCGCTAGACAAAACAAACCCGGCGTATCACCGCCGGGGATCCCTGTACCGAAACTGGCTCTAAACCAGGCTCCCCAACCTGACACCATTTTTCTGGTGTTCTCGTGGGACGTTCTTAAAGCAATCGTAATCGCGCTTGGCAAGAGGGGCGAGACGATTCCGCCGCCGGGCGCCCACAGGCCTGTGCGACATCCTTGTCGGCACAGCAAATAAGGCAGCGGCAATGCCTTCCGCCTTCGCATTCGCAGCATAAAACTTGTGCATTCCCGTAAGCCTTCCAAAATGCAGCAGGAATCGCATTTTGCGGGGATTGGGCGGGCTTATGTGACAATATGTATGGCACGCCCCCGGTCTGCCGGCATCGGCATTAGGCAAGTTCCGCTTCTTGCGACACAGGCAGCCTGCGACGAAATATTTTCGTGCGCCGGCGCCGGGGCGGCGGCATAGCTTGTCGGGACAACGCGAATTCGAGGGAAGCGGCGATGCGATATCTTCACACCATGGTGCGTGTGTCCGACCTGGATGCGGCACTGGATTTTTATTGCGCCAAGCTTGGGCTGGTCGAAGCCCATCGCTACGAGAATGAAAAAGGCCGCTTTACGCTGGTTTTCCTGGCCGCCCCGGCCGACCGCGCCGCCGCCGCAAAAGCCGATGCGGTCCGCCAGAGCCCGCAGATCGAACTGACCTGGAATTGGGACGAGAAAGGCTATTCGGGCGGCCGCAATTTCGGCCATCTGGCCTATGAGGTGGAGGATATCTACGCCACCTGCCAGGGTTTGATGGACAAGGGCGTGGTCATCAACCGTCCGCCGCGCGACGGCTGGATGGCCTTCATCCGCTCACCCGACGGCATCTCGATCGAGCTGCTGCAGGCCGGCGAAAAACTGCCGCCGAAAGAACCCTGGGCGTCGATGCCGAACACCGGTACCTGGTAGCAACGCACACGAATTGGCGCGCCGGATTTTGAGTCCTGGCCAGGAGCGTCGCGCGGAGCGGGCGAAGGCCCGTGAGCGCGCGCGACAACGCCAGGGATCAAAAGACCAGCGTCAGATCCTGCCAAGCAGCGTAAGGGTGCCGATTTGCGTGGTGGAGCCGTTGTTGCCGCGCAGCCAGTCAAAATGCACGCCCAGCGACCAGCTTTCGGTGCCGCCCGACAGGCTGGCGCCCGCCAGGATATTGCCGCTGTCGGGATCGGGGCCGACAAAGGTGATGGTGTTGCCGGACACGGCCAGGCCGCCGGTCGACAGGAAGGCGGCCTTCAGCTTGACCGGCGAATTGGCCAGGTCGTAGCGATAGCCGAAGCGGGCTTCCGGCGTCATGTTGATGCCGAAGAAGCTGAAGCGGCTCTTGAAATCGCTGCCCAGGGCCAGGCGCAGCGAATTGGCGTAATAGGGCGCCACATCCAGATTGAGGCCGGCGCCGCCATTGGCTTCGGCATAGCCTTCCTCGCGCATAGTCAGGCCGTCCAGGCTGACATGCGGCACGATCTGGAAAGCCCCGTAATTGAAGAAGACGCCGCCGGTGCCGCCAATCGCGCCCAACAGCGAGGCGCGCTTGCCTACGGCGTCGCGAACCTGGTTGCCCACGCTCATGCCGCGATGGCTGGTCAGGCTGCCATAGCCGATGTCCAGCTTGGTATCGAGGAAGACATGGCGGCCGCGCCAGTCGGTATAGCCCGACAGCATGTACCATTGCTCGCTGGTCTTGGTGGCGCGCGGAATGGTTTCGCTGACATCGCTGGAATAGAAGGTCAAGGCGCCCCCATACCAGCCGCCGCGCGGCGAGCCGGCATCCATGCCCATCGAGAAGCCCCAGCCGTGATTCTTGTAGGCGGTGAGCGAACCGGCGCCGGTGACCTTGCCCTTGTTGCTGGACATGGCGGCGAATTCGCTGGCCCACAGAGTGAGTTCGCCCGGCTCGCGGGCATAGTCGCGCAGGAGGCGCTGGCGCGCCGCCACCGGACCGGTGGCCTGGTCGGTGATCGTGATCGCCACCTGGCGCGTGCCGCCGGTCACGTCGGGGGTGAATTGCGAGAAGACTTCCTGGGCCTGCAATTGCGAGGCGGCCACGTTGATGGTGGTGGCGCCGACGCCGTTGGTGACGGTCAGGCTCGAGGCCAGGGCCGCGCCCAAGGTGGGATCGTTGGCCAGCGCCTGGGTGACATAGGGGAAGACCTGATAGGCATCACCCGACAGGCCAAGGCCCGCGGTGCCGTCGGCATTGGTGGCGCCCGGCGAACGCGGCAGCAGGTTGAGCAGCAGGGTCTGGTTGGTGCCGGAGGTCCCCCTGGTCAGGGGCTGCGGCGCCCTGGAACCGGCCTCGGCAGGCGATTCGAACAGGAAGGGAATGGCCGGCACCAACGCGGCATTGTCGGCCGCCAAGGTGGAATCGGTGATGTTGAGGTTGCCGGCGGGCGCGCTGATCAGGGTGATGGTCTGGGTGGTCGGCGCGTTGACGCTGGCGGCTGTGGTGCCGGAGGAAATGAAGGTGCCGAATTGCAGGCCGATGCGCGCATTGGGGCCCAAGGTCGCTTCCTGGCTGGCCAGCACCACCGGCGTGGTGGAAGAGGTGCCCTGGCTGATCGACAGGCCCAGCACGCCGCCATTGACGTCGAACCGCCGCGCCTGCAGCGAGCCGGTCACCGACGTGTTGGCGACAAAGAGCTGGCCGTTGGAATCGACCGTGACGTCCAGGGCGCCGGCCTGGGAAAGAATGACGCTGTTGACGTAACCGAAGCCGCCGACATGCAGGGCCTGGTCGGTGCCGGAGCCGAAAGTGATGACATTGGTTTCGGTTGTGGGCGCCGCGCCATTGGGCGTCGCCAGGATGCGGCCCGAAATGGTGGCGTATTGGAACGGCGTGTTGGTGACGCCGGTGGCGGTATTGGCGGTGCCGCTGGTGCCGGTGTTGCCGACATTGAGCGTGTTGCCGTTGCCGGCGGCGCCGAACAGGATATCGCCCTGGATGCTGCCGCTATTGTTGATGGTGATGCCGCCCAGAGTGTTGGCCAGAAGATCGATGGCGTGCTGGGTGCTGGCGGTGATCGCGCCGGGCCCCGGCGTGATCTGGGTGGTCAAGGCCGAGATGGACCCGGCATTGTTGACCGTGGTGAGGGTGCCGGACAGGTCGCGGATGGCGGCGGTGGTCTGGATGAACGGCGTGGAGCTGTTGGCGAAGACCGAAGTGGGCGCGATGCTGGTGCTGACGATGGTGGCCGAAACGGTGGCGCGCTGCATCACGTCGATCTGGGAGACGGTGGCAAGCTGGGCGATGCTGATGGCGGTGGCGACGCCGCCGCCCGGGCCGCTGACCGCCGCCTGGATGACGCCCGGCGTCGAATTGCTGCCGGAAGTGAGCTGGCCCGACACCACAATGCGCGGAACGGTGGCGTAGCCGCCGACGGTCAGCGCGGTGGCGGTGACGCTGGAATTGGTATTTTCCAGCGAACGGCCCTGGATGCGGATCTGCCCGGTATTGAGGAAGCCGCCGACCGGCTTGCCGCCCACCCGCGTGACGCAGGAGGCGCTGTCGCCGCTGAGGCAGGTATAATTGGCGGTGGACTGGCCCTGGATCACCACGCCGGTGGCACTGATATCGGCGTCGATCGGATTGCCGATAATGGTGCCGCGGTTGATGAAGGAAAAACCGCCGCCCTGGCCGCTGAAGCCGTCCGCCGCATCGACCGAGGATTGGACGGGGCCCATGATCAGAGGCTGGGTGACGCCGAATGAGGCGGCGACCGAAGCGCCGGAATCGATCAGCAGTACCGGACTGATGCCGCCCGCGGCGGAGACGCCGTTGCCGGCGACCGTGCCGGCCACGACATTGGGGAAAGAGGTCTTGGGGCCGTCGATCAGCAGACCGCCGGCGACGGGGCCGGCGATCAGCACGGCCGAGCCGCTCTCCGGATTGGGGTCCTTGGTGCTGGGAGTCTGGGTGCCGCCGACCTGGACGGTGCCGCTGATCGCCAGCACGCCGGTGCTGTTGGCGGCACAGGTCTGGCCCACCGTTGCGAGCTGGGCGCTGTCGCAGGCCTTGATCGAACCCAGCATGGCCAGGCCGCGAGCGCCGTTGCCCGTGTTGGTGAGGACGGCGCCGCTGGGAACGGTCACATTGCCGTTGGTGAAGCCTTCCAGATCGACAAGGCTGCCGGCGGGCGCCACCGAATTCTGGCTGGGCACCATGGTCATGCTGCCGCCCAGGGTGATGTCGCCATAAACCCTCGCCAGAGGCTCCATCAGGAAGGCAGTCGAGGAATCGCCCGCCACCAGGATCGAACTGCCGCCCGCGGCGGCGCCCGTGGTGGTGACGACGGGCGCCAGGTTGATCGGACCGTAGAAAGAAAAAGGTCCGTTGATGTCGACGCCGACCTTGCCGGCGCCGCTGCCGGTCAGGTCGATGGTGCCGATATTGGTGAAGCCCTTGGAAACGATGTTCGCCAGCGAGGTATCGATGCGAACGCCCGAGGCATTGTCGGTGCCGGTGTTGGCGATGGTGCCGCCGGTATTGACGAACAGCAAATTGTTGGAATTGAGCGTGACGGCGGGGCTGGCGAGATTCACCGCCACCGCGCCGCCCGTGTCGATGGTCAGGTCGCCATCGGCGGAGGTGGTGTGGGCGACGGTGCTGCGGCTGGAGATGGTGGTCTGGGCCAGCGCGCCGTCCGCCATGATGGGACCGGCCAGCAAAGCGGCCGTGGCGGCGGAAAGCATCAAGCGGTGCTTCGTCAAAATCCCAGTCTCCAGTATCGCTTCGGCCGCCGGGGAAGGGCCAAAGGCCCGGTACCACCCTGTTTCTGGCTCTGCCTTTTTGGACCTGCTCCAGCCGGTCCCGCGTCGCGGTTGCGTTTTCTTCCGATTGCGGCAGGGCACCCAAGGCCAAAATGGCCTTCCCGAACCCTTTCCAGACCGCCTTTGTACCCACTCGCGACGGCGGTTCAACAGCAAATTTTCGCGTTTTAATCAGGTGTTAGCCGGCCCAAGGCCAGAATGGCGGGTGAAAAAGGATTAACCCGAGCCGATTCGCATGAACCAGGCCCGCCATAGCGGCTTCGCCCGGCTGACCCAGAAAGACGTCAGCGCCGCGATCGCCCGCCATGAAATGCTCTATTCCGGGCGGATGGGCGGGGCGCGGGCGACCTTCGCGTTCTGCGACCTGTCGGGGCTTGATCTGTCGGGCCGCAACCTGGCCGATGCCGATTTCACCGGCGCGGTATTGGAAGAAGCCAATCTGTCCGGCAGCAAGCTGGAATCCGCCAGTTTCTTCGGCGCCGACCTGCGCCGCGTCAATCTTGCCCAGGCCTCGATGCGCCGGGCCGACCTTCGGGGCGCGTCCTTGCGGGGCGCCAACCTGATGGGCACTGATCTTTACGAAGCCGATCTGCGCGAAGGCACCATCGCCGAGAAGGACAAATACGGCAATCTGCGCATGCTGCAGCATGACATCGGCCCGTCCGAACTGCCGGCCGCGATGCTCAACTCCGCCAATCTGGAACGCGCCAAGATGACCGGCGCCATGGCGGTGCAGGCCGATTTCACCGACGCGATCATGAAAGGCTGCCGGCTTGCCCGCGCCAATCTGCGCCAGGCGCGCCTGACCGGCGCCAATCTGGAAAATGCCGATCTGTCGGGCTGCAATCTCACCGGCGCGGACTTGGCCGGCGCCATCCTGATCGGGGCGCGGCTGGACCTGGCCACCACCCATGGCGCCGATCTCTCCAAGACCCTGATGGAAGACGTGATGCCCAGCGCGGAGGAAACCCAGCGGCTGGAGGAGATTCTCGACAGCCACACACGCTGGGCCGAGACCGAAGGCCGCGAAGGCAAGCCCGCCGACCTCACCGGCATGGATTTGCGAAAGGTCCAGCGCCTGTCGCACCGCATGCTCACCGCCCTGATCGCGCCCAACGCCATTCTCTACGGCGTCAATTTCGAAGGCGCCTCACTTCAGGGCAGCAAGCTGGAAGGCTGCGACCTGCGCTCGGCCAAGTTCGGCGGCGCCGACCTGCGCGGCGTCAATCTGTCGGGCGCCAAGCTCAATCACGCCGATCTGCGCGACACCAAATTGGGGCCGCTGCTGATCTCCGAGGCGCGGCTGCTGCCGGCGCGGCTGGACAATGCCGAGGCGCGCTATGCCGATTTCCGCGGCGCCGATTTGCGCCGGGTGCGCATGGCCGGCAGCGATCTGTCCTACGCCAATCTCACCGATGCGGATCTGCGCGATACCGACCTGACGGGCGTGGAAATGTCGGGCGCCAAGCTGCCGATGCAGTTCGCGGACGCCGCCGCGATCTCCGCCTAACCCGCGACTTTCGTCTTGGTACGGATGAACTGGCCGAGCCGCGCCAGCGAGACTTTCGCCTCGTTGTGATTTTCGGTCTGGAACAGATGGCCCATGCCGTCATAGATCTCCACACTCACCGGCACGGCAGCGTCGGCGGCGCGGTCGCCCAGCTTGGAAGCATCGTCGCGCAGGATTTCCAGCGCGCCCGCATGGACCATGATGGGCGGGAAATCCTTCAGGCTGGCGAAGACCGGCGAGGCATAGGCGTCGCAGGGATTGGATTTGCGCAAGTAATGCCGGGCGCACTGGAACAGCGTTTCCCAATGCATGGAAGGATCGGATTTCTGATTGGAGAGCAGCGACCAGCCGGACAGCGACAGGTCCGCCCAGGGCGACAGCGCCAGGAGGCCCGCCGGCATGGCGAGGCCGGCATTGCGGATCGCCAGCGCCACCGAAAAGGCCAGACCGCCGCCCGAGCCGTCGCCGGCGAGGATCACGCCGGAGGAGGCGATGCCGGAGCCGATCAGGCTGCGATAGGCATCGATGCCGTCGCGCACGGCGGCGGGAAACACGCATTGCGGCGCCAGCCGGTATTGCACCGCGAAGGCATCCGCCTCACCGGCTTCCACCAGCTTTCCGATCAAGCCGCGATGGCTTTCCGGCGAGCCGGCGATATAGCCGCCGCCATGGAAATAGAGCAGCACCCGGCCCGGCATGGCGCGGGACGCGCGCGCCCATTCGCCGGGAATGGGACCGAGCTGGCCCGGCTCGAAGCGCACGTCGGCGGGGGCTGCGCCCAGGCGCTGAAAGATCGCCTCGAACTGCGCCTTCAGCTCCGCGACCTCGCTGATGCCGCCGGGCGCGGCTTTGCGTGAGGGAGTCCAGATCGCCATAAGCTTGGGGCCGGAAAGGAAAGGCTGCGGCGCGAGCCTATCAAAAACGGGAGGGCGGGGCATCCCTGATGGACGCCCCGCCCTCTCTTTTCTTCGCAAAGACGGTTAAGCCGCCTGCTTGTCGCCTTCGATGGTCTTCAGCTCCGGCGCATTGATCGCGATCTTGCGGGGCTTCTTGGCCTCCGGAACCACGCGCTCCAGATCGACATGCAGCAGGCCGTTCTCCAGCCGCGCGCCGCGCACTTCGACATGCTCGGCAAGCTGGAAGCTGCGCTCGAAGGCGCGGCCGGCAATGCCCTGGTGGAGATAGGAGGTCTTTTGGGTTTCCTCACGCTTGCCGGTGACGGTCAGGACGCCGTCCTTGACCTCAATGCCGAGATCCTTTTCGGCGAAGCCGGCGACCGCGATGGTGACGCGGTAATTATTCTCGTCGCTGCGTTCGATATTGTAGGGCGGATAGCCCTGGGTGTCGGACGTTTCGAGCAAATCCAGCAGGCGGTCGAAGCCGACAGTGCTGCGGAAGAAAGGGGTGTAATCCAGACGCATGTGACAACCTCCATAAAGCGTTGTTAAGGGTCCGCCGGAAAGTTCCGCGCGGGCTCGTTCCGGCGCTTTCGCCGCCGGGAACAGCAGGGAAATAGGCGCGAAAAAAGCCCCTTCAAGCCCCCTGAAACCGGAAAAAATGCACCCATCCCAAGGTCCAGAAAGCGGCCATTGCGCCATAAATTAAAGCGTCCATGGCGGGCGGGCTGAGGGTCACGCCGGTGGCGCCGGCGATAAGTGTGCGCAGCCACGCCCCCTCTTCGGCATTGGTCTCCGGGGCGCGCCAGCGGCGGTGCCTGAGCCAGTTTTCCAGATTGTTGAGGATGCAGGCATCCTTGTTGAGCTTCCAGTGCAGCACCACCAGGGGCAGGAAGGCCAGATAAGCGGCCAGCAGCCAGCGCACCGGCGCGGCCCAGCCCGCGAGGATGAACAGCAGCACGGCGACATGCAGCCAGAAACAGCACTGGCCCAACAGGTCGCGGCGCGCCTTCACAGCATCCGGCATGGCGGGAGATTGACCCTTCCGCACGGCCGCTGCAAATGTCGCGCAGAGGACATTGCATGCCGGCAGCCGCGCAGGATTTCGCGCCTTTCTTTATCCAGACCAGGGACGGGGTGCGGCTGCGCGCGGCCCGCTTCGAAACCCCGGAGCCGGGCGGCGTGTGCGTGCTGCTGAACGGCCAGACCGAATATATCGAGAAATATTTCGAGGTGATCGACGATCTGCGGGAGCGCGGCTACAGCGTCGCGGCGCTGGACTGGCGCGGCCAGGGCGGTTCACAGCGCCTGCTGGACAATCCACGCAAGGCGCATATCGAGGATTTCGCGCAATATCACGCCGATCTGGAAGCCTTGCTGGGGCAGGTGGTGGCCCCGATGGCGGGCAACTGCAAACCCATCGCATTGGCCCATTCGATGGGCGGCCATATCCTGCTCAAATATCTGCACGGCCGGCCAACGGATTTTTCCGCCGTGGTGCTGACGGCGCCGATGATCCAGATCAGCACCCGCGGCGTGCCCCGCGCCCTGGTCGAAGCGGTCGCACGTTTTCTCAATCGCCAGGCGCCCTCGCGCGATTTCGTCTGGGGCATGGCGGTGCGCGACCAGCTCACCCTCCCCTTCGCCTCGCAGATCGTCACTTCGGACCAAGCGCGTTATCGCCGGACCCATGACATTCTGGCGGCCGATCCGGAATTGCGGCTGAACGGTCCCACCTGGGGCTGGCTTGCGGCCGCCATGAAATCCATCCTGGAGATTTCTGCGCCCGGCTATGCCGAAGCGATTTCGACGCCGGCCCTGATCCTGGCGGCAGGCAAGGACCGGGTCTGCGACAGCGGCGCGCTCACGGCATTCGCCGCCCGCATGCCCCACGCCGAATGCGTCATCATCGCGGGCGCCGAGCATGAAATTCTGATGGAGCGGGACATCTATCGCGACCAGCTCTGGGCGGCGTTCGACCGCTTCCTGCAAACAGAAACGCCGCGCCCGTAAGAGCGCGGCGTTTCCTTTCGGCGACGGGTTACGGAGCCGGCGCGGCGGGCACAGGCTGTGTCGGAGCCGGGGCGGGTGTGGCCTCGGCCGGGGACGGCGGCACGGTTTCCTGCTCCACCGGCGCGGGGACAGCATCGGGACTGGCCGGCGCGGATTGTTCGCCCTGGGCGGTACCATTGATGGCGAGCGCGGCCGACGGCGCCGCAGGCTCGGCCGGTGCGGCGGCGGGGGCCGGCGTGACGTCCGGCGCCGGCGTGGTTTCCGGCGCCACCGTAGCGGCACCCAGAGAGGCTGCGCTTTGGCTGCGCGCGGCACTGCGGAGCGGCGCCTTCTTCACGGGCGCGGGCGGGGCCTCCACCGGCGTGGCGGTTTGCATATCCGCAGTCGCCGGCTGGGTGTCGGCGACGGGAGCGGGCGCCGGCGGCGGCGCCACCGGAACAGCGGCAGCGGTCCGGACCGGCCGCGCCGCGGGCTGCGCGGAGATGGAATAGGCATAGACGCCGGCGGCGCCGACCAGAAGCGCAACGGCGAAGGCGCCGCCGATCTTCACCGCCTTGCTGCCGGACTCTTCTTCTTCGATGACATGAAATTCCCTCAAGGACTCGCCGGAATCCTCGCGCAGCAGCAACGCATCGTCCCGCAGGATGGGATCGTCTTGCACAATGGCAATGTCGGTGTCGGAGGCACGGTTGAAGTCGCGCAGATCGCTCATAGGGTCTCCTGCTTGTGATGGATTTCGACAGCGATAAGAGAACGTTTCGCGCGCATGCCGGTTGCGAATGCGTCTAACAAGGGCGGAATTGCGGCAGCAACCGGGAACGTTGTGGAAAGCCTTATGAACAAAGGCTCAAATGCGGTTCGCGCCGCCTTGATGTCGCCGCATTGAAGCAGCCCCGGCAACATGACAAAAATTTTCAGCCGGCGAGAAGCGCCATCGCGGCTTCGTGCACGCGCTTGTCGCCGGCCGCCAGGATGGTCTTGCCGTCCAGCGGCGAGCCGCCGTCCCAGCTTGTGACGATGCCGCCGGCGCCTTCCACCAGCGGCACCAGCGCCGCGATGTCCCAGGCGTGAAAGCCGGCTTCGATGATCACATCGACAAAGCCCAGCGCCAGCGCGGCGAAGAGATAGCAGTCGCCGCTGTAGCGGGTCAGGCGCGCGGCGCCCGCCACGCGCTGGAACGCGGCCTGCTGTTCGCGGCTGAAATAGGAATAAGGATCGGTGACACAGAGCACCGCGTCCTTAAGATCGCCGCAGGGCCGCACTTGCAACGGCGTGCTGCGGCCCGCCTGCAGCAGCACCGAAGCGCCGTTGACGCCTAGAAAGCGTTCGCCCAGCACCGGCTGGTCGAGAATGCCCAGCACCGGCACGCCGTCCTTTTCCAGCGCGATCAGCGAGCCCCATTCATGGCGGCCGGTGATGAAGGCGCGGGTGCCGTCCACCGGGTCGAGCACCCAGCGCCAGCCGCTCGAACCCGCCTGCTCGCCATATTCCTCGCCCAGGATGCCGTCATCCGGGCGCAGCTTCGCCAGCACCTCGCGAATGGCGCGCTCGCCGCCCTTGTCGGCTTCGGTGACGGGATCGAAGGCGTGCACGCCGGGCTTGTGGGCGACATCGATGCGCTGGCGGAAATAGGGCCGGATCACCGCGCCGGAGGCATCGGCGAGCTTGTGGGCGACGGCGATCATCTCGTCTGGAACGGTCATGACGCGGTTCTACCGCGCGGACCGCGTCAACGCTAGGCGTCGACCTTCGCCCTTTTGCGCAGATGCGGCTTCAGCATGCGTTTGCGGATGCGGATGTTCTGCGGCGTCACTTCGACCAACTCATCGTCTTCGATGTACGCCATGGCCTGCTCCAGGGTCATCGGCACGATCGGGGTCAGGCGCACCGCTTCGTCCTTGGAGGTGGTGCGGATGTTGGTGAGCTGCTTGGTCTTGATCGGATTGACGTCCAGATCGTTGTCCTTGGCGTTCTGGCCGATGATCATGCCTTCATAAACCTTGGTGCCGGGCGTGACGAACAGCTTGCCGCGCTCTTCCAGATACCAGAGGCCATAGGCCACCGCCTCGCCATCTTCGGTCGAGATCAGCACGCCATTGGTGCGGCCGCCGACACTGCCCTTGTGCGGGGCATATTCCAGGAACATGCGGTTCATCACGCCGGTGCCGCGGGTGTCGGTGAGGAATTCGCCGTGATAGCCGATCAACCCGCGGGCAGGCGCATGGAAAACGATGCGGGTCTTGCCGGCGCCGGTGGGGCGCATGTCGGTCATCTCGCCCTTGCGCAGCGAAATCTTCTCGATCACCACGCCGGTATAGGCATCATCGACATCGACGGTGACTTCCTCGATCGGCTCCAGCCGCTCGCCATTCTCGGTCTTGAACAGCACGCGCGGGCGCGAAATCGCCAGTTCGAAGCCTTCGCGGCGCATGGATTCGATCAGCACGCCAAGCTGCAATTCGCCGCGGCCCGCCACTTCGAAAGCGCCTTCGCCGGTTTCGCTGACTTTCAGCGCCACATTGCCTTCGGCTTCGCGCAGGAGCCGCTCGCGGATGACGCGGGACTGGACCTTGTCGCCCTCGCGGCCGGCCAGCGGCGAGTCATTCACCGAAATGGTCATCGCCAGGGTCGGCGGGTCGATGGGGTGGGCGGGAATGGCGTCTTCGACGCCCAAGTCGCACAAAGTGTCGGCCACGGTGGCGGTTTCCAGGCCCGCGATGGCGACAATGTCGCCGGCCTCGGCGCGCTCGACGGGCACCCGGGCCAGGCCGCGGAAGGCCAGAAGCTTGGTGACGCGGGTCTTTTCGATGATCTCGCCGGCGGCGTTCAGCGCCTTGATGTTGCGGCCGGTGGTGATGACGCCCGATTCGATGCGGCCGGTGAGGATGCGGCCCAGGAAATTGTCGGCCTCCAGGGTGGTGACAAGCATCTTGAAGGGATGTTCGTCGCCCGCCAGCGCCTGCGGCTTGGGCGCCGGCACGTCCTCGACGATGCGGCGGAACAGCGGCGTCAGGTCCTTGCGCTCGTCTTCCAGCTCGTCCACCGCCCAGCCGTTGCGGCCCGAGGCATAGAGATGGTGGAAGTCGAGCTGGTTGTCATTGGCTTCCAGCGACAGGAAGAGGTCGAAGATGGATTCCAAGGTCTCCTTGGGCTGGGCATCGGAACGGTCGATCTTGTTGATCACCACAATCGGCTTAAGCCCCAGTTTCAGGGCTTTCGACAGCACGAATTTGGTCTGGGGCATGACGCTCTCGGCCGCGTCCACCAGGAGCACCACGCCGTCCACCATCGACAGGATGCGCTCCACCTCGCCGCCGAAATCGGCATGGCCGGGGGTGTCGACCGTGTTGATGCGCACCCCATTCCATTCGACGCTGGTGCATTTGGCCAGAATGGTGATGCCGCGCTCGCGCTCCTGGTCGTTGGAATCCATGGCGCGCTCGGCCATCTGCTGGTTCTCGCGCACCGAGCCGGACTGCTTGAGAAGCTGGTCCACCAGGGTGGTCTTGCCGTGGTCGACATGCGCGATGATGGCGATGTTGCGGATGTCCATGAATCAAAGTGCCCGGGCTGGAGAGAGGCGGGCTTATAGACGGGGCGCCGGTCGGCGCGCAACGCAGATGCGAAAAGCCGCACCACAATCCTAAAATTATGTTTTAAATCAATTGCTTATAAAGAAGCGGGAACCGGCTTTGGCAGGCTTTGCCCCGGTTTTGGGACATTTGTGAGAAACTTTTGCCGTATAGAGAGGCCTATACAGGCCCCGAAATTGTACCTAAAGCCATGCGCCGCTTGAGTTTTTCAAACGGTCTGGCGGGCCGGAAAAATCGGCTGGACAGAAAAGAGGCGCGCCGCACGGACGGCGTCATCGAGGAATTAACGTGAGCGTTTCGAACAACCATGACAAGGCTGCCATCCTGAGGGCCGCCCTTTTCCAGGCCGAAGAGGGCCGTTAGTCGGATGAATATGCAGATGAACACCCCCAAGCTGGACTATCGCAACGCAAGCACTGGCGGCGGTGGTGGCAAGCGCTTCCTGATCGGCGGCGCGGCCCTGGTGGCGATCCTGACCGGATTTTATTTCTACACCCATAGCGGCAATCCGGCGGGCGGCGGCGGCGGCCGGGGCCGTGGCGGCGCCGGCCTCAGCGCCCCGGTGAAAGTGGCGCCCGTCGAACGGCGCAACATGGCGGTGATCGAACGCACCATCGGCACCGTGGTGGCCAATGCCACCGTCACCATCACTGCCCGCGTCCAGGGTCAATTGATTTCGACCAATTTCAAGGAAGGCCAGATGGTCCGCAAAGGCGATCTGCTGTTCCGGATCGACCCCGCGCCTTTCCAGGCCGCCTATGACAGCGCCAATGCCGCGCTGCTGAGCACCAAGACCAAGGCCGAACGCTCCGCCAACCTGTTCCGCCAGGCGGCGATCTCCGCCCAGGACAATGACAACGCCCAGGCCGCCTATCTGCAGGCCAAGGCCAATCTGGAATCGGCGCGGCTCAATCTGGAATTCACCCAGATCCGCTCGCCCATCGACGGCAAGACCGGCCCCATCATGCTGCAGGCCGGCAATCTTGTGTCGGTCAACGGCCTCAACGCGCCGCTGGTGTCGATCACCCAGATCCAGCCGATCAAGATTTCCTTCGCCCTGCCACAGATGGACCTGCCGCGCATCCAGGCGCGCCAGCATGCCAAGGAAGGCCTGATCGCCCGCGTGCTGCTGCATGATCGCGGCGGCGAGGACCTCACCTTGCCGGTGGATTTCGTCTCCAACGCCGTCAGCGCCACCTCCGGCACCATCGAATTGCGCGCCACCTCCCCCAATGCCGATGCCTCGCTCGTGCCGGGGCAATTGGTGGATGTGGTGGTCGAACTGGCCGAAATCCCCAATGCCATCGTGGTGCCGCGCGAAGCCATCAACACGGGCGCCGACGGCCAGTATGTCTACACCGTGGTGGATGACACTGCGGTGCAGGTGCCGATCCGGCCGATCTTCGATGACGGCACCAATGTCGCGGTGCAGGCCAATCTGAAAGCCGGCGACCAGGTGATCGTGGACGGCCAGTTGCGCGTGGTTCCGGGTGGCAAGGTTACGGTTTCGCGCGGGCGCCCGGCCGGCGCGGCCGCGGCGGCCGGCGGACGGCGTAACGGCGCCCGTGGCGGCCGTCGCGGCGGCGGACGCCGCAATGGCGGCGGTGGAGGCTGACCATGATGAACCCCTCCAAGATCTTCATCGACCGTCCGGTCATGACCACCCTGGTGATGGCCGCCGTCGTGATCGCCGGCGCCTTCAGCTACACCCTGCTGCCGGTCAGCGACCTGCCCAACATGGACCTGCCCACGATCAACGTGAATGCGGGCCTGCCGGGCGCCGATCCCTCGACCATGGCGTCCGCCGTGGCCTCGCCGCTGGAATCCGCCTTTACCCAGATCGCCGGCATCGACTCGATGACCTCGAGCTCCGGCCAGGGCAATACCAGCATCACCCTGCAATTCAGCCTGGACCGCGACATCGACAGCGCCGCCCAGGACGTGCAGGCGGCGATTTCCGGCGCCCAGCGCTCGCTTCCGCGCGGCATGCTTTCGCCGCCCTCCTTCCGCAAGCTCAATCCCGCCGACACGCCCCAGATGTTCATCGCCCTGACCTCGGACACGCTGTCTCCGACCAAGGTGAATGAATATGCCGAAGGCCAACTGGCGCGGCAGCTTTCCACCCTGGAAGGCGTCGCCCAGATCCAGGCCCAGGGCGCCTCCAAATATGCCGTGCGCATCCAGGTCGATCCGGCGGCGCTGGCGACCCGCGCCATCGGCATGGACCAGGTGGTCAGCGCGGTCTCCCAGGCCAACGTCAACCAGGCCACCGGCGCCCTCAACGGCTCGACGCGCGCCGCAATCATCAAGGCCGACGGCCAGCTCGACAATGCCGAAGGCTTCCGCCGCCAGGTCATCGCCTATCGCAACGGCGCCCCGGTGCGCCTCGGCGACATCGCCCAGGTGCTGGACTCCAAGTCCAATCCCTATTCGGGCGCCTGGTACAAGGGCAAGTCGGCGGTGGTGCTCTATGTCTATCGCCAGCCCGGCGCCAACATCATCCGCATGACCGATGCGGTCCATGCCGCGCTGCCCAAATTCCGCGAAAGCCTGCCGCCGGCCATCGACATGGAAGTGGTGTTCGACCGTTCCATCATCATCCGCGGCTCGGTCGATGAAGTGCAGAAGACCCTGGTGATTGCCGGCGTGCTGGTGGTGGGGGTGATCTTCGTCTTCCTGCGCCGCCTTTCCGCCACCCTCATCCCGTCCCTGGCCCTGCCGATCGCGGTGATCGGCACCTTCGCCGGCATGGAAGCTTTGGGCTTCAACCTCGACAATCTGTCGCTGATGGCGCTGACCCTGTCGGTCGGCTTTGTGGTCGACGACGCCATCGTCATGCTGGAGAATATTGTCCGGCACATCGAGCTGGGCGAGAAACCTTACGACGCCGCGGTCAATGGGGCGGGGGAAATCGCCTTCACCATCCTGTCCATGACCATCTCGCTGGCCGCCGTGTTCATTCCCGTCGTCTTCATGGGCGGCGTGGTGGGACGGCTGTTGCATGAATTCGCCCTCACCATCATCGTGGCGGTGCTGTTCTCGGGCCTGGTCTCGATCACCCTGACCCCGATGCTGTGCGCCCGCATCCTGAAGGACGAGCACGCCCAGAAGCACAACTGGTTCTACAATCTTTCGGAACGCAGCTTCGATGCCGTGCAGAACACCTATCAGCGCAGCCTGGCCTGGTCCCTGCGGCACCGGCCGGTGATCCTGGGCCTGTTCTTCGCCAGCATCCTGGCCTCCGCCGGCCTGTTCTCCATCATGCAGCAGGACTTCCTGCCGGCCGATGACGTGGAGCGCATTTCCGGCACCATCCAGGCGGCGAACGGCACCTCCTACGACCAGATGATCGGCTATGCCAATCAGGTGATGCGCATCGTCGAGAATGATCCCAATGTCGAAACCGCGATCCTCAACATCGGCGGCTTCGGCGGTTCGGCCGGCGTCAACAGCGCCCGCTTCATGCCGATCAAGCTGAAGCCCCGCTCCGAGCGCGAATTATCGGCCGACGAGGTGATCCGCGAACTGCGCCGCAAGACGCAGCGCCTCCCGGGCATCAATGTGTTCTTCTCCAACCCGCCCACCGTCAATGTCGGCGCGCGCGGCGGCCGCTCGGCCTATCAGTACACTTTGCAGGGCGTCGATATCGACGAGTTGCAGGATTATGCCGCCAAGCTGGCGGCCGAACTGGAGGCCACCCCCGGCTTTGTCGGCGTCAACAGCGATCAGGACGCCGCCATGCCGTCCGTGATGCTGAAGATCGACCGCGACCGCGCCGCGGCCGCCGGGGTATCCGCGCAGCAGATCGAGAATGTGCTGGGCTATGCCTTCGCCGGCCAGCGCGTGTCCCAGATCAACACCCAGACCGACCAGTATGACGTGATCATGGAATTGCCGCCGGAATTCCAGCGCGACGCGTCCGCCTTTTCCCGTCTGTATGTGACGGGAACCGGCGGCCAGCTTGTGCCGCTGACGGCGGTGACCACCACCACCCATGGGGTGATGCCCCTTACCATCAACCATGCCGGCCAGGTGCCTGCCATCACCATCTCCTTCGACATGGGCCAGGGCAGGACCCTGAGCGATGCCATCACCGCGATCCGCGAGGCCAGCGCCAATATCGGCCTGCCGGATTCCATCACCGGCAGCTTCCAGGGCAACGCCGCCGCCTTCGAGCAGTCCAGCAAGAATATGGGCCTGCTGCTGGTGATGGCGATGGTGGTGGTCTACATCATCCTCGGCATCCTGTACGAAAGCTTCATCCACCCGCTCACCATCCTGTCGGGCCTGCCCTCGGCGGCGCTGGGCGCGCTCCTGATCCTCTTCATCTTCAATGTGCCGCTGACGCTCTATGCCTTTGTCGGCATGATCATGCTGATCGGCATCGTGAAGAAGAACGCGATCATGATGATCGACTTCGCCCTCAACAAGCAGCGGGCGTCGCCGGACGTTTTACCGGAAGATGCGATCTTCGAAGCGGCGCTGGTGCGCTTCCGCCCGATCATGATGACCACCATGGCGGCCTTGATGGGCACTTTGCCGATCGCGCTGGGCACCGGCATCGGCTCGGAAAGCCGCCGGCCGCTGGGCCTGTGCGTGGCGGGCGGCCTTCTGGTGTCGCAGCTCCTGACGCTCTACATCACGCCGGTGATCTATACCTATCTCGACCGGCTGGGCTCGCAGATCCAGGGCCTCACCTTCCGGCGCCCCAAAGTGGTGCACCAGCCGGCCGAGTAGCAGCCGGGCACAGACGAAAATGGGCGCCCTCACCGGCGCCCTTTTTGTTTGGGTCAGTCCAGGGCGACGCCCACAGGCGGGGGCCGCAGCCGGTCGAAGGGGCCGGCTAGGAACAGGCCCGCCACAAAGCCCCCCACATGCGCCTGCCAGGCAATGGTGTCGGTATCATTGGTCAGGCCCAGGCCGGTGATGCCCACCAGGGCATTCACCCCCAGCCACACCAGGGTGAACATCAGGATCTGGCGGGAGAAGACCGGCACCAGGGGTCCCTCGGCGCCCGGCCGCAATGTGGGCAGCATCCGCACCGCCGCCGCCATCAGGCCCGAAATGGCGCCCGAGGCCCCGATCATGGGCACCGCGGAGCCCCAGTTGATCGCCAGATGCGCCGCAGCCCCCGCCAGGCCGCAGAGAATGAAGAACAGCAGGAACAGGCCGGTGCCGAAACGGCGCGCCACCACCGGCCCGAAGGCGAGCAGCCAGGCGCCATTGATCGCCAGATGGGCCCAGCCGCCATGCAGCGCCATGTAGCTGAAGAAGGGCACCACCTGATCCCACAGGCTGCCGGCGCTCATTCCCGCCGCCGCCAGGAAGGCGGGGCTGTAGCGGGCCGGGATGAAGCCATACTGGATCATCCAGGCGACATCCTGCTCGGGCGCCACCAGGCCGCGGCCGGCGTGGATGGCGGCCAGGAGCGCGATCAGGCCCAGCACCACCGCCGGGGCGTTGAAAACGGGCTGGCGCGGCGCCTGGGGCTGAAGAAAGGCCATGGCGTATATCTAGAGGCTGGGGCGCCAAGCGCAACTGCTCCCAAATGGCACAAATAACTGTGCCGCAGCGGCGCGGCTGTGCCGCCACATCGGGCCGCGGGCCCGGCGGGATGAAGACCGCGCCCACTGCCCTTGCCGCAACCGGTCCCGACGGTACGGCGGGATCAGGTCTTAATCGGCCTTAACACATCGCATCCGCATCCCGCACGTCGCGAAAAGCCCGCTTTGTCACGCCTTTTGCGATGCCGGAGCAACGCGTTCCCGCTTTGGCACGGACAATCCTTAATCGCCCATTAAGTTCTGGCACGCCGGTTGCTCTGTGGGAGGCGTAAGTTTTTGGAACAGACGACATGACCCATTCGAAGAAATTCCTGCTCGCGGCGCTTCTGGCCACCTCCGTCTCCACGGCGGCCCAGGCTGGCGGCTACTCGGATTCGGGCATGTATAACGGCTATGGCGCCTTCTCCCAGAACACCCCGTCCAACTACACGATGCGGGATTCATTGGGGAATCTGACCATGGTCAATGGCCGCATCACCCCCTCCACCTACTCCAGCGGCGGCGGCCAGTCGGCCAGCGCCGGGGTTGGCACGAGCGGTGCAGGTGCAGCGTATGGGGAGGCCACCGCGATCGGTAACTCCCTGAACGTCCAAGTCATCGGAATGCACAACACCACGATCATCGACGCCCAGCAGATCAACAATGGCAGCCAAACCGCCATCACCAAACTGAACCAGTAGATATTAGGAAAGAAGGGACGCCCCTCCCATGACACCCCGCGGACGCAAACACCTGATGAAGCCGCTCGCCATTCTCCTGGCGGCGCTCACCCTCGAGGGCTGCATCAGCCCGGCTGCCGACTCCGTCGGCCGCTACACCTCGCCGATCGGCGGGTCGCCGGTGATCTCCAACGAGACTCCCTATTCCGCCGCCCTGCGCTGCATGTCCGGCATTGTCGGCCAGCACCCGGTGCGCATCGCCATCGGCCAGATCTCCGATTACACCGGCAAGACCGAAAGCGACGGCTCGGGCCGCAAGGTCACCGCCGGCGCCGCCCTGATGGCGATGAGCGCCATGTCCAAGGCCGGCGTGCACATGGTGGAGCGCTTCGACACCTCGGTCGCCGAGATGGAACTGAAGTACGCCAACAACAAGCTGATCTCGGACGACAAGAATCCGAACAATGGCGATTTCCGCAAGATCATGGCCGGCTCGATCCCCGGTTCCGACTATTACATCGTCGGCGGCATCACCGAGCTGAACTTCAACCTGCGCTCTGAAAATGCGCAAGGAAATGGCGGCGCCGCCTCGAACTCCGGCCTCACCGGCACGGTGGGCGGCAGCCTCTATGTGATGAATGTCGGCCTGGACATGCGCCTGGTCAACACCAACACCCTGGAAGTGGCGGACGTCATTTCCTACCAGAAGCAGATCATCGGCCGCCAGGTTTCCGCCGGCGTCTTCGACTTCCTGGGCACCCACTTCTTCGACGTCAGCGTCGGCGAAAGCGCCCTGGAGCCGATCCAGCTCGCCGTCCGTTCGGTGATCGAACGCGCGGTGCTGGAAATGGTCACCCGCATCTACCGGGCGCCTGGCGCGTCCTGCGCCTCGCCGATCGGCACTTCGGCCGATCCCCTGGGCGACAACCGCTACGCCCCCTATCCGATGCCCTATCCGTATCAGGCCTATCAGCCTTATCCGCAACCTTATCCCTATCGCCCCGTCGCCTATAACCAGGAGAACTACAATGAATATTCGCGCCAAATCCCTTACAGCGGCTACGCTACTGCTGACGCTAATGTCGGCAACGTGCGCCTCCGCGGGGGACTGGGATTCTAATTCCGGCAGCCAGTACGGCACCTGGAGCGACTCCATGGGCATTGGCAGCGTGATCGCCAATGACCAGACCACGCTCCAGACCCAGTGGTCGGGCATGCATGGCTCGGTGGACACGATCGGCGGCGACGCTGCCTTTCAGGGCGCCGCGGCCGGCAACCTGGTGGACATCATGACCATGAACAACACAAGGGTGCAGAACAGCCAGATCGTCGGTGTCGATGCCGCCATCGCGTCGGACATGAATATCGGCGCCAACAATATCTGGGGCAGCGTCGGCATCCAGAACAATGTTCTGTGCAACGGCGCCTCCGTCTCCACCGATCCGGTGCTGACGGCGGTGAGCTCGAACCAGGAGTGCCATGCCAAGGACCCTGCCTCCTCGGTGACCGCCAATGTGACCAATATCGCGGGCACCATGGCGATCCAGAGCATGGCCATGGGCAACACCTTCGAGGCCGACAGCAACGCCGACAATTTCCCGGTGATGTCGCGCCAGTTCAACAATTCGATCTCGGCGTCCACCATCAACGCCAATGCGTACAATATCGGTGGCGCCATGAGCCTGTCTTCGAGCGCCATCGGCAACCGCTCGCAGATCCTGCACTACTCCACGCACTAGCCGACACCTGAAGTACCTCGCGGAACCGGAGAGCTTTCTCCACCTTTCCGGTTCTGCTCCTGGTCCGCGTCGGCATTCTCCGGGGCAAATGGGAATGCCGAGGAGCGAAGGGGAGGGCAATCGCCCTCCCCTTCTTTCATTTCAGCGCCGGCCTCGACCCGAGCACGCCGCCCGTGGTATTTCGCCAATCATGACCGCCCTGCCCATCGACCTGGATGCCTTCGAAGCCGCGCCTGTGGCGCGCGAACCCTTTGCCTATGCGATGGTGCCCCGTTTCGTGAAGCCGGAAGCGATGGCGGCGATCAATGCCGACTATCCGCTGGTGACCCATCCCGGCAGCTTTCCCCTTCCCACCCTGAAATATGGCCCGGCTTTCGCGGGGTTCATGGCCGCGATCCAGGGGCCGGAATTCACCCGGGCGGTGGAAAAGAAGCTGGGCGTGGACCTCAAAGGCCGGCCCACCATGGTGACGGCGCGCGGCATGTCGGCGGCGCGCGACGGCCAGATTCATACCGACAGCCGCACCAAGTTGATCACGGTGCTGATCTACATGAACAATGAATGGGAGGCGAAGACCGGCAGGTTGCGCCTCTTGCGCGGCCCCGACGACCTCAACGACGTGATCGCCGAAGTGCCGCCCGACGAAGGCACCATGCTGATCTTCAAGAACGAGCCCAATGCCTGGCACGGCTTCGAAGCCTTCGAAGGCCCGCGCCGCGTGATCCAGCTCAACTGGGTGACGGATGAGGGCGTGGTCTGGCGTGAACAGACCCGCCACAAGGTCAGCGCCTTCTTCAAAAGACTGCGTGGCAAGGGGCGAGAAGCGGCATCCGAAAGGATGTGAGCGGGTCCGGTGGACCCGCGAAAGCGACGAGCGCCTTGAGCACAAGCGAAGGGCGGGACCCCGGTTCGGACCGGATGTAGCTCTGCTGTCATCCCCGGCGAGCATCGCACGTGCAGCGTGCGGTGCGAGGGAAGGGGACCCAGGCGTCTAGACCGCGCGGTTGCCGCCACCTGGATCCCCTTCCCCTCGCTTCGCTCGGCCGGGGAAGACACTATTTGCTTGATGGATAATCGTGCCAATGCCCGGCGAAATCCCGGATGCGATGGCCACTCTCGGTCTTTTCCACGCTGTGCGAATCCAAGGGCACCTTGCCGTAACCGCCCGGAATGTCGAGGACATAGGTGGGCTGTGCCAGGCCTGACAGCCGCGCGCGCAATTGCCGCGTCAGGGCCAGCCCCTCCTCGATGCCGAGGCGGAAATGCGAAGTGCCCGGCGCCAGATCGGGGTGGTGCAGATAGTAAGGCTTGATCCCGTTCTCGACGAAGGCGCGCATCAGCGCCGACAGGGTTTCGAGATCGTCATTGACGCCTTTCAGCAGCACGCTCTGGCTGACCAGGGCGATATCGGCATCGCGCAAACACGCGATGGCGCGGCGGGCCTCGGCCGAGAATTCGCGGGGATGATTGGCATGGATGGCGACCCAGGGCGTGATGCCGGGCGCGACCAACGCGGCCACGAAATCGTCCGTCACCCGGCCCGGATCGACCATCGGCACGCGGGTGTGCCAGCGCGCCACCTTCACATGGCCTATCGCCGACAGCCGGTCCATGATTTCGCCGGCCCGGCGCGGCGAAAGAATGAAAGGATCGCCGCCGGTCAGGATCACTTCCCAGATTTCGGGATGCGCCGCGATGTAGGCCATCGCCCTTTCGAAATCCGTGGGCGACAGCGCATTGGCTTTTCCCGGCCCGATGGTTTCGCGCCGGAAGCAGAAGCGGCAATAGACCGGGCAGGACGACACCGCCTTGAACAGCACGCGGTCGGGATGGCGGTGCACGATGCCCGGCACCGGGCTGTGGGCAGCGTCGCCGATGGGATCGGCGCGTTCCTCCGGCAGCTCACGCAATTCCTGCAAGGAGGGCAGGAACTGGCGCGCGATGGGATCGGCCGGATCGGCGGGATCGATCAGCTTCAGCAGCGACGGCGACACCGCCACCGCATATTTGCGGGCCACCTGTTCAAGATTTGATTTCGCGATCTGTTCCAGATCGCGTGGGGGCAGGCTCATCGGTGCTTGATATCCGGGAGTAGGAGGCCAAGCAATCCGATCGCCGGCAGGAAGGCGCAGACCTGGTAGACGAAAATGATATCGGTGTGATCGGCCAGGATGCCCAGCGCCGCCGCCCCCACCCCGCCCATGCCGAAGGAAAAGCCGAAAAACAGCCCCGCGATCATGCCGACATTGCCGGGCAGGAGATCCTGGGCATAGACCACGATGGCGGGAAAGGCGCTCGCCATGATGAAACCGATGATCATCGACAGGATCATGGTCCAGAACAGGCTGGCATAGGGCAGCGCCAGGGTGAAAGGCAGCGCCCCCAGGATGGAACCCCAGATCACATATTTGCGGCCGATGCGGTCGCCGATCGGCCCGCCCGCCAGGGTGCCCGCCGCCACCGCCGCCAGGAAAATGAAGAGATGCAGTTGCGCGCTCTGCACCGACAGGCCGAAAGCGTGGATCAGATAGAAAGTGTAATAGGAGCTGATGCTGGTGAGATAGAAATATTTGGAGAAGATCAGCAGCAGCAGGATGGCCACCGCGCGCAGGATGTCGCCGCGCGGCAACGCCGCCAGATGGGGCGCCCGGTGCGCGCCCATCCGGGCGATGCCGTGATGCTTGTACCAGCGCCCCACATTCCACAGCACGATGAAGCCGAGCAGCGCCAGCGCCGCATACCAGGCGATGCTGCTATGGCCGTACAGCGCGACGATCACCGCGGCGGTGAGGGGGCCCAGCGCCTGTCCGGTGTTGCCGCCCACCTGGAACAAGGCTTGGGCGAGGCCATGGCGGCCGCCCGAGGCCATGCGCGCCACCCGGCTGGATTCGGGATGAAACACGGCCGAGCCGAAACCGATCAGCAGCGCCGCCCCGATCACGGCGCTGTAGGTGGTCGCCACCGACAGCATCACCAGCCCGGCGCAGGTGGCGACCATGGCGAACGGCAAGGACCAGGGCATGGGCCGCCGATCCGCCGCCAGCCCCACCGCCGGCTGCAGCAAGGACGCGGTGGCCTGGAACGACAGGGTGATGAAACCGATCTGGGCGAAATTCAGGTTCAGATCGTCCTTGAGGCTGGGATAGATGGCCGGCAGCAGCGCCTGCATCATGTCATTCAGCAGATGACAGAAGCTGATCGCGAACAGCACTGTGAACGCGGTGGTGTGCAGGGGCTTGGCGGCGGCATCCGTCATGGCGCGGGAAGAATTCGCTCTTGTTCTGGTTCGGCGCGGTTATGCAAGCGGCGTCCACAATAGGTCGTCAACGCAAGGCGCGCCAGACACCAGCATCACCAGCCGCTCGAAGCCCAGCGCCACGCCCGAAGCTGCCGGCATCTGCGCCAGCGCCGCCAGGAAATCCTCGTCCAGCGGATAGCGCTTGCCGTAAATGCGCTGCTTTTCGTCCATCTCGATCGTAAAGCGGCCGCGCTGTTCGGCCGGATCGGTCAGCTCGCCGAAACCGTTGGCCAATTCGATGCCGCATGCGTAAAGCTCGAACCGCTCGGCCAGCCGGCCATCTTCCGGCTTGGGGCGGGCCAGCGCCGCCTCCACCCGGGGATAGGCGATCAGCAAGGTGGGCCGTTCCAGCCCCAGCCGCGGCTCCACCGCCGCCGCCAGGATCTTGCTGAAGATATCCGACCAATTGTCCCGGTCGGTGATGTCGAAACCGGCGCGGCGGGCGCGGGTCGCCATCGTGTCCCGGTCGGCGCCGCCGTCCGGCGACAAGGTATCCAGAATCTCCACCCCGGCGTGAATGCGGAAGGCGTCGGCCACCGTGAGGCGCTGGGGTTCGGCGAAGGGATCGCAGCTGCGGTCACGATGGACCAGGCTGGCGGTGCCGGCGATCTCGGCCGCCCGGCGCAGCAGCGCAATCGTGTCGTCCATCACCGCGCCATATTCCTCGCCCGTGCGGTACCATTCCAGCATGGTGAATTCGGGGGCGTGGAGGCGGGTGCGCTCGCGGTTCCGGAACACGCGGGCGAATTCGAAGATTCTGTGTTCCCCCGCCGCCAGCAATTTCTTGGCGGCGAATTCCGGCGAGGTGTGTAGGTAAAGCGGCGTCTCGCTGCCGTCCGGCGCCGTCAGGCGGGTTTCAAAGGCATGCAGATGGGCCTCGTTGCCGGGCGAGGCCGCCAGGATGCCGCATTCCACTTCGGTGAAGCCCTGCCCTTCGAACCAGGTTCGCAAACCGGCCTTGATGCGCCCTTTCAGCCGGAGCAGAGGCTGGCGGTCGGCGTGGCGATGAGGGTCCCACCAGGGCATTTCAGAACCTTTTCGGGACCTTTTCGGGCGGCTTGGCCTTTTGCCCCCCGGCTGCTAAAGACCCCGCCAATTCCCGTTTTTCGAGAGGTTTCCCGTGGTTTCGGTTATCGCCAGCTCTGTGCGCAAAGGCAATGTCATCGAGAAGGAGGGCAAGCTCTACCTCGTCCTGACCGCCGAAAACATTCATCCCGGCAAGGGCACGCCGGTAACCCATCTGGAAATGCGCCGCATCAGCGACGGGGTGAAGACCGTGGAGCGGCTGCGCACCACCGACAGCATCGAGAAGGCTTTCGTCGAGCAGCAGAATTTCAATTACCTCTACCAGGACGGCGAGCAGCATGTGTTCATGCAGCCGGAGACGTTCGACCAGATCCCCGTCGGCCCCGACGTGATCGGCGACAAGGCGCCCTACCTGACCGAGAATATGCCGGTGCAGCTGCAACTGTTCGAAGGCCGACCCATCGCCATTGAAATTCCCCAACGTGCCACCTTCGAGGTCACCGACACGGAGCCGGTGATCAAGGGCCAGACCTCGTCCGGTTCCTTCAAGCCCGCCATGCTGTCCAACGGCGTGCGCACCATGGTGCCGACCCACATTACGGTCGGTACACGGATCGTGGTGCAGACCGAGGACGGCTCTTATGTGGAACGCGCCAAGGACTGAGGAGCGGGCAACTGTAAAGCTCGGTAAAGCCCGGTTTTGCGGCATTTTATCCGCCCCAGGCCTGTGCTATGTTTCGCCCCCTACAAGGAGATTTCCATGAAAAAATTGTTTCTGGGTTTGGCGCTGACCGCCGCCATGACCGTCCCCGCCGCCGCCGCTCTTAAGGTCGGCGATGCCGCCCCGGATTTCACCTTGCGCGCCAGCCAGGCCGGCAAGGAATTCACCTTCAAGCTGGCCGATGCCCTGAAGAAAGGCCCGGCCGTGGTCTATTTCTATCCGTCGGCCTACACCAAGGGCTGCGATCTGGAAGCCCATACTTTCGCGGAAAACCGCGACAAGTTCGATGCCGCCGGCGCCACCATCATCGGCGTTTCCGCCGATAGCATCGCGCGGCTGAACCAGTTCTCCGCCGACCCGGCCTATTGCGCGGGCAAATTCCCCGTCGCCTCGGACGCCGATCACAAGACCGCCAAGGCCTATAATCTGAATGTCGGCGAATTGCGCGCCGGCGCCAAGGATGTGCGCGGCGTGGAAATCGATCACGGCTTTATCGAGCGCGTGACCTATGTCATCGGCAAGGACGGCAAGGTGGCCGCCACCCTGTCCTCCTCCACCGACGGCCTGTCGCCCGACCAGCATGTCGACAAGTCGCTGGCCATGGTCGTTTCGATGAAGAAATAGTCCCGGAAGACCGGATTTTGAAGCGCCCGGCGGGGTCCCCTGCCGGGCGCTTTTTTGTGACAAACGCTCATGTCACAAGGACTCTGTTGCGCCGCAGCAATGCGGGAAAAAAGGCAGGGAATCCCTGGCTTTTTGTGTGGCGCATCGGCCACTAACCAGTTGCAATCAAACGTCTTTCGCCGGTTCCCAAGTCTTGGTCTATTCCGGCCGGGCGCAAGTGTTTTGGGGGGACCAAATCACGCATGTCCGACAAAACCGCCGGCGCTCATCCGCCGGCCTTCGTAATGCCGGGACGCGACTTTTGCTGAACTTCAAACGCTCCATAGTGGGAATGGTTGCCGCCGGCTTGGTGCTGGCGCCGCTGTCGGCTGAGGCCGGGGTGCTGGACCGCGCGTTTTCAGGCGCGCTGGATCATGCCACCGGCGCGCTCACATATCTGGGCCTGACAGCCAAAGCCGCGCCAGCGGAAATTCCGCCCGCGGCGGCCGCGCCCGCCGCGGCCCCTGCCGCCGCGGTCGAACCGGCGGTGCCGGTGGTGCTCAATGTTTCGCTGCGCGATGTGGTGGGAAAACTGGAAGCCCAACTGCCCAGCGCGGCGGTCGCCGCCCTGCCCGAACCCACCATCCAGAAGGGCGCGCGCAAGCTTTTCTGCGTGGAATTCGCCCGCATCCGCTCCGGCCTGGACATTTTCGGCGACGCCAAGCTGTGGTGGTCGCGCGCCAAGAATCTCTATGCCCGGGTGGCCCATCCGGTCGAGGAATCGGTGATGGTGTTTTCCGGCTCCAAGCGCCTGGTGCATGGCCATGTCGCGGTGGTGACGCAGATCGTTTCGGCCCGCGAGATCCGCGTCGACCAGGCCAATTGGGAAAATCACGGCGAGATCGGGCTTTCCACCCCGGTGCTGGATGTCAGCAAGAAGAATGACTGGAGCCAGGTGCGGGTGTGGAACCAGGCCAGCCACGGCTTCGGCGCCCGCGTCTATGCCATCAGCGGCTTCATCGCCAGGGGCGATGTCCGCCAGGCGTCGCTGAACTAATTTTCATCACACGTCACGCCGGACCGGCGAACGCGCCATCGCGCGCCTTGTTGTGTTCGCAGCCCAAAACGCAAAACCCCGGTCACTTTCGTGACCGGGGTTCTGCTGAACTGTGTTGGCGGGGTGAGGCCAGATCAGCAAAAGGTCCGGTGGACCTTTTGCCCGGCCGGACGGTTCGTAGCACCAGCGTACGAACGCGGGCCGAAGGCACGCGAGACCGGGACGGCCCCAGGCCCAAAAAGCAAACCCCGGTCACTTTCGTGACCGGGGTTCTGCTGAATTGTGTTGGCGGGTTCGGGTTCTTTTCTGCCCTTGGCAGACCTGGCAGCGTTCTACTCTCCCGCGGCTTGAGCCGCAGTACCATGGACGCAGAAGGCTTTGACGGCCGAGTTCGGAATGGGATCGGGTAGAATTCCTTCGCTATGACCACCAGGTCGGCGAAGGGCAGAAAAGAACACGCGGGCCTTTCGGCGCGCGCTGCACGACAATACGACACTTTGGGAGACCGATTATTTTAGTGTGTTTCTTATGCCTGGCTTTGTTTCCAGACATGGAACGGTGCTGCTTGCGATCAAGCCAATCGAGCGATTAGTACCAGTAAGCTCAACACATTGCTGTGCTTACACACCTGGCCTATCGACGGGGTAGTCTTCCCCGGCTCTCAAGCGAAACCTGGTTTTGAAGTGAGTTTCCCGCTTAGATGCTTTCAGCGGTTATCTCGTCCGTATTTAGCTACTCGGCTATGCCACTGGCGTGACAACCGATCCACCAGAGATACGTTCTTTCCGGTCCTCTCGTACTAGGAAAAAGTCTTCTCAAGTTTCGAACACCCACGGCAGATAGGGACCGAACTGTCTCACGACGTTCTAAACCCAGCTCACGTACCACTTTAAATGGCGAACAGCCATACCCTTGGGACCGGCTACAGCCCCAGGATGTGATGAGCCGACATCGAGGTGCCAAACCGCACCGTCGCTATGGACGCTTGGGTGCGATCAGCCTGTTATCCCCGGCGTACCTTTTATCCGTTGAGCGATGACCCTTCCATTCGGGATCACCGGATCACTATGACCGACTTTCGTCTCTGCTTGGTCCGTCGACCTTGCAGTCAGGCAGGCTTTTGCCATTGCACTCAACATCCGATTTCCGACCGGATTGAGCCTACCATCGCGCGCCTCCGTTACTCTTTGGGAGGCGACCGCCCCAGTCAAACTGCCTACCATACACTGTCTCGGACCCGGTGACGGGTCGCGGTTAGACATCAGGAACAAAAAGGGTGGTATTTCAAGGACGGCTCCACGAAAGCTAGCGCCTCCGCTTCAATGCCTACCACCTATCCTACACGTTCCATTCCTAATGCCAGTGTAAAGTTGCAGTAAAGGTGCACGGGGTCTTTCCGTCTGACCGCGGGAACCCCGCATCTTCACGGGGAATTCAATTTCGCTGAGCCTTTGTTGGAGACAGTGGGGAAGTCGTTACGCCTTTCGTGCAGGTCGGAACTTACCCGACAAGGAATTTCGCTACCTTAGGACCGTTATAGTTACGGCCGCCGTTTACCGGGGCTTCGATTCAACGCTTTCACATCTCCTCTTAACCTTCCGGCACCGGGCAGGCGTCAGACGCTATACGTCATCTTTGGATTTCGCAGCGCCCTGTGTTTTTAGTAAACAGTCGCCACCCCCTGCTATGTGCCCCCGGCTAACACTTGCGTGAAAACCGGGCCCTCTTCTTCCGAAGTTACGAGGGCAATTTGCCTAGTTCCTTCAACAAAGTTCTCTCAAGCGCCTTAGCATACTCTGCCAGTCCACCTGTGTCGGTTTGGGGTACGGACTATACGTGGGAGCTATTTCCTGGGACCTCTTCGCGGCCCGACCAATCCAGTAAGGTCGAACAACATACGAGATCCGTCACTTCCCACAGGCTGCGGAATATTTACCGCATTCCCATCGGCTACGCCTTTCGGCCTGGCCTTAGGGTCCGGCTAACCCTGCGCAGATTAACTTGACGCAGGAACCCTTGGACTTCCGGCGAGAGGGTCTCTCACCCTCTTTATCGCTACTCATGTCAGCATTCTTACTTCTGATACCTCCAGGCTCGCTCACGCTCACCCTTCGCAGGCATACAGAACACTCTGCTACCATTCACCTTGCGGTGAATCCTAAGCTTCGGCTCATGGCTTAATCCCCGTTACATCTTCGGCGCAAAGTTCCTTATTTAGATCAGTGAGCTGTTACGCTTTCTTTAAATGATGGCTGCTTCTAAGCCAACATCCTGATTGTTTTGGGAACCTCACATCCTTTCCAACTTAGCCATGAATTGGGGGCCTTAGCTGTAGGTCAGGGTTTTTATCCCTCTTCACGACGGACGTTAGCACCCGCCGTGTGTCTGCCATACTCAGCACTCACCGGTATTCGGAGTTTGGTTAGGTTTGGTAAGCGGTGAAGCCCCCTAGCCCATCCAGTGCTCTACCCCCGGTGGTGATATATGACGCGCTACCTAAATAGCTTTCGCAGAGAACCAGCTATCTGCAAGTTTGATTGGCCTTTCACCCCTAGCCACAACTCATCCCCGACTTTTTCAACAGGCGTGGGTTCGGTCCTCCAGTGCGTGTTACCGCACCTTCAACCTGGTCATGGCTAGATCACTTGCTTTCGGGTCTCATCCGTCTAACTCAGTCGCCCTATTCAGACTCGGTTTCCCTGCGCCTCCGCCTTACGGCTTAAGCTTGCTAGACAGACGAACTCGCTGACCCATTATACAAAAGGTACGATGTCACGGGCTCGCCAAAAACGAGTCCGCTTCATCAGCCTTCCTCTAAAGACACATGCATCATCGCGCGATCGGCGCGGTTTCCCGCATCCCATCACGTTGACGACACATCTGCGCTTTAAAGCAAGGTCGACAAAGCAACTCACCTTTGGTGAGCCCGCTCCATCTGTTTGTAGGCATCCGGTTTCAGGTCTCTTTCACTCCCCTCGCCGGGGTGCTTTTCACCTTTCCCTCACGGTACTAGTTCGCTATCGGTCACACACGAGTACTTAGGCTTGGAGGATGGTCCCCCCATATTCAGACAGGATTTCACGTGTCCCGCCTTACTCGAGGACCTTCGATATTTCTACCCGTACGGGGCTATCACCCGCTATGGCCACTTTTTCCAAAGTGTTCCGGTTCTTAATCGAAGGCCACTGGCCTAGTCCGCTTTCGCTCGCCACTACTAACGGAGTCTCAATTGATGTCCTTTCCTACAGGTACTGAGATGTTTCAGTTCCCTGCGTTCGCTCCTCTCACCTATGAATTCAGTGACAGGTAATCCTTGCGGATTGGGTTTCCCCATTCGGAGATCTGCGGGTCAAAGGGTGCTCGCCCCTAACCGCAGCTTATCGCAGCGTGCTACGTCCTTCATCGCCTGTGTGTGCCAAGGCATCCCCCAGATGCCCTTGCTTTAACGCTTGATCGCTCAGCATTCGTTCCATGCCCAGAAACAAAGCCAGCACAGGAACGACTTCCTATACCGGACAAGGTCTCGGATATGAATTAAACGCGATCAGTCTTGAGTGTCGTATTGTAGATTACCCGGTTGTGCGAACCGGCTAACCCGCCTTCACAATGTCAAAGTCCGCGGCGTTCCGAAGAACGCCGAAGCTGTTTGATTTTTCCGTCGCCTGCCGCTGTTTCGATGAGCTGGTGGAGCCAGACGGGATCGAACCGACGACCTCATGCTTGCAAAGCACGCGCTCTCCCAACTGAGCTATGGCCCCGTAGCTCGGGACAAAGCGCGAAGCGCTGTTGTGTGGTGGGCCTGGGAAGACTTGAACTTCCGACCTCACGCTTATCAAGCGCGCGCTCTAACCAACTGAGCTACAAGCCCGATGAGGCATCGTCCAGCGGTCTGCAGCCCAATGGCGCAAACCACGACGGAAAAAAGGAAGGGAAACGTAGGCGGCGGCAAGGCGCCGATTGTCTAATGTCGAAGTTAGAGGAGGCTCGTGAGAGTTCTCTGAACTATCGATCCTTAGAAAGGAGGTGATCCAGCCGCAGGTTCCCCTACGGCTACCTTGTTACGACTTCGGCCCAGTCGCTGATCCTACCGTGGCCGGCTGCCCCCTTGCGGTTAGCGCGCCGTCTTAAGGTAGAACCAACTCCCATGCCGTGACGGGCGGTGTGTACAAGGCCCGGGAACGTATTCACCGCAGCCTGCTGTTCTGCGATTACTAGCGATTCCACCTTCATGCACTCGAGTTGCAGAGTGCAATCTGAACTGGGACGGTTTTTTGGGATTAGCCGCTTCTCGCGAAGTAGCTGCCCATTGTCACCGCCATTGTAGCACGTGTGTAGCCCAGGGTGTAAGGGCCATGAGGACTTGACGTCATCCCCACCTTCCTCCGGCTTGTCGCCGGCGGTCCCTCTAGAGTGCCCAACTTAATGATGGCAACTAAAGGCGAGGGTTGCGCTCGTTGCGGGACTTAACCCAACATCTCACGACACGAGCTGACGACAGCCATGCAGCACCTGTCTCTGCGTCCCTTGCGGGAAAACCCCTATTAGAGGGCGGTCGCAGGATGTCAAACCCTGGTAAGGTTCTGCGCGTTGCGTCGAATTAAACCACATGCTCCACCGCTTGTGCGGGCCCCCGTCAATTCCTTTGAGTTTCAACCTTGCGGCCGTACTCCCCAGGCGGAATGCTTAATGCGTTAGCTGCGCCACTGAATAGCAAGCTATCCAACGGCTAGCATTCATCGTTTACGGCGTGGACTACCAGGGTATCTAATCCTGTTTGATCCCCACGCTGTCGCGCCTGAGCGTCAGAAATGAGCCAGTGAGCCGCCTTCGCCACCGGTGTTCTTCCCAATATCTACGAATTTCACCTCTACACTGGGAATTCCACTCACCTCTCTCATCCTCAAGCCTAACAGTTTCAATGGCAGTTCCGGAGTTGAGCTCCGGGCTTTCACCACTGACTTGGAAGGCCGCCTGCGCGCGCTTTACGCCCAGTAATTCCGAACAACGCTAGCCCCCTTCGTATTACCGCGGCTGCTGGCACGAAGTTAGCCGGAGCTTCTTCTCGCACTACCGTCATTATCGTCGTGCGCGAAAGAGTTTTACAACCCGAAGGCCTTCATCACTCACGCGGCATGGCTGGATCAGGGTTTCCCCCATTGTCCAAGATTCCCAACTGCTGCCTCCCGTAGGAGTCTGGGCCGTGTCTCAGTCCCAGTGTGGCTGATCTTCCTCTCAGAACAGCTATCGATCGTCGCCTTGGTAGGCTCTTACCCCACCAACTAGCTAATCGAACGCGGGCTGATCTATTGGCGATAAATCTTTCCCCTTACGGGCACATTCGGTATTAGCACAAGTTTCCCTGTGTTGTTCCGAACCAATAGGTACATTCCCACGCGTTACGCACCCGTCCGCCGGTGATGTATTGCTACACCCCCTAGACTTGCATGTTTGAGGCCTGCCGCCAGCGTTCGTTCTGAGCCAGGATCAAACTCTCAAGTTTTGATCCTATGCAAACGACGCTGAATGCTCTGCTTCAACCAGACTTGCGTCTGGTCAATTGCGTGTTCGCAAAACTGATTGATTGACTAGGGTTTGGCCGCCACTTTCTTGATTGCTCAAGAAGGCGCCGACCGAACATTTGTACAATTGTTAGTTTTGCAGAAGAACGCGAGCATTCATTACGTCGCTGCTCGATTTAGTAAGCCTCAAAACCGAAGTTTCGAGGCAATGGCATACCGAGCCGCCGCCCACGTTCCCCTTCCTTAAATCACAATGTCAAACAGCGCCCGCCGACGATTTTCACGTCTAAATTCAACGGTGAACACCACTTCGCGATCAACACCGCGAAGCAGCGTGGGCGCGGGTTATAGGGGGGTGGTTGGTCCCAAGTCAAACGGGAAAATCGCGGATTTTTGCTTTTTTTTGCGGCACCGCGGCCCGTCCTGTGGACAGGCGGGAACACCCCCATTGCTCGGTACGGAACCTGCCTTGGACGCTATATATAGAGGGGTTAACCAAAGACAGGGCCCCCGGCCGAATTGGCCGGAGGCCCTTGATATTGCTCGCCTTTTCAAAGGCGATAGTCGGCCATTTTGTGCAGATCCGTGCGGTCCAGATTGGTCATGACAATGCCGTCGGCGCGGTCGTACCGGATATCGGCGCGGTCGATCCAGACCTCCTTGCCGTTATCCAGACGCACCAGCAGCGCATCCACACGGCCCGAACCGGTGCGCGCGACATCGATCACGGTGCCGACTCGATCGCCATTGAGAATTTCGACACGCTGGTTGATCAGCCGGCTGTCCCAGGTATCCAAGGTCCAACGCGTCCAACGCTCCGGCCAGACGCCGCGGCGATAGGCGGCGCGCTCGGCCGCATAGCGCCCGCGCAAGGCCTGATAACGCGCATTCTGCGCTTCAAAATCGGCCTGCGCCGCCTGGTTCTGCTGCAGTTGCTCCTGATATTGCTGCTGCTGCGCCTGATACTGCGCGTTGGCGGTGTCGGACTGCACGGTCGCCGCGGCGGCCATGGCATCGGCCTGCGCATTGGCGTCGGAGACTTCTTTGTTGATGCGCGCGGTTTCGGCTTTTTCCGCCGGTGTGGAATCGTTGGTGGGCATGCCGTCGGCGTTGATATGGCTCTGGCTCATTGCCGGAACAGCCAGAAGAAACGCGGAAAGTGCCAGACCGCTGGCGGCCAAAGTGCTGCGCAAATGCATCGCGTCCGCTCCAAATAAGATGCTTCGCGATTGCAACGCGGCAGAGAAGCGGGGGTTCCGGAAAGCCCCATTTTTCAAGGGTTCCAGGAGTTCCGCGAGCTCAGGCGGTAGCGGAGATGTAGTCCCTGAGCGAATTGGCCTCGTTCACCGTTTCGGCGATGCGCGACTTGACCACATCGCCGATGGACACCAGCCCTATCAGCTTGTGGCGTTCGTCCAGCACCGGGACATGGCGAAAGCGGCCATGGGTCATCATTCCCATCAAGGCCTCCACCGTGTCCTTTTCGGTGCAGGTGGCGACGTTGCGGGTCATGTAGGCGCCGACCTGGCGTTCCAGCGCCAAGGGACCATCCTCGGCGACAGCGCGCACCAGATCGCGTTCCGACAGGATGCCGGCCAAGCCGTCATCGGCGTTGCGGATCAGGACCGCGCCGATGCGGTGCTGGTGCAGGATGCGCGCGGCGTCCGCCAAGGTGGCCTGCTCCCCAAGGGCGATGACGTCGCGGCCCTTGTCCTGAAGAATGTGTCTGACCTGCATGGCGAAGCTCCTCCAGTTTGAGGCGTTCGCCGCGGGCTCGCGTCGAACGCAAAGCCGCCGGGGTCCCGTTGGCGACATTGCCGTCGGCCCGGTCCATGGCCGAATGCTGCGCCCGGCGCGGCGGGCTGGCAAGCGCTCAACCAAGATTATTCATTGCGGCCAGCATGTTGCGGCGCAACCGGATGATCCAAAAGCTCGCTGACGCCGCTTTTGCCTGTTTCACCGTATGTGCTTGAGCAGTCAGACATTCTAGGGCAAAAGACCGCCTCTTCAGCCTGTCTCTCGCGCTGAAGTTCATTCGGAGCTGTGGCCGAGAGGCTGAAGGCGGCGGTTTGCTAAACCGTTATAGGGTTGCAAAGCCCTATCGAGGGTTCGAATCCCTCCGGCTCCGCCAGTTTTATTCTGCCAGCCGGCAGAAGCATCTTGAGGAGTTTGAAATGGCCGCCCGCCGAAACAATGCCCGCCGCAAGGACAAGCGCCGCCGTCACGCCGAAACCCGCAAGAAGGCGCGCGCCGCCGCCGCCGCCAATGTGCAGGAGCGTCCGCAGCAGCCGACGCGCCGCAGCAAGTAAGACGTAAATCGAAGCCCGGCGTCTCAGGATGCCGGGCGCTTGTGGCCCTTGTTGCCGCCTTTGTTAAAAGGCCGCTTGCCGGGCTTCTTGCCGCCAAATTTGCGCTTGAAGCCGCCCGGCTTTTCTCCGTCCTTCGGCTTGCCATGATGGAAGGGCTTCTCGCCCCCTGTCGGCGCCGATGCCGCAACGGGCGGCGGCGCGAAGGATTCGCCGCTCTGATCGCGCGCCGGGCTGATCTTCACGCCGCCCTTCTTGCGCTCCGCCACCAAGCCCGCGAATTTCTCCGCCACCCTGGCATCGACCTGAAACAGGGTTTCCATCTCGAACACGCGGATGGCGCCGATATCCTTTTTGGTCAGCTCGCCCTGGCGGCAGATTTCCGGCAACAGCCATTTGGGATCGGCATTGCGGCCGCGCCCCACATTCAGCCGGAACCACACACCATTGCTCATGTCGTTGGGGGAGGCGCCACGCGGCTCGCGGTTTTCGCGGGGCGCGCCCTCTGGCTTGTGTGCGCGGTGTTCCTTGTGCGCACTCTTGTGTTCGCGCGGCCGGTTGGGGCGCTCGTCGCGCGGACCTTCTTCCAGCTCCTCGGGCGCGGGCAACTGCCGGCGGCACATGCGGATGAAGGCGGCCGCGATATCGCGGGGGCCCCGTCTTTCCAGCAAGGCGTCGGCCAGCACCAAATCTTCCGCCGCACTTTCTTCGGTGAGCAGCGGATTTTCCAGCAGTCTTTCCTGATCCAGCTTGCGGATCTCGGCGGCGGACGGCGCATGGCCCCACACCGCTTCCACCCGCGCGCGGCCCAGCATTTCCTCGGCGCGGCGGCGGCGGGAGGACGGCACCAGCAACACACTGACCCCCTTGCGCCCCGCCCGGCCGGTGCGGCCGCTGCGATGCTGCATCACTTCGGCGTCGTTCGGCAGTTCGGCGTGAATCACCAGATCCAGATTGGGCAGGTCGATGCCGCGCGCCGCCACATCGGTGGCGACACAGACGCGGGCGCGGCCGTCGCGCAGCGCCTGCAGGGCATGATTGCGTTCGCTCTGGCTCAGTTCGCCCGACAGCGCCACGGTGGAAAAGCCCCGTTCCAGCAGAAAGGCTTCCAGGTGCCGAACCGCATTGCGGGTGTTGCAGAAGACCAGCGCCCCGGGCGGATCGAGATAACGCAGCAGATTGACCACGGCGCGTTCGGCCTGGTGCGGCGCGATGCGGATGGCGCGATATTCAATGTCGGCATGGCCACGGGTTTCGCCCGCCGTCTGGATGCGGAAGGCGTCGCGCTGATAATGCTTCGCCAGCGCCACGATGGGCTTGGGCAGAGTGGCCGAGAACAGCAAGGTGCGCCGTTCCGCCGGCGTGGTTTCCAGAATGAATTCCAGATCCTCGCGAAAGCCCATGTCGAGCATTTCATCGGCCTCGTCCAGCACCACCGCCTTCAGCGCCGATACTTTCAGGGCTTTGCGTTCCAGATGATCGCGCAGCCGCCCCGGCGTGCCCACCACGATATGGGCGCCGGACGCAAGCTGGCGCCGCTCGGCGCCGGGGTCCATGCCGCCCACACAGGAGACCACGCGGGCGCCGGCATAGTGATAAAGCCAGTTCAGTTCGCGCTGCACCTGCAGCGCCAGTTCGCGGGTGGGCGCGATGATCAGCGCCAGCGGCGCGGCGGCCGGGCCAAGGGTTTCGGCGCCCTCCAGCAAGGTCTCGGCAATCGCCAGCCCAAAAGCGATGGTCTTGCCCGATCCGGTCTGGGCGGAGACCAGAAGGTCGCGGCCCTCCGCCTCCTCTTCCAGCACAGCTTTCTGCACCGGGGTGGCGACGGAATAATTGCGCTCGGCCAGAGCGCGGGCGAGCACGGCATGGGTGGCGAGAAAGGTCAAACGATACCTGAGGAAAAACGCGCCCCTCTCTAGCGGGATTGGCCGGAAAAGCCAGTGCCGTCCGGGCCGGCCCGATCATGGGCGGCGATGGCGGCCAGGAACTCCTGTCCGAAATCCTTGAGTTTGGCGGCGCCCACGCCATGAACTTCCGAAAATTCATCCCTGCTGCGCGGCCGGCGCGCGGCCATGTCCAGCAAGGTGCGGTCGGAAAAGACCACAAAGGCAGGAACCTGCCGCTCCTTGGCCAGCTTGAGCCGCAGTGCCTTGAGGGCCGCCAGCAGCGCCGGATCGCCGGCGACCCCGCCTGCGGCCGCCGCAACCCTGGCCTTGCCGCGCGGCCGCGGGGCCTCGGCGCGATAGTCGAATTTCCCTTCGCCACGCATCAGGCCGGCGCCTTTGGCGGAAATGGACGCACCGCCATAACCTTCCATGTCGATGGCCAGATAGCCGCCCGCCACAAGCTGGCGGATCAGGGACTGCCATTCTTCCTTGCGCTGCGATGCGCCGCTGCCGAAACTGGCCAGGCGGTGATGATTGCGGTCGAGGATTTTCTGAGTTTCGGCGCCGCGCAGGATATCGACGATATGCGCCGGTCCGAAACGCTCGCCGCTTTCGGCGATCGCCGTCAGGGCCAGCTTCGCCTGCGCCGTACCATCCAGGCGCGGCGCGGTGTTCAGGCAGGTGTCGCAATTGCCGCAAGGCCCGGCGCTTTCGCCGAAATAGCTCAGCAGGATTTCGCGGCGGCATCCCGCCGTCTCGCAATAGCCGATCAGGGTGCCCAGCCTGGCATGGGCGCGGCGCTTGTGATCGGCGGACGATTCTTCCTGGTCGATGAACATCCGCCGCATGCGGATATCGGCGAGGCCGAACAGCATATGGGCCTCGGCGGGCCGCCCGTCGCGGCCGGCCCGGCCGATCTCCTGGTAATAGGCTTCCAGGCTGCCCGGCAGGTCGGTGTGGAAGACATAGGCCACATCAGGCTTGTCGATGCCCATGCCGAACGCGATGGTCGCCACCATCACCACCCCGGCCTCGCTCATGAAAGCGTTCTGGTTGGCGTCGCGGGCCTCCTTGCTCATGCCCGCGTGATAGGCCAGCGCCCGCACGCCGGCCTTTTCCAGGGCGGCAGCCGTTTCCTCGGTCTTTTTGCGCGACAGGCAATAGACAATGCCGCTGCGGCCGGCATGACGCGCCACGAAATCCAGCAGTTGGCGCTTGCCGTCGTTGCGGGCTTCGACACTGAGCTTGATGTTGGGCCGGTCGAAGCCCAGCACCAGGCTGGTGACCTTGCCGCCGAACAGCTTTGCCGCGATATCGGCGCGCGTGGCTTCGTCGGCGGTCGCAGTCAAGGCAATGATCGGCACATTCGGGAAAAGGGAGCGCAGCCGCGACAGGTCTTCATACTCGGGGCGGAAGGACGGTCCCCATTGCGAGATGCAATGGGCCTCGTCCACCGCGATCAGGCGGACATCCAGCCGCCCCAGCGCTTCCAGCATTCGTTCGGTCATCAGCCGTTCGGGGGCCAGATAGAGAAGCCGCGTGGTGCCGTCCGTCACGCGCCGCCAGGCCGCCACATTGGCGCCGCGGTCCGCTCCGGAATTGATGGTGTCGGCCGCCACCCCCGCCAGGCGCAAAGCCGCCACCTGGTCCTGCATCAGCGCCACCAGCGGCGACACCACGATGGTAAGCCCGCCCATCGCCAGCGCCGGCACCTGATAGCAAAGCGATTTGCCTGACCCGGTGGGCATCACCGTCAACACATGGCGCCCAGCCATCAGCGCATCCATCGCCGCTTCCTGGCCGGGACGGAAATCGTCGAAGCCGAACACGGTTTTGAGAATGAGGCGGCGGGTATCGCCTGCGGGAATCGCGGAGGACATCGCCGATCTATAGCCCGACCGCGCGGGCTGTGGCGCTTATTTCCGTCCGGGATAGCCCATTTTCAACAGGCCTTGCGACACGCCGCCGACCTTGCCGTCCCGCAGCCATTCCAGCGAGGCGCGGAACAGCATTAGATGGTTCCGCTCCCACATGGCATTGTGGGAGGAACAGCCCAGATCGATGAGGACTTTGTCCTTCGATCCCAGATCTTCATACAATTCCCGCACCCGCTCCGGCGGGACCTGTTTGTCGCCGGCGCCCGTCACCATCAGATAGGGCACGCGCATCCGGGCGGCAGCATCCTTGTTGAAACCCACGCTGGCGACCTGCGGCGCGCGGCGCACGCCGGGCCCCCAACTGGCGCCCACCGGGTCGGACGCCAGCATCTGCGTCCACACCGCGTTGCTGGCGGGCTTTTCATACTGACCGGGGCAAACCACCTGCCGGTCCCAATTCTTGTCGAAATCGGCGCGCGACTGGGCCGTCATGGGGCCGTCGCCGCCACGCGCCGGCGCAGGCTGTGCGGGGCTGGTACGGCCATAGGCCGGCGCCAGCACCACCAGCCGCGCCACCTTCTCCGGATTGCGCAACACATAGCCGGCGGTGCGCGGGCCGCCCTGCGACCAGGCCACCAAGGATATCTTGTCCACCTTGCGCAAGGCGCGCAGGCGTTCCACCACGGCCGCGATATCGTTCCAGTCCGAGGCCATGCTGGTGATGGGACCCTTGCGCGATGGCGCGCAGGGCGCGGCGATCACCCCGGGGACGAATTGCGCCTGGGCGCTTTTCTGGAAATTGCAGGCGTCATTCATCGGATAGGGCCGGGTGGAGCGGCCATAGCCGGTCATGTCCATGGCAAAGACGTCGAAGCCGGCCCTGGCGAGATAGGCCATCCAGCTATAATCCTTGTACGGAACATCGAAGCTGACTTCGGCCGGTGTCCCGGAACCGTGCACGAACAGCGCCACCCCGCGCGACGGCCGGGCGGTGCTCACTTCGCGGACATAGATCAGCGCGTCCTGGCCCGCCATGGCGGGGGCTGTGGATTTCACTTTCACATAATGATCGGTGCGCGCCAGCCGCTCTTGCGCCGATGCGGAGGCCGCGATGGCAGCCGCGAGGCACACCAGGCCCCGGACACGCGCTGCGAACATTATCATTCCCCAACCTTTGTGCGCGCGAAGCCTAATACCGCCCCAAAGGGATTTCAAAGCCGGCATGCTTCGGGAATAATCGATAAAACAAGAGGGGATGCCGATGTTGGACCGCCGCACGCTTCTGGCCAGCAGTGCCGCCACCTTGGGGCTGGCCACCAGCCCGGCCGGCGCCCAGACGGCTGCCCCGCCCGCGACGCAGATCCTGGCGCGCTATCTGGTGGGCGCCCGCTTCGAGGATCTGCCGGCCAATGTGCGCAAGGAAGGCGCCCGCTCCTTCATGAACTGGATGGGCGTGGCGGTGGGCGGCTCGCGCCATGAGACCGTCGGCAATGCCATCGCGGCGCTGACGCCTTTCTCCGGCAAGGCGGAGGCCAACATCATGGGCCGCCGCGAGAAGCTGGACATCCTCAATGCCGCGCTGGTCAACGGCATCTCCTCCCATATCTTCGATTATGACGACACCCATCTGAAGACGATCATCCATCCCGCCGGCCCCGTCGCCTCCGCCATCCTGGCGCTGGCGCAGCATGTGCCGGTCACGGGCAAGGATTTCCTCAATGCCCTGGTCTTGGGGATGGAAACCGAATGCCGCATCGGCAATGCCGTCTATCCCAGCCATTACGACATGGGCTGGCACATCACCGGCACCTGCGGCATGTTCGGCGCCGCCGCCGCGTCGGGCAAGCTGCTGAAACTCAATGAGCAGCAGATGCGCTGGGCCCTGGGCATCGCCGCCTCGCAGCCGGTGGGCATCAAGGTGCAGTTCGGCTCCATGACCAAGAGCTTCCATCCCGGCCGCGCGGCGCAGAACGGCCTCACCGCCGCGCTGCTGGCGCAGCGCAATTACACCGCCAGCGACGTGGCGCTGGAAGGCAAGGATGGCTGGGTCCAGGCCATGTCGCGCGCCGTCAAATGGGAGGAGATCACCGGCGGATTGGGCAAGCGCTATGAAGCGGCGCTCAACACCTACAAGCCTTTCGCCTGCGGCATCGTCAGCCATCCGGGCATCGACGCGGCGATCCAGCTTCGCAACCAGTATAAATTCACCCCCGACCAGATCGTGTCGGCGGAATTGCACGCCAATCCGCTGGTGCTGTCCCTGATGGGCAAGACCGAACCCAAGATCGGCCTGGAAGGCAAATTCAGCATCTTCCACACGGTCGCGGTGGGCCTGGTCTATGGGGCTGCGGGCGAGCGGCAATTCCAGGATGCGGTGGTGCGCGACCCCGTCGTCGTCAGGGTCCGCAACAGCGTGAAGGTGCGCACCGACGCCGCGGTGCCGACCCAGAAATCCGATCTCACCGTCAAGCTCAAGGACGGCCGCACCTTGACCAAACATATCGAGAATGCGCTGGGGAGCCTCGCCAATCCCATGACCGACGCCATGCTGGACGCCAAATTCACCGACCTGGCGAAAGGCATTCTGCCGGATGCGCAGGCGCAGAAGCTGATCGCGCTGTGCCGCAATGTCGAGCAGGCGCCGGACGCCGGCGCCATCGCGCGGGCGGCTGCTATTTCTTAGCCCAGCTACCGTTCAGCGGCTTGTAGAACTGGCCGGCCGGCGTCTTGCCGATCAGAAGCAATCCGGTGGCCTGGCCGGCGGCATCGCGGGTGGTGCCGGACTTGGTCGCGGTCTGGGCATAGACTTCGGCGCGCCCCGCATTGATGGCGTTGACCGCCGCGGTGAGGGCGGCATCGCCGGCGCCGCTGACGAAGCCCAGATAGCCATCGCCCTGTTCGCCCACCGTGCCGGCACTTTTGGCGGCATCGACGGCGGCCTTGTCGGCCGCGAGATCGGCAAAAGCCGGCGCCGCCAGCATCGGCAGCGACACGGCCACCGCGAAGAAAATGTTCCTGAGCATCATGGATCAGCTCCTCAGAAAAGATCGGGGTTCTGCTGGATGGCGGTCTGGACTTCCTTGTCCAGCCGCACCCGCACATCGGCGTCCAGCTTGGCGTAGATATTGATCGGCGCCACTTCGACGCGGATGGTGGGCGTGCAGGCGGCCAGGAGCGCCAACGCCGCTCCGGCCTGGATGATTGCGCGCATGGAATTCATGGCTTTCCTTCCCGCTCTGGCTGGCCCAAACGGTTTGACCATGCTTCGGCATAGGACTTCAAGAGTTCGTCAAAATTAAGGGATGTGTCCAGGGTGAGGTCAATCGGCGTGCCGCTGGGGAGCGCGATCGGTTTCTGGAACGCGGTGCCTTCCACCACATCGGCGACCGCAATCTCAGCCTGTTGCGGCCGCGGCGGATCGCTGCGGCCCTTGATGTGGAACACCACTTGCAGCCGGCCATTGTCGATGGAGTTGATATCGGCGGCCATGCTGTCGAAGGCGAGATTCTCAAGCGCCTGATAGGCGAAATCCTGCACGCTGTTGGCATTGGCGGCGCTTGTCCCCCAGAGCGTTCGGCTGATGGAAAGCCGCCCCGGCCCGTCCGCGGCAATATGGCCGTCCTTGATGCGCAAGCCCTCCGCGCCGAAGCGAAACGGCACATTGCCGGAAATCTTGCCTTCCAGCTTGGCCTTGTCGCCCAGGTTGGACACCGCCAGCAATTGTCCCAGATCGATGCCGTTCAGATGCGCGGTGCCGGCGATGTCTTTGGCGCCCGCAAGATTGACCGCGAAGCCGTCCAGCGAGACGCTGCCGCCGGCCACCGCCGTCTTCACCCCGCCGATTGTGAGCAACTCCGGCGAAAAGGAAAAGCGCAGGCCCACCTCGCTGAAGGGCAAGGTCCAGTCGATGCGGGCAATGCTCAGGGCCTGCCCGTCTTCGGTCACCGGCGGCAGCAAGGATTTCAGCGCGATATCCGCCTTGACGGCATGGGCCGTGCCCAGCGGCGTGAGAAAATCCAGCCGCGCGATCTTGACCAGGCCATGACTGGTGAGGCCCGCCTTGTCCCAGCCGATCTCGCCGCTGAAATCGACTTGGCCATCGGCGCGCGGCAGGCCTGCCAATAGCGGTGACAGGGATGCGGGCTGCAGCTTGCCGGGCGCGAAGTTGAGTGGCGCCGCGATCACGGCCTTGCCTTCGCCGCCGGCCATCACATGGCGGAACTCGACAGTAGCCAGCGCCGTATTTTTCGGATCGGTCACCGCGAAACGCCCGCTCCATACCCAGTTCCTGAGGGCGATGTCGCCTTTGCCCTGGACCGGATAAAAGCGCAGCGGCGTGGCGCGATCGGTGAGGCTGGCCGACACCGCCGCGGTGCCGCGCGGCGCGCCATTGGCCGTGCTTTCAAAATGAAACTGCGCCGAGGCTTTGTCGGCGCCTGCATCGGCGAGAGGCAGAATGGCGGCGACATTGCGCGCCTCGCCATCCGCGCGCCAGCCCGCCCCATCCAGGACAAACAACGGCGCGGCGCCGGGGCAAAGGCTGCCCGAAATCTGCTGCGCCAAAGGCGCCAGCGCCCGCAGCACAAGCCGGCCGCACCGGGATAAACGGAATGAAAAATTGCCGCCGCGATAGCTGGCGGTGCCGCTGGCCACGGCATCGAGACCGCGCAAGGCGAGAATATCCAATCTGGCGCGCAGCACCGCATCGGCGGAAAATCCCTCCGCGCCGGTGCGGATATTGGCGGCGCGCAAGGACAGATCGGGCAACCCTCCGCCTGCCAGTGCCGCTTCCAGCTTTCCCTGCAACGAGGACGGCGCGCCTTCCAGCGACAGCGCGCTCACCCGCAACAGGCCGCCTTTGGCGCCGCGCAAGGCCATCGGCCCATCCAGCGCCAGCGACACTTGTCCGGCCCGCTGTGCGACATGCAGGCCGCCTTCCAGGCTGAGCCGCGTCAGATTGCCGGCGATGGCGGCGGCGATGGGCCGGTCCATCGCCAGCACGGGATAGCGCGCCAGAAGCTTCCGGGCGGCATCGAATGGCAAGGAAGCCGCGGCGGCGATGCGGATATCCGCCCTGCCCGCGCCGCTGGCGGCGCTCTGGACATTGCGCAAGGTGACGTCCAGCGCGGTGTCGGAAACATTGGCGCCCGCGCCTTCCACCCGGCGGGCGGAGATTTGCCAATGCAGCCGCGGCGTGGAGACGGTGTTTGCCGACAGGCGCAGCGCTTCGGTATCGAGTTGCACCACCAGACCGGACACGGACAGGTTCTTGTCGGCAATATCGCCGCTGAAGCGCGCGGCGACGCGATAGCCCTGCGCGCTGGAACGCAAATCCAGCTTGCCGCCGGCGATGCGGATTTTCTGCCCTGCCCAGCCGAAGGTGCCGGGCTTCAAGGTCAAGGATGCAGTCTCGGGCAGATTGTGCACCAGCCGGGCGTCGCCCGTCAGTTCCGCCACCCCGCCCGAACTCGTCAGCAGCACGCGCATGCCGCTGAGCACCACGGCCAGATCGTCGCTGACAAAACGCGAGCGGCCCTGCTGGCGCGCCAGCGAATCCAGCCAGCTCTGCAGGTTGGGCAACGTCACCGCGCCGGTATCGCTCACCTTCGCCCGCACCACGGCGCCCACCAGCCGCACTTCCACCACCCGGGGCAGCCAGCTCAAGGGATCGAAATAGAGCTCCATCCGCTCGGCGGAAAAATCCGGCGCGTCGGCGGGTCCCAGCACGATGCGGCCCGCCAGGCCGGAAAAGCCCAGCGCCCCGATCTCGACCGAGGACACAACGCCATGCTCGCGAAAATAATTCTGCGCCAGTTCCGCCGCCAGCCGGGCCCGCGCCAGCCACAGGGCGAGCACCAAAAGCACAATTCCGCCCGCGAAAATGGCCAACCAACGCTTCAAATCCGGCTCCAAAGCTCAGGAATCGCGAGCTTGCCGGGGCCGGAAGGCATGAGCAAGGCGCCCGGATGAACGCCAGATGAAGGGCTGGTTCAGCCTGGGGCCAGCGCCCCTCTGTCATGGTCCTCCCAACAACGCGAATCCCTCGCGTCACCTGGAGGACGAAAAATGAAACGTCTTGTTTCGGCAGTCTTGGCCTTGAGCCTTTTGGGCACGGCGGCAGCTTCCGCCCAGCCCTTCCGCGGCACGCATGACTATGGCCGCGACCGCGGCTATCACCGCGACTATCGCGGAGCCACCTGGAACCGCGGCCATAACGACAATGGCGCCGCGATCGGCCTGGGCATCGGCCTATTCGCCCTGGCGGCGATCCTGGCCTCGTCGCAGCAGCAGAATGACCGTTATCGCTACAACAATTATAACGGCTATTACGGCCGCTAAGACGGAAGCGGCGCGGGCGGCACCTTCGGGTTGCCGCCCGCGTTCGCATCAGTATTCGCGCGGACGGCCGTAATAATCCCGCGGCCACCAGTTCGGCGCGGCATAGCGCTCGCGATATGTGCGGTCGCCGTAATAGCCCTCGCGCGAGGCCTGCAGCATGCGCGGGCGTTCCGGCCGCGGCGGCAGATCTCCATAATCTTCCGAGTCGCGATATTCATAGGTCCGCACCGTCTGGGGTTGCGCGCGGCCCCCGCCATAAGGATCCGCCCGCGGCCGTTCCGGCGCAACATCGCCATCTTCCGCATCCCGATATTCATAAGTCCGCGCCGGCTGCGGCACCGGACGCGCGCGGTTGCCGCCATAGGGACTGGCGGACGGTCTTTCATAGGCGGGCACACCTTCCACCATGACGTCGGCGGGCTCGGCCGCCGCCAGTTGCACCGGCCTGGGCGGCTCGGCTTTCGCGAGGGGTGGCATGGGCGCTTCGGCTCTCGCCACCATCAGCTTGGGCGCCGGCGCCGCGAGTGCCTTGGGCCTGGGGGCCACCGCGGCCTCGATCACAGGCGCCGCGCACAAAGTCTGCTTGGGCATGGCGATCATCAGCCGCTGGTCGGTGACAAAGCTGGACAGCGCCTGGCGGCTTTTCAGCGCCATCTCGAAGGCGGTGGCGGCATTGGCGCAATAGCCGGCCCGATCGGAAATGGTGCTGAGCGACGACAGGTTCGCCAGTTTGGTCTTGAAGCTGTCATAGTCCGCCTCGCTGCCGCCCCGGATGAAATAGGCCTTGAGGTCGGCATCGGATTTTTCCAGCTCCGGACGATAGGCGATAACAAAGCGGTTATAGGTTTCCACCGATTTGCAGGTGAGCGCCGCCACCATCAATTGCTGCTGCACGGCGGCGGTGCGGAAAGCGGCGATATCGCCGGCGGTGGCGCAAGGCGCCGCCCAGGCGGCCGTGGAGGAGGCGCCGAGCAGCGCCAGGACGGCAGGAAGCTTTTTCAGGATATGCATGTTCTGTCCTTTCACTGGGCGCTGGCGGTCTGGCCGCGGTCGCAGCGGCCGCTGGGCGGTTCGGTGCTTTCCAGACGGGCCGCCACTTCGCCGGCGCCGCCGGCACAGGCGATCCAGCGGAAATTGTGTTCCGCGTCCTGTTCGGAAAAGCTCTTGTCGGCGGAGAGGGCACCGAAGCCCCGCGCGGCCACGCTGCCGGCCACGCCCTTGATCTGACCCGCCGGGCCGCATGCGGTCAGTGCGGCGGCGCCCTTGGCCAGGCAATAAGCGAATTGCACCGGATAATCGCACCCATTGCGGAAGCCCCAGTTCAACCCGTCGCTTTCCACCTTCAGGCATTGCGAGGCGCTGGCCTTGTCCGCCTCGGCGCGGCTGGGCAGCGCGGCCGGTGTTTCCGTCGCGGCCGGCAAAGGCGCATCGATGGTGTGGACGGTCGATTGGCGCACCGCCACCGGCTGCAGCGCCGCCACCTTGGGCTGCGGCCGGAACGCGGCCGGGGCGGATTTCACCGGCCTGGGCGGCTTGACCGCCGCCACCGGCGCCGGCCCGCCGCAGGCGGATGACGCGGCCGGACCGTTTAAGCCCAGCCTGCTGGCATAAGCCGCCAGCGCCGCTTTTTTGTCCGCCTCGCTGAAGACATGCCCGTCGGGATACCAGCTTCGGCAGCTTGTTTCGCCGGCGGCGCCGGTCAGCGACAGAAGCACGCCATCATCGCTGGTGCTGAGAAGCTCGGCGCGGCCATCGGCATAGCGCACCTCCACGCCCGTGTCGGTGAGGCGAAAAAAGCCCGTGACATTGGCGCCGGCGCTGGGGCCGCCATCCTCCACCACGGTGCCCAGCCTTTCATTCAGAAACGTGAAAGTGGTTTTCTGCGCCGTGGCGCCATTGCTGATCTGCCGCTCGATGCCGCCTTCGATCAGGGTGAGGGCGATGCGCGAGCCGTCGATGCCGGTCAGGGTCTTGCCCGCCACGCTTTCAAAGCCATGCGGCGCGGCCGCGGGGGCTTTGGGTTGCGCGGCTTCGGCCGGCCTGGCGGTCACCAGCTTGCCCTTTCCAGCACATTGGGATCCTAAGCTTAGAATTCCACGTGGACAAGTTGTCGCG